>Ga0114995_10001037_pt1 | contig 19659 bp, 16 predicted proteins | sample ArcticOcean_MG_C_11_FD_87038 | JGI IMG/M metagenome (GOLD analysis project Ga0114995, IMG submission 87038) | Marine microbial communities from western Arctic Ocean - ArcticOcean_MG_CB2_154 | ecosystem: Environmental > Aquatic > Marine > Oceanic | place: Arctic Ocean: Canada Basin | collected... | reverse complement strand
GGAGTGTACAAGTCAATTTTTGAATCTGAGCGAGGATTCACCTCCCACACTGAATTTTTCGAATAATGGCCGGCATATTACTGTCTATATGTTTGACCAAAATTTGGCGATCTTGCGTTTTTTTTCTGACATGTTGGAAACGAACATAGCTCGTTTGTGCCGCGTTGCAGGGGCCTATGCTCGGGCTCAACCTGGTTTGACGGGTGCTGGTCCTGGTTGGGCTGTGACACGGTTTGCAGGCGCTGAGCATTTGAGTTTGCAGTTGGGTGATGAGGTTTATTTCCGTAAGGTCCCGAAGGAGATTAGTAAATTTATGGTGTGCAGAGCAAAAGCTGAAAAAAGGTTCTTGAACTGTTCTATCGAAATGACAGGTAAAAATCACCCAGAATCTATGCCTTTGACCTTGGCCCATGCGTTAGCAGGCTAGAATCCTTCGTCAGCCAAGTTTGTTTCTTTGCAAGTAGGCTACGTTGGTCCGCTTTTTATGACCTCTCCTCTGCTAGGTCTCGTTATGTAGCCCTAAATAACCAGAAACTACCTCAATAGAGGAGCCAACTTGTTATGAGTGAGAGTACAGAACAAACGTCGCTTGAAGACGACCAAACAAAAACCTTGTTTTCTACTAGGTTAAAGCAATTACGAAGCGACTGTGGGCTGTCTCTGCGAGGCCTAGCTAAAGAGGTGGGTGTGACAGCTGACGCGGTATTGCGTTGGGAAAAAGCAGAGGTCACGCCTACTCGTGGTAAAATGATTGAATTAGCACGTTTTTTTTAAGTTGAGCCCGGTTGGTTAGCTTGGGGCCTTGGCAATAGGGACTCGACTATAGGATTGGAGGCGTTGATTGCAAAAGTTAGCCGCCTTACCGAAGCGGAAATGTCGGCGATATCTGCGGTAGTTGATTCATTTGAAGAAGCCAGAAGCCAGGTTGCAGAACCTCGTGTAGACATTAATGATTAAACGATCATGATTAACATGGCGGGTAATTATTCTAGCGGGCAAGATTGAAGCAATTAAGGGTAGCTTTATATATCTGAGATCGATGGAGAAATGGTTACCGCGGGAGCAAACTAGTACAAAGTTTTTAAAGCCGCTTATCCGAATAGGGGGTAGGCAATAGTGCCAGCAGCTGTTGAAAATGGAACGCTCACTTCGCAATTTTTTAGGTTAGTAGGGCTCACTTGAATGCGGAGTATGCCAAAGCGATCTATTCCTAGCAAAATGGGTCAGTATAGAACCCTAATTGTAGTTGTTACTTAGTTACTTAGTTACTTAGTTAATTAGCTGGATGGTTAACTTTGGTGTTCTGTGTGAAATAGAAGAGCATCATGGAGATAGCTTTACCAGTTTGTATCCTGAGCATCTCGCCTTGATTATTGCCTATATGCTTAATTATCCAATGGGCTTTGTTAGTGTTCTTTTTGGTTATGAATTCAAATCCCCTTGAATTTTTTCGCGCCCTTAAACCTAATGTTTCTGTTTCTGCTTAATCGCCTAGCTCGTGCAACGCCACGCGAGTAGCCGTGGTAAAACGCCACCTACAATTGGTTTCTCTAGACAATATTTATGTTTGTTGGGCTATCCAATATATTTCGCTTGCTGGGGCTTTATAGAATCCCTGTAAACACTTTGGCTTACTTTGGCCTAGTAGGTTTGTCTTGCGGGCAAAAACGTTGCCTAGCTTGTTTTACTAGAATTATGTGTAGTGCGCTTAGGCCGCATATTTGAAAAGTATTTGTTTTTGCGCCATGGTACTCCCAGGGAGTTGTATTAAAAGGGGATAAATAGTGCCAATGAACATATTAGGCATGATTGGAGTGACACCGCCGGCGTCGGCGTCGACAGTGCACATAGTTGGTGGTGGAGTAGATCCAGACTACATAACTAAGTTTACACAGGTGCACGAGGCTTCGGGCTTTGATGCGGTGCTTATTGGCCATTCTTCAAGTTCTGCTGATGGCTTTGCAATCGCCCAGCATGCGGCTTACCACACTGAAAAAATAAAGATTCTATTGGCTCATAGGCCCGGGTTTGCTGCACCTACTCAAGCAGCGCGCCGTGTTGCAACGTTGGATAACCTTATTGGTGGACGCCTGTTGTTGCATATCATTACTGGTGGAGTAGATGCCGACCAGCGTAGAGACGGTGATTACCTGCCTCATGATGAACGCTACCAACGCACCGACGAGTACCTGCAAGTTATGCGTAAGGTTTGGACCAGCGACCAACCTTTCGATTTCGAGGGTAAGTATTATCAAGTTAGTCGAGCTGCGTCAGACGTGGTGGCGGCCCAGTCTCCTCACGTGCCGTTATGGTTTGGCGGTATTTCAGACGCTGCAATTCCAGTGGGCGCGAGGCATTGTGATACATACGCTTTGTTTGGTGAGCCTCGTAAGCAGGTTTCTGAACTGATGTCTCAATTGGACCAAGCAGCAGCGGGTTTCGATAGAACGCTCAAATATAATCTGTCGTTCAGGCCCATTATCGGCGACACAGAAGAGGCTGCTTGGCGTAAAGCCAAAGATATATTGGCCGGCGTGGAAGCAGAATCTGGTGGTCGCAAATCAACTAAGGCACCGGAAGCAGAAACAGCTCGACGTCTGAGTAGTCTGATTGATGGTGGTGCGGTACAAGACGAGCGGCTTTGGGTGCCTATTGCCGCAGCGGCACAGGGCAGCGGTAACTCAACCGCCTTGGTCGGTACCCCTGAGCAGGTGGCTGAAGCAATAGCCAAGTACTATGACATGGGTGTTAGTGGTGTGCTTATTAGAGGCTTTGACCCATTTGAGGACGCCAAGACCTATGGTGAGGAACTGATTCCGTGGATCAGGGAGAAGGTCAAACAACGGGATGCTGCTAGTTAGCTGCGGTGACGCTGGGTTGAGTAAAGGGATGTAGGTGCAGGCTGCTGGTTTGTCCTTGTCTTTACCTTTATGGGTACCGTTTCTTCAAAGTATAGCTGGGTTCACAGAACCCGGCCTTCCAAAGGCCCAACCACTGCCCAATCTACCAAAAAAGATGCAATGGCTAGTACAACGCAGATAAGTCCTATTACCCCAAGTAATCTCCATACATGAAAAGTCTCGTCGCCGTCGGGGGCGTGATCTTGTTCTTCGGGTAACATCTAAAAGTCTCCATTGTTGTTCTCGTGAGTGTGTACCGACACGAGAAAGCTGTATGTGAACCCAATAATTAGCTTTTGGCATTGCACGTCTGTACGGCGTGAATTAGTTGTCTGTGTTAGATTTTGTCCACACTTTAGCTGCTGCGAGTCAGAGCGTGTATGGCCTCAGTGGCTAACCCTGCGATTTCACCTGACCTGAGGACGTCGTTCCAACTGTTGTCGTCAATGTCGATGCCATTTGCAGTTCTCGCTGCTTTGGTTATTTGCTCGGGGTCGCCGGGAATCAAAACTTTTTCTGTTCCGGCTGCTGGTGTGCTGGCGTAAATGTAATCAATCATGGCACTGACTTCATCGTCAAAGGCTTGCAGGTCGCCAACCGCTGCGGGGTCAATAATGATGGACAGCATGTTATTCAGAGTAGCGCCAAGGCGAGTGTTTTTGGGTTGCATGGTGAAATTGCCGCCTAGTCCGCCACCTAAAAGTTCGCACATAACCATTAGCCCGTAGCCTTTATGTTGTCCGAATGGCTGCATGGCGCCCTTGGCTTCAGGTCCGAAGATAACGCCTGGGTCATTGGTGTCGACGCCGTTCTCGTCGACCAAGGAGTTGGCGGGCACTGTCTCGCCCTTCATATGCGCGACGCGCACTTTACCGGCAGCAACCGTTGTGGTGGCCATATCTAAGACCACATGTTTGCCGTCGGCTCGAGGCACCGTGCAGCAAAATGGGTTAGTAATAAAGCGCCTATCGCGCCCGCCGTAGGCCACCACCATCGGGTCGTGGCCTACCACGTTGACATAGTGGGTGGACACTAAACCGGCGTCTGCACAGGCTTCGCCAAATGCACCAATTCTGCCAAGGTGGGCTGCATTGCCTAGCGCTACGCAGCAAATGCCAAGTTGTTTGGCGCGCTCAATACCTAGTTCCATTGCTTGCATACCAACCACTCGGCCAAGGCCTAGTTCTGCATCGAAGGTAACTACCGCGCCGTTGTCTTTGATTAATTTTGCATCGTTTGCGGGGTTGATATGACCGGCTTTCATGGAGCGTACATAGCTTGGAATCATGCCAACGCCATGGGAGTCGTGGCCTTTGAGGTTGGCCTCAACTAAGTGAGCTGCCACAGCCTTTGCATTATTTTCTGGTGCCCCAGCGGCATGGAGTATTGCGCTGGCTAGATTGGTCAGGTTTTGGTGTTGAATGATCATTATTTTTCGTTCCAGTCTTTAGCGGTGCTGCTTTTGGGTGGTGATGCTCGATTAGCAAATAATGTCTTGATCTTCGCTCAAGTGCCAGTAGGAAATTTTGCTCAAGTGTGTTTTAGGAAGTTTGGCCATCGCGGCAGATATGGTTTCTAGTTGTAAAGCAAAAGCTGGCACAGTTGCGGTGGACAGTTGCGGTGGGCGGTGGGCGGTGGGCGGTGGCGGAGAATAGTTGGGTCGGATATTTTTGACGTACAGCTTTGACGGACAGCTTTGACGATTAGTTGTTTGCATTATGGGAAGGGGGGCAGCTTCTAATTATTGAAAGTCATCTATTGAAAGTCATCTATTGGAAGTCATCTATTGAGAGTCAACTCTAGATTAGCGAATCACCAGTTGGATTTTTTTACTAAGAGTTTGTGCAGGCGGTTGTCGGGCAAGGCGTGAGGAGGGTTTACGGTGGTGTTTTGCTGCTAGGTTTTCTTTGTAAGCCATTGAGGAACAAGGACTTTTCTTGAAATTTTTAGTTAACCAACTTTGTTTAAAGAGTAGTTACTAAACTAAGTTGATGGTGCACCCGACTGGATTCGAACCAGTAATCGCCGGTTTCGTAGACCGGTGCCTTATCCAGTTGGGCCACGGGTGCTCAACAAGGGCCGCATTATCTGGAAGAATGCTTTGGATCTCAACTTATTTAATGCTCTTGGGCAATCTAATTTCATAATTAGACATTTTCAAGGGTATTTTTCGCTCCTTAAACAGTATTTTCGCAACACAAATTTATGATTGGCGTAATCCGTCGGGTTCCCTATACACTCCTGAGTGGGCAATATCGCCGTTTGGCCTTAGGCGTCGTTTAATAGGGTGGTTGTTTTGAGTATGCTTTTAGAATCTGGTATCGAATTAATGATGATTGGTATGGGGACGGTGTTTTCCTTCCTTGCTTTGCTGGTCGTTGTGACCCAAGCCATGTCTTGGGTGGTTTTGAAATTTGCTGTGGCAGACGGCCCAGTGTCCACAGACTCGCTGTCGAGGTCGGTGGGGGCATCAACTAGTGCGCCCAGTCAAAAAACAAACTCCGCTCAGCATGTCGCTGCAATTGCCCTAGCATTGGACACGCACTTGGGCGCAAAGAAACTGTGACCTAAGCGGGCCAGCCTCTTGTTGGCGCTCCTATGGATAAGATGAAGTATAAGATTTAGCCCTGCAGGGTTGAGAGGAGACATCAATGAATAAGAATAATCCATTAGGTATAACTGACGTAATTTTGCGCGACGCCCACCAAAGTATTTTGGCTACGCGGATGCGCGTAGAAGACATGTTGCCTATTGCTGAGAAGCTCGACCAAGTGGGGTTTTGGTCCTTGGAATCTTGGGGTGGGGCAACTTTTGATGCCTGTATTCGTTATTTGGGCGAAGATCCGTGGGAGCGCCTAAGACTACTTAAAGCAGCAATGCCAAATACCCCTCAACAAATGCTGTTGCGTGGGCAAAATATTCTAGGCTACCGACATTACGCAGATGACGTGGTGGAAAAGTTTGTTGAGCGTGCAGCGATCAACGGCGTTGATGTGTTCCGCATTTTTGATGCTATGAACGATATGCGTAATTTGACCACGGCTATTAAAGCAACACTTGCAGTGGATAAACATGCCCAAGGCACCATTTCTTATACCGTGAGCCCGGTGCATACCATGGAGATGTGGGTAGATTTAGCGAAGGAAATCGAAGACCTAGGTGCGCACAGCATATGCATTAAGGACATGGCTGGCCTACTCAAGCCTTATGTTGCATTTGATCTTGTCAGTCGTTTGAAGGCGTCACTAGATATTCCCGTCCACATGCAATGCCATGCAACAACCGGTATGTCTACGGCAACCTATTTGAAGGCCATTGAGGCCGGAGTGGATAATGTAGATACGGCGATTTCTTCGATGAGCATGACTTATGGGCACTCAGCCACAGAGTCGTTAGTTGCCATACTACAAGATGAAGAGCGCGACACCGGTTTAAATATTGAGTTATTGGAAGAGATTGCCGGTTATTTCCGCGAAGTACGCAAAAAATATGCGCAATTTGAAGGGGCCATGCGTGGTGTTGATTCGCGCATTCTTGTTGCCCAAGTGCCCGGTGGCATGCTGACTAATTTAGAAAGCCAACTACGAGAGCAAAATGCCACTGAACGGCTAGATGAAGTGCTCGAAGAAATACCCAAGGTACGAGAGGACTTAGGTTTTATCCCTTTAGTGACGCCAACCTCGCAAATTGTTGGCACTCAGGCCGTTATCAATGTGCTGGCGGGGGAGCGGTATAAAAATGTGACCAAAGAGACAGCTGGAGTTTTGGCTGGCGAGTATGGTTCGACCCCTGCGCCTCTAAATAGCCAGTTACAAAAACAGGTATTGGGCGATGTTGCGCAAATTACTTGTCGTCCAGCAGATTTGCTTGCACCTGAATTAGAGGCGTTGACTGAGACCTTCAATGAATTGGCCAAGAGCGAAAACATTGTCTTGGCCGATGCCAAAATAGATGACGTTCTGACTTATGCGCTTTTCCCCCAGGTGGCTACAAAGTTTTTGACCAATAGGAATAATCCATCGGCATTTGAACCTGCGCCATCTGCCCAACCCACCCCGACAACCCAAGCATCATCAGCGCAATCTAACGCTGCTGACTCAGGGTCCTACACTGTGACCGTAGATGGCACGCCTTATTCGGTACAGATCGAAGCGGGCAGTGGCAGTGTTGCTGAGCGCATGCAGGTGAGTGCCCCAGCTAAAGTTGCTGAGGCGGGTGAATGGATGAACGCTGGTTTGGCAGGCACAGTCCATCAGGTGTTGGTTAAGGTTGGCGATGTGGTCTCAGTCGGGCAAAAGATATTGGTACTTGAAGCTATGAAAATGGAAACCGATATCAGTGCGGCAGTAGCGGGTGAAGTGTCGGCGATCAATGTGGGCTCAGGCGATCAAGTAGCGGTCGGGCATCCTCTAGTTCTCATTAACCCCAGCTAGTGCATATAGTGCTGCGCCGCAGTTTTATGCACCGGTTTCGCTGCGCAGGGTTAATAAGACCTAACTAAATTTTGAGGTTTGTTGGATGGATCTATTAGATCAACTATGGAACGGTTCTGGTTTGGCGCAAATATCGTTTGGCCAATTTTCGATGATTTCGATCAGTCTGTTGTTGCTGTATTTAGCCATTGCGAAAAAATTTGAGCCCCTGTTATTAGTGACCATTGGTTTTGGTGGTCTTTTGAGCAATATTCCTGGCGCGGAAATAGCCACCGGTAATGGGCTACTGCATCTGTTTTATGAAGTGGGTATTGAAACTGGCGCATTTCCGCTAATTATTTTTATGGGCGTTGGTGCACTAACAGATTTTGGGCCGCTATTGGCGAATCCGAAAACTTTGCTACTGGGCGCAGCTGCGCAGTTTGGCATCTTTGCTACTTTGTTGGGCGCGCTTGGCCTAAGTGCTTTGGGCATTATGGACTTCGATTTAAAGCAGGCGGCGGCAATAGGCATTATTGGTGGTGCTGACGGGCCAACGGCCATATTTGTGGCCGGCAAGCTGGCTCCAGAATTACTTGGTGCAATTGCCATCGCTGCTTATTCCTACATGGCCTTAGTGCCAATTATTCAACCGCCTATCATGCGTCTTCTTACCACAGAAAAAGAGCGCCGCATTGTTATGGTTCAATTGCGTGAAGTTTCAAGGCTAGAGAAGATCATTTTCCCTCTGCTTCTGCTGTTGTTGGTGGCTTTTTTGTTGCCCTCTGCTGCACCTTTATTGGGTATGTTTTGCTTTGGTAATTTAATGCGTGAATGTGGTGTGGTAGAGCGCTTGGCGGAAACCACCCGAACTTCTTTGATCAATGTTGTGACCATATTTTTAGGATTAGGAGTGGGCTCCAAGTTAGGGGCTGACAGTTTTTTGACCGCTGAAACGCTAGGTATTTTGGCCTTGGGTATGGTCGCGTTCTCCATTGGTACGGCCAGTGGTGTGCTCATGGCTAAACTGATGAATCTCTTTACCGCTAAGCCGATCAACCCTCTAATTGGCGCTGCGGGTGTGTCTGCTGTGCCCATGGCTGCCCGGGTGGTGAATAAGGTCGGTCTAGAGGCTAACCCACAGAACTTTTTGCTTATGCATGCAATGGGGCCCAATGTGGCTGGCGTAATTGGCTCGGCGGTTGCCGCTGGTTTGATGATTATGATTACTGGTGGTTAAGACTTTCTGTACAACATGGCCTATATTGTCGCCTCGTCAATGGTCCTGCTAAAATGGTCCAGCCAAACTGCCGTCCGAATTTGAGTAGATTAATATGAAAGTGTCTAAACTTGTTGCTCTGTTGACTCTTGTAGTTGCCCCCGTTACCCATGCCGATTATTGGGTTTCTGTTGCCAGTTTTCAAAGTCGTGATAACGCAGAGGCTGGCTTGCTGAAAGCCCAATCACAAAGTGGGAAAGATTTTGCTGTTATTGCCAGTGAAACCAGTAATGGCTTCTTTTATAGAATTGCTGCCGGACCTTATACATCGGCGTCTGCTGCCCAGAACCCATTACAAGATTTACGTGATAGTGGTTATGCTTCTGCTTGGATTTGGCAAGGCCGATCTGCTGAGTCGGTTGCTCAGTTAAAATCTCGCCCTGAAAAGGAAAGTTCCTTTGAATTCAATACCTTAGCGGAAACTGAAAACGAAGACCTTTTCAGCGACGATGATTTTTTTAACGAAGATTTAGACGCACTGTTTGCGGACCGTGACGATGAAGTTGCAGACCAAGGCGGTGCTGATTTACCCAAAGAGCTGGCACCGGCTCCAGCAAACTATCAGCTAAATAGACTGCAAAGAGATTGATACAGTTCTTGTAAAAGCTGTGCCCGCCCATTACCTATCACTTTCTATGCTCACGCGTACTTTCATGAGATTTGCTGGGCTTTAGAGTCACCCAAGCTTTTGGCCGATTTTTATGTAGTTGCAGATTGGCATTGTGGCCGGTTTCCCCCTAGGCTAATTGCTTCTTTATTATCCAGTGGCCTTTATGCGTTATCGAAATGCAACACAGTGGGGTGTTTACGACGTTGAAGTAGTAGATGGGCAGATTGTAGACGTATTCGCCATCGACGAAGACCCAGATCCTGCGGAAATTCGTCACACCCTACGTGATGGTGTCCAGCATTCCAGTCGAATCAAAAGCCCGGCAATTCGTCGTGGCTGGCTAGAGGGCACTGACCCTACAAATAGTCTGCGCGGTATTGATGAGTTTGTGGATGTTTCTTGGGACGTTGCCTTGGGCTATGCAGCCAAAGAACTGCAGCGGGTGAAAGACGAATATGGCAATCGATCAATTTTCGCCGGTTCTTACGGCTGGGCCAGTGCCGGCCGTTTCCATCATGCACAGTCGCAACTGCATCGCTTTATCAATTTCATGGGCGGCTGTACTCGTGCTATGAATAGCTATAGCACTGCTGCGGCGCAAGTTATTTTGCCCCACGTGCTTGCGCCATGGGCGCAAATGGAATTGCAACAAACCAGCCTAGAAGATGTGGTGGGTAATACCGAGTTGTTTATTGCTTTTGGTGGTTTGCCTGCGCGTAATGCTCAAGTGGCCTATGGCGGTATTACTGAGCACCGGACCGCCATTGATCTACAGCGTGCCCACAAAGCTGGGGTTGAGTTCGTTAATATATCGCCGGTGAGACACGACGTTGCAGATGACCTTGAGCCGCGCTGGCTTGCGCCAAGACCCGGCACAGATGTGGCGGTTATGTTGGCCATGGCTTATGTGCTTGAAACACAAAATCTCGCTGATAGAAAATTCTTAGCAAGCCACTGCGTAGGCTACGAACGCTTTCAAAGCTATTTGCTTGGTCAGACTGATGGACAAGCAAAGACCCCTCAGTGGGCGGCGCAAATCTCCTCAGTTTCTGCGAACAGCATCGAATCTTTAGCAATTGAGGCTGCGGGCAAAAGGACCTTTCTTACCGCAGCATGGGCGCTGCAGCGCGCCGATCACGGCGAACAACCCTATTGGATGTTGGTTACGCTGGCTGCAATGTTGGGCCAGATCGGTCTGACGGGTGGAGGTGTTGGATTTGGCTACAGTGCAGAAGGCTTTGTCGGTAGTAATTGGCGTCGCTTTAATTGGGCGACAGTAAGCAAGGGCAAAAATCCTGCCGACTTTGCTATTCCAGTTGCGCGCATTGCCGACATGTTGCTCAACCCAGGTGACACTATTAGCTACAATGGCCAAGACATTACATTTCCAGATACGCGTCTGATTTATTGGGCCGGTGGTAACCCATTTCACCATCACCAAGATCTTAACCGTCTGACCCAAGCGTGGCGCCGGCCCGATACGGTGATTGTTAATGAACCTTGGTGGACACCCACCGCGCAATGGGCCGATATTGTTTTTCCTGCAACAACTACTTTCGAACGTACAGATATTTGTGCATCCAGTCACGACCCCTACGCGCACTTGATGCAGCAAGCCATTCTCCCTCAGTTTGATGCGCGCTCTGATTATGAAATTTTTTCCGGCTTGTCAGATAAGTTAGGTTTTGCCGATAAATTTACTCAGGGCAAAGGGGAGATGGAATGGTTGCGAGATCTTTGGCAAAGATCCAATGAGCGGGCCAAAGCTCAGGGTTTTGAATTGCCGGATTTTGACGAGTTTCTAGAGAAGGGCAGTTATCAGATACCGGCTAAGACCGCTATGGGTGATTGGCTGGCGGACTTTCGTATGGATCCAGCAAAACATCCACTGTCTACGCCTTCTGGAAAAATTGAAATATTTTCTAACACAATTGATGGCTTCGGCTACGCCGATTGCCCCGGACATGCGGTTTGGCTGGAGCCTTTTGAACGGTTGGGTGGAGCGGGTAATAAAAAGTTTCCGTTACATTTAATTTCTCCCCAACCCAAGCGTAGACTGCACAGTCAATATGATCAGAGTGCTTATAGTCAGGCTGGCAAGATTCAGGGTCGTGAACCTTTAACCCTACACCCCGACGCCGCGGCATTGAGAAATATTAAGGCGGGAGATTTGCTTCGTGTATTTAATGATCGAGGGGCTTGTGTTGTGGGCGCGGTGATCAATGAGAATATCAAAGAAGACGTTGTGATTTTACCTACTGGCGCTTGGTTTGCACCCAGTGCTGAAACTGCCGGGCTTGAATTAAACGGTAACCCGAATGTCTTGACTAAGGATAAAGGCACTTCGAGTTTGGCCCAAGGCCCCAGTGCTCATACCTGTTTGGTAGAGGTAGTAAAGTTGTCCGTCGAGGAACTTTTTGTTCTGGCTATGTAGGGCTGGCAATTATTGACAGAACCGGCGTTGGTCGTACTTATAGTTGCATCTGGACGGGGGCAGTTATTAAAGACGTTCTTCACGGTAGTATTTGTCAGTTGCTAAATTTTGCTCTAATTTTGTCGCCACGTTACCAATCGCATCAGCCCAGTCGCCACCTTTGGTATTTCTGAAAAGGCGCACAGTGTTTGGATACCAATAGCTATCATTTCGAGTTTCCGTCCAGCGCTAGCCTGCAATGAATGGAGGTAAAACATAGGTGGTTACAACTTGCGAACCGGCGAAATGAACGGTTGAGTTATCATTGCTGATTACTAGATCCAACGCCTTAATTTGTGCTGCGAAGTTATCTAAGTCTGTTAGCGGGTCGGCCTATTCTCAGTCGTAAAGGTTTGCTAAAGCGAAGTGGGTATCCGCGCTCTGCGGTTCAATTTTCGGTGCCGCTCGGTAGTGTTTTTAAGCCTCCGAAATATTTTGTTGCTTCTCTGCTAACTTTGCAAAATTAAGGTGGGTCTCTAGGTGCTTGGGATCAATTGTAAAAGCACGAGAATAGTGTTGCCTAGACGCCTCAAGTTTTTCTTGCTCCTGAAATAGGTTGCCTAAATTACAATGAGAGTCGACGTCGTGAGGGTATTGCGAGGCACTGACGTACACACGCCTCTAAAGATGCTCCGTCTCCAAGCATGCTTGAACATAGAACCGCATATTCGAGTAGTTGTAAATTTTTGGGGGTTCGACAACCTATGTTGCGCTACTCGAAAAGCCTCGGGGATGTCACTTTTTTTGGTAGCGCGTTGCGTGCAGTTTGAATGTTGCCCCGTGGTGATGGGCTTGGAGCAAGCAGTGTGGTCCAAGGGGCTTGGCGCCGTGGTTAACAGTCAAGGCATTGTACAATCACCAGTAGCTAGAGAACATGCGGGTATTCCGAATGATTTGGCAGACTACGATCTGGGTTGCAATGAGCAGCCCAGGTAGGGGGTTTGCGGCTAATCACGTGGTTTCTGAGCCTGAAGCGGTTGAGAAAATTGCTTCGTTTTTGAGTTTTACGGATGGGTATTAAGCGCTAATGGCGCTAAATCTTTCGCAATAAAAAATTGCCGGTGGTCGGCGATGGTAGCCCCGACAGGAGTCGAACCTGTATCTATCGCTTCGTACCACTACTACTTTCGTAGCCATTATTAATGTTCGTGGTCTGGACTTTCTCTTAACCTTATCCAGTCGCACTTCTGCGCTGCTGGTTTTAGGTTGCATCCGTCAAGTCTCTACACCTTCCGAATTGATCGGCTTGGCTCGGGATTGCCATTACCTAAGTAAGAAGGTTTCCCCGAATTTGAATGCATCTCATATGCCGTTTCCAAACATATGACCCAATTTAACTTAGGAGGCGACTATTCTATCCATTGAACTACAAGGCCATTGCGCGATGGTAATCAAGTTGGCTGTTAAAGACAAAGCATGCTTGTCTTGCGGGTAATTAAAATTGTGAATTCGTCTTAGTGCCCAAGCATTCTGCTGTGGCTAACCATCTGTAAAGCCAGTAAGCCCCTATGGCAAGGCCTGATGGCTGGGAGGTAAAATGCGAAGTAAAACGAGGCAGCTAGCCGAGTACTTAACGAATTTAGCCCGATGTCCGTTAGGATTAGATCAAGCGCGTACTGAACTCAATATGAGTTTGGATCGAACTTTAATGGAATTAGGAACGAACGAAGATTGAGCATGGCCCAATCTTTGTTCGGTTTGTTTGTGCTTAGTCAGACCATCGATCAAAGCGCAGAATTTCTTCCATTGGCTTTCTGGTGACAGGGCCGAATTTGCCTAATGGGTAGCCCACTGGGATAAGGCAGTAAGCATGCATCGAGCTGGGTAGGTTCAATACTTTGGCCGCGGCTTCTGGGTTGGTCAGTGCCAGTGTCGTAGGCGCTGCACCTAGCTCTAGTGCTCTGGCGGCCAAGAGTAAGTTTTGAATGCCGGGCCATATGGAGCCGTTACCGCCTGCGACCATTGCTGGCGTTGGTGTCTCGCCGAAATCCATGCAAGCAATAATCAGTGCAGGTATTTCGTGCAAATGTTCTTTCTGCCAAACCACTGCATTGACCATACGTTGGCGCTTGTCTGCTGGCTGGTGGGACAGGCTGCCAGGATTATCGACTAAGGGTGCTAAATAGCTTTCAACGCCAGTTTTGTTCAGCGCTGCCAGTTGTGCTTTGACCTCTGGATCGGTCACAACTATCCATCGCGCGCCCTGGGTATTAGATCCTGATGGCGCCTGATTGGCCGCGCTTATAAGCTTGAGTAAATGCTCCTCAGGTACCGCTTTGGTATCTAACTTACGCATTGCCCTGCAGTTATACATGGTCTCGAATAGACCCATTTCTGTTGTTGTTTCGCTCATTTCACTCCCCTTTTTATACTCTTGTATTGCTGATTTAGCACTGCTGCTGTAATTGTGTCTTTTTACAAGTAGTAAAGTTATCAGAGGTGGGTGCCTTAAGCTCGCTTATATATTGAAGCTCAATAGACCGGTGTTTTCTCACCGTCTACCTATTAGGTTTGCGATTTAGACCGGCCTATCGATGTTGGTTGTCGGCTTTAGCTGTTGAAATTTTCGCCATCAAAATCGGCAAAGAGTTTTTTGCTGATCTCCTCGGGCACTCGACTCCAGTTTCCAAGCAGGCGTCCAAGACGTGTTATGCCTACAGGCACCGTAGGACTGTCGTGAATAATGCTCGAGTACATGGTTTTACGCATTGATTCAAATCGACCGTTAATTATGGCCGCCGACGCGGTGAGAATTTTAATTGCAATAGATGGGTGTTTTTCGCTTATTACGTCGAAGCTTTCTTTTGAGAGGTACAGGTAGTCGCAGGCTTCTCTGGCAACCACGGTGGCTGTCCGTGTGTTATCCAACACCAGATTAACTTCGCCAAGCAGGCTGGGGCCAGGCCAATTACCTACATTGGTTGCAACGGCTGTCAAATTCACACGGATTTTGTAGAAAGCGGAATAAGAGCCATTTAGCAGTAAGTACAAGTCTCGGTCAGTATCACCTTGTGAAACCAAAATGGTGCCGCCTGCGGCATGCCTTTCCTCGAGCATGGGCAGAAAGTCATCGATGTCTTGTGTGCTTAACGCGGGCAAAATTTTAGCAATTTTTTCCTTCTTCTCTGCTTCTTCCATAACGCTACGCGGTCTCGTTGTTTAATAGGTTTGAGGGCTCTGTCCTAAAAATCTTTCCTAGAACTCTTTCCAAGAAATTAGCCCTAGGATTCAGTTCAAGCAACCTAGGGGCCGGAGTAAACGGATCAGGGGCTATCTGGGTAGGCTCTATAGGGCTAGAGTTTCGCCTTCTTTGGCAACGATGGTGTTGCCAGTCATATCTTTAGTTTGTTCAGCGATGGCGTCTAATTCATCGTCAGTAAGGTCTGGGTTGAATCCTGAAAGAACCAGTGTCTTTACTCCAAGCTGCTGGGCAGTTTTATGGCCGACCTGCCAAGTTGAATGTCCCCAACCTTTGAATTTAGCGTAATCTTCATCAGAGTAAGCTGCGTCAAAAATCAGTACATCAGAGTTTTCTGCTAGCTCTCTTAAGCCTGGGTGAACTTGATCTGGCTCTTCATGCTCGTGATCGAGGCAGTAAGCAAGGCTTTTGCCATTATGCTCTATCCGGAAACCAATGCTGCCATCTGGGTGGTTTAACTCTGCGGTAGAAATTTTGACCCCATCGAGTTCGATACCCTCTCCTGGTGCTATTTCTATCACTTCTTTGATGCCAGCCAATAAATCGAATGGAATAGGGAAGTTGGGTGGAGTCATGGCTGCTTCTAGACAGCTGCGAAGGGTAAAGCCTGGTCGCTTTGGACCATAAATTTTGATGTTGTTGGCCGGGTTAAAAGCGAGCTTGAAAAAGGGTAATCCTTGAATATGGTCCCAATGGGTGTGACTGAGCAAAATAGAGATACTTAGCCCTTGATTTTGCGCTTGGGTCAGGCGTTCAGTAAATCTACAAATGCCAGTGCCTGCGTCAATCAAAAGTAGATTATTTCCTGCTCTGACCTCCAGACACGGTGTATTTCCGCCATATTTGCGAGTGTGTTGCGCCGGTGTTGGCACAGATCCTCTAACTCCCCAAAAGGTGATCTCAAAATTTGTGCGAGAAGTCATCGAGCTAAATATACCTTATCCGCTTTAAGTGTTACCGAGTGGGCAATGTTATCACGACACTATAAGGGAAACTGCGCCAATTATGAACTGGGCGAAAGCTTCTTGTGTGTAATTAACTGACCACATAAATGTTCAAATTGAGGAAATAAAGTGCTTTCTTCAACAGGGCATATGTCTTTGGTCGTTGTAACCCATATATCTACTCGCGTACACTTATCGGGTCAGGTCGGAAGTTTTTTCGCGCTCAGCGGTCCCTAAATGGATCAACACGTAGAGCGTGAACTTGTCGACATGAGTTTAAAACACAATGAATTGTCGATAAGAGAGGGGTATTAGGAATGGGTAAGCAAATGTCACTGTTAAGAGCAACCGGATTGGCTTTGGTCTCAATGGTATTAAGTGTGCCCTCTGTTTTCGCGGAAAGTTATGGCGGAAGAGTCGACGGCGTGGGCGAAGTCGAAGTTGAACTAGTTGAAAAAGGCACCCCATCTTTTCCGCGCCGCGCAAAGTCCTACGGGGTCAGTGGTGTGGTGGTTGTAAAATTCAATGTCGACATTGAGGGCAATGCTGTCGGTGCGGTGATCGTTGAATCTAAACCTCGAAGATTGTTTGACCGTTCAGCAATGAGATATATGGATACGCTTAAGTTTACTCCATACGAAACTAATGGCGCCACCGTGGCAGTAACGGATGTAGTAATGAGTGTTGTCTACAGATTGAAAGACTAAAAGGACGGTGAACACAAATTCATTGTTAGATTCTAGATTAGGTTAAGGTCCTCGAAAAATGTCTATTCGTAATAAGCTAGTAACGCTACTCATAGCCGGTTTCTTGGTTATTTTCAGTATTTTCTTCTATTCTACCCAAACACTTAAGTCTGCTTCCGATGCGTTCACCTCGGAATCATTAGCTCAGACCTATAGTGCTGCATGGTTATCTGCATCGGACGCGCAATTTGAGCGCTCGGTAGAGAAATTTGATCCAGAGCTGGGTTCTCCTGACATCACTAGGTTTTGGGATCCTTTGGAAAATGTTTTTTCAGCAGAAGGTGATGAAAACCCACTCATCACTGCTTTAGCGGAAGGTCGAACAGACATGGCTAAAGGACTATTTGATCTGGTCTTTGAAGAAGCCATTGAGCTGGAAGAAATTAGTTTTGTGATGGCCTACACAATAACCGGGCGCCAAGTTTATTGTCAGTCTGGCTTGTTTTTGCAAGGTGCAGATCCATGTGGCAAAGAGGCGCGTCCAGATTTTTTCTTGAACTTTGACAGTTTTTTACGCACCTCTATCGATCAACCTACGCGCAATGTTGTGCGTATTACCGACCTCAGTGGCAATAAGGCACTGTCGGTTAATGATTCAATTAGCTTCGGCTTGCGCGATGCAGACGATGAAGCGGTGGCCTTGGTTGTAATTGGTAAAAACCTGGTTGATAACCTTGAGTTGTTCAGTGAAGACTTCGAAGTTCGACTTGCCGTTCGCTCAGGCGGAAAATCAATTAGTCTCGACGAATACTACGGCGATGACGAAATAGTTGAAGAAGAGTACGGGGTTTCGAATCTACGCCTGCTGATTTCCGAAGCTGAGGCTCGCGCCCAGTCGTCCTCTGATGCGACCTTCAGCGATGTGGTTGCGGACCTTGGTGTATCAATGACGTCGATTCCGTTAAGTTATCAAGCTTCGGCAGACGAGATTGGTTTGCTGATATTCAAAGACCAAAGCGAAAATATCGCCCTGCAAACCACCACAACGAATAATACCTACTTCACAATAGCGGCAGTGGCGTTGTTTGTTGTATTGGTTATTCTTTCTTTAACTATTGGCGCATTTGGTCAGATCACTGCGGCCATTGGGATTTTAAGGGGCATGTCTGAGGGCGACTTATCGCTTGAGATGCCTTCAAGAAGCAAGCTTTTGTCTTCTTCGAACGATGAGGTTGGGCGATTATCGCAAACCATAGACCAGTATCGAGAGCATCTTGTGTACTCTGAAGAGCAGCGCGTCGATCGTGGCAGACGCCGCCAAGAACGTGACAATTTGATGTTCTCGAAAATGGAAATTCTGGCCACCGAATTAGATGGCGGTCCAAAAGAAATGATGATCAACGATATTGATCATATGCGTAGTGAATTGGCGTCGGGTGACGATGAAACGAAAGAGCGTGCTTCCATTGAATTGATGGGTGTCGCTTTTTCTCGCATGTCCGACGAAGTGGCATCCCTCATTAATGCACGAACTGAAGAACTTGTGCGTACTAGAGATGAGATAGACAGTTCAATTCGATACGCCGCGCGTTTGCAAAACGCATTGTTGCCTAAAGAATATCCAGGTGACATATCGTTTAAGGTGCATTGGCGTCCTAGAGATTTGGTCGGTGGAGACATCTACTTTGTCCGTAGTCTGCCCGAGCGCGTATACATTGCCGTTGTCGACTGTACTGGTCACGGCGTTCCGGGGGCGTTCTTGTCGATTATTGCTCGCTCTGTATTAGATAAAGCCATTGACGAGACTTACGCGCAAAATGCTGGCGATTATCTGACTAAAGCCAATGAATTGGTGATGGAGACATTAAGTCAGCAAGATGCGTCGAACCAAAAAATTGATGAAGGCTTTGACGGCGGTGTGTGTATATACCATCGTAAAGAGCGCCGATTGGAATATGCAGGGGCTAAATCCTCGCTGTTCTTGGTTGGCGAAGATGGTGCATCAGAAGTTAAAGGTGATAGACGATCTGTCGGTTCTTCTAAGACCTCAGGCGAATTTCAGTTTAATACACACGTAATTGAAAACCTCAGTGGCGCCTTTGTCATGCTAACGGATGGTATTACGGACGTTATGAGTGCTGAAGATAGACCCATAGCATTCGGTAGACGCCGAGTGATGCGCTCATTGCAAAACACCAAACAAGCAACACCAGACAGTTTGGTAACGAACATTATGACTAGTGTCGATCTATATCGTGGGGGCGCGCCTTATCGTGATGACCTAACTTTATTGGCGTTTTCACTTAATGACGATGAATCCAGTTCCCAAGTATCGGAAGTAGAGGAGGTATAACAAATGCAATTAGCAGCTACACAAAGAACCCCCCTGATAGAGATTTCAGCAACCAGTTGCCGCATTGTCGGCGAATGTTACCCTGAAAATATTCAGGAATTTTCCAGCCCGGTCATGACGGAGCTAAGAAGTTCAGTGCCGGACAGCGGTTCTTATACGGTGGAGTTGGAGCTTTTTTACTTCAACAGTTCATCAGCAAAATTTTTCTTCGACTTTTTTGAGTTCTTTGAAGAAAAAGCCGAAAGCGGTGTGGCGGTAAACGTCAATTGGAACTACCGCTTAGACGACGACACCATGCTTGAGGCAGGAGAAGACTTCGCTGAGGATATGATCAAATGTAAGTTTGAGCTTGTTGAAATGCCGAGTGAATCCGGCGCTGATGCTGAAGACGAGTAATCGTTAGTTTCAATAAATATAAGGATATATTTAGATGGTAAGTGATGCAACTTTAGAACTACATAAGTTCATGCAAGCGCGAAAGACCCTTTTTTGTTACTCAGGCCCTCTGTCCGAAGATTTGCTAACGTCTATTTCTAACCCCGTAAGGCACCAGCTTTCAGAAACAGACTCTTCAGATAGTGTGGCTAAGAAGGTATTTGGCGTGTTCATTGAGCAAGCACAGAATATTATTCGCTATGCAGATACACGGTCTTCTGCTACTGGCGACGGTGTAGGTACTATTGCTATAAGTCTTACGGATGAAGGTTTTTTGATCGAAGCAGTGAACACCATAGACTCTGAAAAGAGCACCGCGCTGGAAAAGAGCTTGGTCGATCTAAGCATGAAGGACGCCACTGAGCTTC
>Ga0114995_10001032_pt1 | contig 19728 bp, 17 predicted proteins | sample ArcticOcean_MG_C_11_FD_87038 | JGI IMG/M metagenome (GOLD analysis project Ga0114995, IMG submission 87038) | Marine microbial communities from western Arctic Ocean - ArcticOcean_MG_CB2_154 | ecosystem: Environmental > Aquatic > Marine > Oceanic | place: Arctic Ocean: Canada Basin | collected... | reverse complement strand
TCATTGCGGTAAAAAATGGTCGGGGTAGAGAGATTCGAACTCCCGACATCCTGCTCCCAAAGCAGGCGCGCTACCAGACTGCGCTATACCCCGACATCCTCTACAACGCTACTGGCTTGCCGCCATGCCGTTGAAGAGGTGCGTATAATATAGCCGCCGCTATCTTTCGTCAAGCTTATTTTTTGGTTTTTCTCAATAAAACCAAACTGTTAAAATAAACTTCAATTCTAGACATCGCGCTTCCAGCGGGTGCCTTCTTTACCATCTTCTACTACCACGCCAGCGTCTTTTAATTGATCACGAATTTGGTCAGACAATGTAAAGTCTCGGTCTTCTTTAGCTTGATTACGTTGCGCTACCAATACGTCTATATCTGCATCGGCAAGATCACCCTCACCCGCTTCACCTTTTAAATGAGCGTGTGGATCCAACTCTAACAAACCTAAGATATTACCCAAACTACGCATCTGGCTTGCTAACACTGCCGCTTGAGGGCTGGCATCACGCTTAAGGCGATTCACCTCTCTAGCCATCTCAAATAATACTGAAATAGCTTCTCGAGTATTGAAGTCGTCATCCATGGCCGCGTTAAAGCGATCTAAATAAGGCCCATCAAGAGGCACATCTGACAACTCCAGTTGATCCAACGCCGTGTACAAGCGATCTAAGGCGCTCTGAGCTTCAACCAAAGCATCCTCTGCGTAATCGATCTGACTACGATAATGACTAGCTGTGAGTAAGTAGCGTACGATTTCTGCAGGAAATTTAGCCAACACTTCACGAATAGTAAAAAAGTTACCCAATGACTTGGACATCTTTTCTTTATTTACTCGCACTGCACCAGCATGTAGCCAGTAGTTCACAAAGGTTTCGCCGTTAGCTGCTTCAGATTGAGCTATTTCGTTCTCATGATGGGGGAATGGTAAATCTGGGCCACCACCGTGAATATCAAAATGGTTACCTAAGCAGCATTTAGTCATGGCTGAACATTCTATGTGCCAGCCAGGGCGGCCTTCTCCCCACGGTGAATCCCAAGAGACTTCGTTGGCTTTTGCTGCTTTCCACAATACAAAATCAAATGGGTTTTCTTTAACGTCGTTAATATCTACCCGTGCACCAGCTCGCATATCTTCAAGCTTACGATTGCTTAGCGCACCGTAAGTAGCAAACTTATCTACACGGTAATAAACATCACCATTGCTTGCTGCATAGGCGTAGTTTTTCTCAATAAGAGTTTGCACCATGTCGATAATGGCCGGTATGTGCGCCGTAGCTCGCGGCTCTTGATTGGGTGGTAATACGTTAAGAGCACGCTCATCTTCATGCATGGCTTCGATGAAACGCTTAGTAAGTTGATCACAAGTCTCACCATTTTCTGCTGCACGCTTAATAATCTTGTCATCAACATCAGTAATGTTACGCACGTATTCAACCTGGTACCCTGCATGCCTTAAGTAACGAGTAATTACGTCAAACGACACCATTACGCGCGCATGGCCAATGTGGCAATAGTCATATACTGTCATGCCACAAACGTACAGCCGTATTTTACCTTCTTCAATAGGCGTAAACGGGACTTTGCTATTACTTAAGGTATTGTGAAGCTGTAACATAATTAACTTTTCCGTTAGGCCTTTTTGGCCCAAGAGTCACGCAATGTGACGGTACGATTGAATACTAAGCGATCTTTTGTGGAATCTTTATCAACACAGAAATATCCTTCGCGCTCAAACTGAAAACGATCGCCATCTACTGCAGAAGCCAAGGATGGTTCGGCCATGGCACCTTCTATTAAGCGCAAATTGTTTGGATTCACATACGTCATAAAGTCTACGTCTTTGTCACCGTCTGGATTGGCATGATTGAACAAACGGTCGTATAAGCGCACATCTACCAATTGGTGATGATCTGCACTCACCCAATGAATCACACCATTTACTTTGTAGCCATCTGGCTTTTTGCCTAAGGTATCTTCATCATAACGACACACCAATTCAATCACTTGGCCTGTGGCATCCTTGATCACTTCTTCACAGGTGATGATATAACCCCCACGTAAACGCACCGATTGCTCTGGCGCTAAACGCTTCCACTTATTCTCTGGCTGTTCGGCAAAATCTGCTTGATCGATAAATACCTGTTTAGACATTACTAGCTGACGCTCACCCATGGCATCGTCTTTAGGGTGTTTTGGCACGACTAAGGTTTCATTTTTGCCTTGGTCCCAGTTAGAAATGGTTACTTTTAACGGTTCAAGAACACACATGGCACGAGATACCGTTGAATCTAAATCATCACGCACACTAGACTCTAAGCGACCAAAGTCTGTAATTCCCTTACTACGAGCCACTGGCGTTGCTGTACAGAAGTTTCGCAAAGACTCTGGCGTATAGCCACGGCGGCGCATGCCAGAGATAGTAGGCATACGTGGGTCATCCCATGCAGTAACTGTATTATTGTCTACCAATTGCTTCAGCTTACGCTTACTAGTAATGGTGTAGTTAAGCTCTAAACGTGCAAATTCATACTGTCTTGGGCGGCGCTTGCCGCTAGGCAAAGTGACATGATCTATAAACCAGTCATATAAAGGCCTGTGATCTTCAAATTCCAAGGTGCAAATAGAATGCGTTACTTCTTCTAGCGCATCAGACAAGCCATGGGTAAAGTCATACATGGGATAAATGCACCAGGTATTACCTGTTTGATGGTGTTCAATGTGACGAATTCGATAAATGATAGGGTCACGCATATTCATATTAGGTGACTGGTTATCTATCTTGGCACGTAATACGCGTTCGCCATCAGCAAACTCACCCGCACGCATACGGGCAAAAAGATCTATATTTTCTTCTATACTGCGCTCACGATGAGGGCTATCTTTACCTACTTGAGTGAGGTTGCCACGGTATTCCCTTGCTTGCTCAGGGCTTAAATCGCAGACATACGCCAAATCCTTATTGATCAGTTCAACAGCGAAGCTGTGCAACTGATCAAAATAATCGGATGCATAACACTCTTTTTCGCCCCATTGAAAACCTAACCATTCCACGTCACGTTTAATGGATTGAATGTATTCGTCACTTTCTTTTTCTGGATTGGTGTCGTCAAAACGTAAATTGCATTGGCCTTCAAACTCTTGCGCCATACCAAAATTCAAACAAATCGAAGTAGCGTGACCCACGTGTAAATAACCATTAGGTTCAGGTGGGAAACGAGTCACGACTTGGCCATCATTATTGCCCTTTCTAACATCTTTAGCGATGATATTACGAACAAAATTTGATGCCTGTACGACGGTTTTTTCGGCCACGAATGGGTCTCCTTGAGGCTTGTTCTGAAAAACCGATAATTATATGTCTTTTGCAGCCTGCCTTGCTACCTAAATTAGTTAGAATTTCAGCGCCAAAACGCCCCCAATGATTGCATCCATTGGCTACGGGCTTCATAATACGCCCCTCTTTATAAACAATTACCCCTAAGGCTGCCGCATGTCAAATGTATTAATGAAAACCAACTATGGTGACATCACCATTGAACTTAACAATGAAAAAGCTCCTATTACAGCGGCTAACTTTGAACAATACGTACGCGACGGCTTTTACGACGGTGTTATTTTTCACCGCGTTATCGACGGTTTCATGGTACAAGGTGGCGGTTTTGACGTGAGTATGGACCAAAAAGAAACTCGTGCAAATATCGAAAATGAAGCTGACAACGGCCTTACTAACGATGAAGGCACACTAGCCATGGCTCGTACTATGGATCCACACTCTGCTTCTGCACAGTTTTTTATTAACGTAGGCAACAATGCCTTCCTTAACCACTCTGGCAAAAACTCTCAAGGTTGGGGTTACGCTGTATTTGGTAAAGTAGTTGACGGCATGGACGTGGTTAACGAAATCAAAAATGTATCTACTACTACCAAGTCTGGCCATCAAGACGTACCTAAAGAGCCAGTAGTAATCGATTCAGCATCGATGATCGAAGGCTAGCAACATGCGCCGCCTATTCATTGCCGACTTACACTTGCATCCAGCCAGACCGGAGCATAGCCGTGCATTGATTGATTTTTGTGAGCAGCGTATTAACGCTGATGACGAACTTTATATATTAGGCGACCTGTTTGAAGCTTGGATAGGCGATGACGTTGGCATAATTACTTATGCCGATGTTATTGCCTGCCTCAAAGAACTTACCGATAGCGGCACTAAAGTGTACTTTATGGCTGGTAATCGAGATTTTCTAATAGGGCAACAGTTCAGTCAGTCTACTGGTGTGAAAATCCTACCTGACCCTACCGTAGTTAACTTTGAAGGCCAAAACATACTACTCATGCATGGCGACACACTATGTACAGATGACATCAGCTATCAAGAGTTTCGTTTACTGGTTCGAGACATTAACTGGCAAGACCAATTTCTCGCTATGTCCCCTGCATTACGTATGCAGCAAGCTGCGCACTACCGCCAACAAAGCCAAGCCATGACGGCTATGAAGCCTAACGACATTATGGATGTTAATCTCCATGCTGTTAACCAAGTGATGGCGCATCACCAAGTACGCTTGCTCATTCACGGCCACACTCACCGACCACAAGTTCACCACATAAGCCAAGGAGAGCGTATTGTCTTAGGCGATTGGGGGGGGCACTTTGATTACCTTAGCTGGCCAAAGGGTGAAAGCTGGCACCTTATTCGAGAACCTATTTAACCTTAAACTCTGTTTTTATTAGGTTTTTATTAGGTTTTTATTAGGTTTTTATTAGGTTTTTATTAAACCCTTTCCCCTCATTTTCTATTTGGCCCTAGATAAAAAAATAGTCTGGTTCTATTGCAAATATCTCCAACCACTCTAATATCTACCTTAGTAGGGTAAAATCAGTCACCACTGACCTGCCCAACTCACCGAAGCTTTGTGCCAGATCTAAGATCTGCATCAATAAATACAATAACGGTTCAACGCCACAGGCTTTAGGACCACACAAGGAACAGGGTTATGAAATTTTTATTAAAAACGTCAACTGCCGCCATTGCACTTGCACTAGCTGGAAACGCAGTTGCAGATGTTAACGTAGCGTATTTTTTAGAGTGGGCTACACCAAACCAAATCGCCAAGGTAGAAAAAGCATACGACGACGCCATGGGCGAAACTGTTAACTGGACAAACTTTGGTACTGGCGTAGGCATGACTGAAGCAATGCTTTCAGGCGATATCGATATCTCCTACTCACAAGGCCTTACTCCTTTTGCTAACGCCGTTAACGCTAACGCCCCTATCAAGATGATTGCTATCGCCGTAGCTTATGGTGCAGCCGATGACTGTGTCGTTCGTAGCGATGCAGGCATTACTAAAGACAATGCATCAGAGCTTGAAGGCCAAGCGGTTGCAGTGCCTCTAAACACGATGGCTGACTTTGGTTTCCGTATGACTATGACCAACCTGGGTGTTGATATTTCTCAACTAACCATCGTTGACCAAGAGCCTGCAGACGCTGCAGTATCTTTAGCAGACGGCGCTGTAGTAATGGCCTGTGGTTATGGTGCTAATTCGCTAGCTAAAATGAAAGAAGTAGGCGCACCTATGCTTACTCCTGCTGAAAAAGCTGCTGCTGGTATTAGTAGCTTTGATATTATTTCTGTGACTCAAAGCTTTGCTCAAGAGCATCCAGAACTAGTGCGTACCTTCGTAGAAGTGACTAGCGAAGCAAATGCTGCATGGGCTGCAGATCAGTCTAAGCTTAGTGTGATCGCTAAAGATGCAGGCATGTCTGAAGATGCAACTACTGCCCAAATGGCGGGTTTCAGCTTCCCAACAGTAGCTGAGCAAAAGCGTGATTACTTTGGTAAAGATGGCATCGCACGTAGCATGGTAGCCTTTATGGGCAACATGTTCGCAACCAGCGATGCGCCAGCTCTATCTGACTACAACGTGACTATCGATACGTCTTTCCTAGACTAAGATAGCATTAGCGCTTCGCAGTGAGCTTTTTGTTTACCGCGAAGCCACACCCCTCGCAATGTCACTAACACTGAGTTATTGCGAGGAGTGTGGCAATCCATTCCCACAATACATCCCTATACGAGTTACCCATTATGAGTGACCTAGTTTCAGACAACTTAAATATGCAGTTCACTACTCCTTCTGGGTTAGTTGTGCATGCTTTAAAAGATGTGAGTTTTACCCTTAAAAAAGGTGAGCTGTTATCCGTTTTAGGCCCCTCTGGCTGCGGTAAAACTACTCTACTCAACATCATCGCAGGCTTCCTTAATCCTACCGGTGGATCTGTCAAGCTTGGCGAAAACGAGATACTTGCCCCAGGTGTAGATAGAGGCATGGTATTTCAACAAGGTGCCTTGTTTGAATGGCTTACCGTGGCTCAGAATGTAGACTTTGGGTTACGCATGAAGGGAGCCGACCCAGTAGAAACTGCTAAAAAAGTAGACGAATGGCTAGAAATAGTAGGCCTTGCAGGCTTCGGAGACACCCCTACTTACCAACTTTCTGGTGGTATGCAACAGCGTATCGCCTTGGCTCGTTGTTTAATCAACGACCCAGACCTCATCCTAATGGATGAGCCTTTAGGCGCTTTAGACGCCCTTACCCGCGAAAAAATGCAGTCGTTGATATTAAAAATCTGGAAAGAAACTGGCAAAACCATCATGATCATCACCCATTCGGTAGAAGAAGCCCTAATGTTGGGTGAACGTCTATTTGTAATGGCGCCACGTCCTGGACGCTTGCACAAAGAATACCGCTTACCATTTGCCCAAATGGGTTTAACTGAAGACCCAAGAGACATCAAAAAAACCCAACACTTCGGCGAAACCCGAGAAGAAATCCTTTCCATGATTTGGGATATGGAAGAAGAAATTATGGGCGGGGGGTCTTTATAATGAGCGACTTCCTATTTGAACAACGCAACACCATTGTAGCTTTCCTTATTATTGGCTTATTAGTCTCCCTTGCTTTGTCTGTACTTAAAGGACGACAAGTAATGACGACAGAGCGCACAGACCTAGTATTTGGTAACCCGGCTAAAGCCTTAGGCGGTTGGTATTGGATTGTTACCGGCATGTCTTTTGTTATGCTCATTTGGTATTACTTTTCCTGGGATGCGGCCAGGGCCTATAACCCCACTGCTGCTAATGAATTGTGCCAAGTTGCTAAGGTAGAGAGTGCCATTAATCCTATGCGCTCGCAGTTCCCACTTGATAATCCAAATTTGCGTGGCACAGATCTTATTGCAAGAGACAGCGCTCAACTAGAGCGGATCAATAACAGCTTGCAAACGTTCGCCTTAGAGCACGCTGCAGAAGTAGAAATATCGGCCATATTAGCTAGCCTAACCAGTGCTTTAGTTGACCAAGCTAACCCAGCCTACATGAAGGCTAGTTTATCTACAGATTTTCAGGCTATTACTGCGCGTATTGACAATCTAACTGCTGATTTTAATGACCCAGCGTTCCCCGGGCCACCTACAGCAGCGCAGCAGGCAGCAGCTAACGCACAGCCAGGCTGGGGTGATACAGGCAAAGAAGTACCAGTACTACCTGCCACACCACTTGGCTACCGCTATGCAGCTATTGCTGCAGAAATGAAGGTAATAGCTAAGGATTTTGTGAGATTACGTAATACTAACCCTCACTTGTTGGCTCAAATTGCTGATATCAAGTCGCGCATTAAAGCAGCTAAAGCAAGCACTAAAGCAAACCTTAGTTTATCTACAGCAGAGCAAGAAGATCGTGACACGTTATACAGTCAGCTAAACAAGATGCTAAAGCGTATTGATAACGGTTCAATTTTCCCACCTAGTAGCTTAAACGGTGTTCAATCGTCACTTGTGGCCTTTGATCAGGCCCATATTGCACAACAAGGCTCCCTTAAGGCGTTTGATACATGGATGATGCCAGGTGGACGCATTATGGCTGGCAACACGGCCTGTAGTGAACAAGGCTCAGGACGTTGGTTACCTAAACCTTCGGACACCCTAGGCACATTGGCACGTATTGCTAACCCAGATATTGGTTTTAAGGATGTGCCTCTATTATGGTACCGCTGGCAACCAGTAGGTGGCATGATCGCCTTCCTATTCCCAGACTGGATTGCCGATTTAGTGCCTGGAGAGTACCCACGTCATAACCAAAACGGCGATATTAATAGTAACTTCAAATCTAATATACAAGATTTTGTAACTGGAAATTACGAGTCGTTTTCAATCCCTGTGCCTATGGGCCATATGTGGGACTCCATCGTTCGTGTAGTGATTGGTTTGTTCTTTGGCATTGTTTTAGGTGTACCACTTGGGCTATTCATGGGCTTAAGCCGTTTTGCAAAAGGCTTCTTTGATCCGATGATAGAGCTTTACCGACCTGTTCCACCACTAGCTTGGGCACCATTAATCTTAACTATTTTGGTATTCAAGATGACGGCAAGATCTTCCTATTGTTTATGGTGGCCTTCGCTATTATGGTGATCTCCGCTCGTACAGGTGCTACTGGCACACAGTTATCTAAGATTCACGCGGCTCACTCCTTGGGTGCTAACCGCCGTCAGATACTACGACGAGTGATCTTCCCTAACTCATTACCAGAGATCCTGACCGGTATCCGTATTGCTATCGGCGTATGTTGGGGCACCTTGGTAGCTGCAGAAATGTTGGCAGGCACTACTGGTATAGGCTTTGTAGAGAACGTTGCGCGTAAGCAATCAGACTACGAAGTGATCTGGGTGACCATCATCATACTAGGCGTATTAGGCCTCATGTTTGACCTAATCATGCGCTCAGTTATTAAACGCACTATCCCATGGCGCGGCAAAGGCTAGATGAAAGACTAGGGCTAACCCCCTAACCTAGTTCCACCTTAAAAAAAGGCACTCCATATTATTGGGCTGCCTTTTTTTTTGGCATGCACTTATACACTTTCACACTGTGTGTGACAGGAAAAACTGATCTTCATTTACAGGGGGATTACAGTCTGTGCCACTGAATTGAATTGAATTGAATTGAACTGAACTATACCATTGAACTATAAAGCGCAATGGCCGCAAGGCTAGATAACAAGGCCAAAGTAAACTTGCGCATTAGCGCAATATCAATACGATTAAACAGGCTATGCCCCAGCTGATTACCCACCAACATCACAGGCATCATCACTAACAACAGGCTAGGTAAATTAGGAGACACTAAGCCGTGCTCGTTAATCCAGAACAACCCATACACATCGATCAGCAAGAAGCATAAGATAAGCCCCGCACGCATGACTGTGAGGGGCATATTGGAAGACATCATATACACAGCTACAACTAGCCCTCCAATACTTGCAAGGCCATTCACAAAGCCAGAAAGAAGGCCTACAATTACCAGCCAAATAATAGATTGTGCAGCCTTAAAGTGCCATTTTCGCCATAAAGCAAAACAGGCAATCAAAACCCCACCACCCGCTAAGCCTCGTACCAAGTCCGACTGCCAATACTGTAATGCCATCACACCAAAAGGTGTACCAACTACACTCCCTAAACAGAGAATAGCTACCCAGCGCCATGGTATTTGACGCCAAACTTTAGGTAATAAGTGCAAACTGGCCATTACCTCCATTACAAACATAAGGGGCACAATGGTTTGAGCACTAAGAATAGGAGCTAAGGCAAAAAAGCACAGGGCAGAAAACCCAAACCCCGATAACCCTCTAACTACGCCTGCTATAAGGACGACGCTAAGGGAGTAAGACAGCTCTAAAGGAGAAAGTGGTAGGTAAAACCAGTCTAGATTTATACTATCCATTTAGATGCTGGCCATTTAGGTGCCATTCATTTATGTACGTTGGTCGCCTTGATACAGGCGTACCACATGCCTAGCTTCGGCAAAAAACAACCAGCGTTCTACTAACAAACCAGCCATCATCAAACACCATGCTACAGATAGCATAGCCACACTAGCACCCTGCGTAAACCAGTACATAACACCTAGGGGCAAGATAAAAGCCACCAAGGTCATGACTATACGTAACCTAAGTAGTTTGTCGGCAGTTATCTGATAACCAAACTCACGGTTTAAGAAGGTTGGCGCACTGTGCCCTGCATCCAATAACCGCACACTGGCTTGAGTAAAACCGGTTGCCGTTTGTATGGTGGCACCTTGAGGCTTGCCCTGCCAGAAAAAATACACTAATTTTAAGGCCAAAGTAATTAGCACTAAACCCATAACAACAGTCAGTAACTGGGGGTTTAAAGCGCCAAAAAAGCCGCTCACAGCCAAAAACAACAAACCGCCACTACTGAGCGCATAAGCCATAAACAAGGCAGGAACCATCGGTGTGTTCCATTGACGAATGGTTTTTAAGCTGGCGTAGATCATGCTGGTACTAAACAAGGTGATCAATGCCAATATAATGCTCAATCCAGCTAATACATTGATACTAGACCATTGCCAGAATATAGCAGCTGCATAGAGGGCTGCAACAGGATAAAGCAAAATAGCGAATACCGCCTCGCGGGATAACCATGACGTACGAAAACGGCTAAACGAGCGCCACGCATTTTTAGGGTTGGCCAAGTGCATGGTAGACGACAACAACCCAATAGTGACAAGCACCATAGCAATGGCGCCTAGAATAATTTGTTGATCAGCAGTACTTGCTTGAGTAAAGCCTAACAACTGACCCACTCCTAGCCACGTTAGCAACCCATAGCCAGCGCCAGAGGTAACGGTAAAAATAAGAACTGAAAACGCCGGATGCATAATAAATACCTAAATGTGATGCAATAATTAGCGGTTAACGATGCGATTAACCAGTTGTTTAACACCCTGCATAGCAGACACTTTAATTTGCTCTTGTTGCTTAGGGTTTCTAGGCGGCAAATAGGTGTTTACTGGGTTGTAACCCAATTCTGGCATCAACTGTTGGCCAGCACGTTCACGGGTTAGCTTTGAAACTTCTGAGTCTGGGTCATCAAAGTCGCCAAATACACGAGAAGATGTTGGACAGGTTAATACACAAGCTGGCTGACGTTCGGCCTCGGGCAGTTGTTCGTCATAAATACGATCAACACACAAAGTACATTTTTTCATGGTGCCAGAGTCAGTGTCTAACTCACGGGCGCCATAAGGACAGGCCCAAGAACAAAGATTACAGCCCATGCACTTATCTTGATCGATCAACACTATGCCATCTTCTTCACGCTTGTAAGACGCTCCCGTAGGACAAACCGTTACACAGGCAGCGTCTGCACAGTGCATACACGACATCGGTATATTCACTGTTTTACTGTTAGGGCTGTCTCCTACTTCATAGGAGTGGATACGGTTAAGCCAGCTGCCACTAGGGTCTTTACCATGGGGCCGCTCATCACTTAAGGGGCCAATGGTGCCTGAGGTATTCCACTGTTTACAGGCGGTTGCACATGCATGGCAACCAACACAGGTGTCTAAATCTACTACTAAGCCTAGCTTCATTTCTCACCCCTGCTAAAAATGTCACGCCAACCGCGACTAATGTTTATATTCGGATGGCTACTATAACTACTTACCTTACTTGATGGCGTAAAGTTGGGTACTGGCTTCACCTTGTCAAAACGTGGCCATGATAGGTTTGTACCCGCCAAGTCATCGTCCTTGTCGCTTGCAGGGGTAATCTTCACTCTGAGATCATACCAAGCCGCTTGGCCAGTAATCGGGTCTGAGTTTGTCATACGATGACCACCTACTTCAGCTTCACCAGGTAATAACTCATTAATTAAGTGATTCATCAAAAAGCCTTGTTGAGACTCGTTGGCGTCATCGCTTAAACCCCATGAGCCCTGTTTCTTGCCTATGGCATTCCAGGTCCACACTGTTTCTGGGTTAACCCCTTCCATCAGCTTAACTTGAACACGAATTTTTCCGTTATTAGATTCTACCCAAGCCCAACCAAAGTCTTTAATACCCAGGGCTTCACCCTTACTGCGGTGCATGTATAGGTAGTTCTGAGACATGATTTGGCGTAACCAAGCATTCTGAGAATCCCATGAATGGTACATAAACATAGGCCGCTGGGTAACCGCAAAAAAGGGATACTCTTTTGCATCCGTTCGCTGCTGCTCTAACGGTGGATAGTAAAACGGTAGTGGGTCAAAATACGTTTTAAGACGCTCTTTTTGATGTTCCTCTGTAGGCTGAGGCCCATCATATAAACCTTGCCCAGCCAAACGGAATTTTTGTAGGGTTTCAGAATACAGTTCAATAACGATCTGATCCGTGCTGCCTACCCAGCCTGCTTCTTTGGCTAACTCCATATAATCTTTGTTAGCGTGGCGCATATAGCGCTGATTAGGCTTAAGCTCAAATTTAAAGAAACATTGATTGTCTATATAGGCTTGCCACTGATTAGGGTTAGGTTCACCACGCAGTGATTTTTCACCATTCTTACCACGCCAGCCCGCCAAGAAACCAATGCCAGGGGCACGTTCAAAATTAATGATAAAGTCTTTATAGTCTTTATATTTAGGTTGGTCTTGGTCGTTAGTAAAGGCTGGAAACTTCAACCTACCCGCTAACTCCACCATCACTTCTTGCCAGCTTCGCACATCACGATCTATAGCAAGAATGGGTTGGCGAATAGAATCACACGCGGCGTCTACTTCCGATATAGGTCGGTCCAACATAGAAATAGTGTCGTATCGCTCGAGGAAGGTCGTGTCTGGCAATACCAAATCAGAAAAATTCACTGTTTCCGAATGGAACGCATCACAGGTGACAATAAACGGTATTTTATATTCGCCGTTGTCGTTCTTAGCCCTAAGCATGTCCATGGTTTGTGAGGTGTTCATGCTGGAGTTCCATGCCATATTGGCCATGAACAACATCAATGTATCTATAGGGTACGGGTCTCCTGCTACAGCATTACTAATCACCATATGCATTAAGCCATGGTTCGCAATAGGTGCATCCCAAGAATAGGCTTTATCGATACGCCTAGGCTTACCGTTTTCGTCAATTACCAAGTCTTCTGGTTCAGTAGGAAAACCCAAAGGTGCTGATTCTAGAGGTGTATTAGGGGCATTCCCTTTAGCAGGCTTAATATGCGGAACAATATGCTTAGGGAATGGAGGTTTCGCTAAGTGGCCACCTGGGCAATCAATAGTGCCCAGAATCACCTGCAGCAAATGTATAGCACGGCACGTTTGGAAGCCATTAGAGTGAGCCGAGATACCTCGCATGGCGTGCATCGATACAGGACGGCCAATAAACTGGCTTTGTTTACGCCCTGCCCAGTCTGTCCATTCTGTGTCTATAGTAATGGTTTCTTTAAAGGCCACATGAGCCATTTCTAAGGCAATGCGTTCTATATCTTCTGCCGCTATGCCACACACATTTGCAGCAGCTTCTGGCGCGTATTCTGGCGCCATGTATTTTTCCATTAATATGCTAAATGCGGTTCTAACTGGAGTACCACACGAAGCCTCATACTCACCGAATAAAGCTGGTGCTACATCAGGGCTTAAGGCCGATTGCATAGCACTAGTATGCTGGTCCCAAACTTGAGGGTTGCCATTTGCATCACGCAACAACAAACCATCGCCCTGTTTACCTGGGTTATTGATGACTAGCTGGGGGCCATTGGTATAGCGAATTAAGAATTCATCGTCTACTAGACCTTCCCTTAGTAGCACTTGAACCATAGAGAGGGCAAAGATCCCGTCTGTACCAGGTGTTATGGCGATCCATTCGTCGGCAATAGCTTGGTAGCCTGTACGTATAGGGTTCACTGCAACGAACTTAGCACCACGCTCTTTAATGCGTTTTAAGCCTATCTTAATAGGGTTAGATGCGTGATCTTCCGCCACGCCCCACATCATAAAATATTTAGTATTTTCCCAATCTGGGTCACCAAACTCCCAGAAAGAATGCCCCATAGTATACAAACCAGCAGCAGCCATATTAACGGAACAAAAACCACCGTGCGCAGCCCAGTTAATAGTACCAAATTGAGTGGCCCATAACCCTGTGAGAGCCTGCATTTGATCTCGGCCAGTGAAATAGGCCAGTTTTTTAGGATCTGTTGCTCGTATATTAGCTAACCGCGCCGTAAGCATGTCTAAGGCGGCATCCCACGAAATTGGTTCAAACTCACCTGCACCTCGCTCTGTGCCAGCTTTACGTAGCATGGGCTGAGTTAATTTAGCAGGTGAAAGCTGCTTCATAATGGCCGAGTTGCCCTTAGCACATAGCACCCCTTTATTGACAGGATGATCTATATTACCTTGGATGAAGCGAATTTTTTCAGCTTCTAAGGTCACCTTAATACCACACCTACAAGCACACATATAGCAGGTGGTATAACGATGTTCTTGTTTCGAGTGATCTTCAAACTGAGGTAGGTCTTGGCTTTGAGTCATAGGAACAAATGCTTATAAGGTTAATTCCATAAAGCATAAAGGATGTAACACTTTTGTCCAACTGCCAACCTTTATTTGTCCATAGGGCCAAATGTCACAATTACCCTAAGGCCAAAAAATATTATTAATTTAGTCAAACCAACAACAAAAATGCAAAAAAAAGACTGCCAAAAGGCAGCCTTAAACATGAATAAATAAGGGAACTACAAAACAGAAACCTTAGCCTGCAATGCCAATAAATTCAGGCATTATCTCTATAGCTCTCGGTGTCACTGACTTACGGACGATGCGTAACTGCTTCGTTCTAAGTGCTTCACCACACGCTTTAACAGCTACAGAGGTATCACGAGTGACCGATAAGTAATCTGACATGGGTAATGTGCGTGCAATGGCCATAACGACCTCCTATAGAGAAATGTTTCATTGCTGGACCCAAGATAATATCTCTTTTGGATCCAACAAAATCACTATAGCACCCACCAAGAAAAATGTAATGGAATATTAAACGATATTTTTATAACTTAAAGGTATAACAGATTGGTGAGAGAGCCACTTTCTAATCAGTTACACCAATTTGTAGCTAGTATTTGCCACAAGTGCATTTACATCTACGCCAGTGCTAGTAGACTTATTCGCCCTTGCCCAGGTATTGATAGAGCGATTTCCAGTACGACAAAATGCTAATACCTTACCCGAAGACTGTTGTAAAACATCAGCCATTTGAGCAACAGTATCATCTGGAAAATTCATGCCAACTACAGGAATAAAATGATATGTAAGACCTAATGCTTCGGCTGCAGCTTGCAGGCGTGCATTAGTTGATGGGTGCTCGGCTTCGCCATCTGGGCGATTGTTAATAATAGTGGTAATGCCTTGGGCTTTAATTGAGGCCATGTCAGTTTCTAAGATCTGTGGCCCTACGGCGAATGTGTCACTAACTTTGGTAATGTTCATGGCAGGTTTTGTCCTTAAGTTGATAACAATGTTGTTTTAAATGACATTTTAAGTATATTTGTTAATTCTAATATAAAGGCCAACACATTTCAAATGTTCTGACTTGGCTTATTAAAGGTTACCACGCTTACTCAAAATATTAGGTTTTTATTCCTCTTCCCGCTTCAAACATCTGCCTCTAGGTTCGTTACCCTCATGCAGAACAACATCAGAATGAAGGAACTGTGCTGCATCGGCAGACTCTTTTACTTTAGAAGCACTACGATCTAACATTTCAGTTTCAAATTCAGTTAACACTCTTTTTCGTATTCCGATTTCTCTCCAATTAGAGTGTGGCCTGCAGCCTCTCGTTATTCCACGAGCAAGAGAAAGTGCGTCTAGCAGCGCTTGATTTGCTCCCTGTCCTTTGAACGGACTCATAGGATGAGCTGCATCTCCAATTAATGTGACGAGTTCCGATTGCCCTAAAAAATCTGCTTGCAGTATATCTCTATCATAAACGGGGTATCCAGAAACCTGAGTTTCTAGGGTTGCTGCAACAATTTGCGGAATAGGATGGTGCCACTGTGTTCGACGAATGGCCTCTTTCTTTAAAGCTTTTTTACCTTGGGCACTTAAGTCTTTGGCTTCGCTTTCTAACATAGGAAAACTCAATTGCCACATCACAGAATCTTTGTTAAAAGGCATGATGTACATCCGTTCATTGCCATTGGCGGTTTGAAAAACCGTGGCCGAATCCAGTAAATCACTCTCATTATTTTGGAGCGCACTTAACGGACAAATACCTAGTATGACTATACAATCCAGATATCGTAGTGGAGAAGCACCATCACCAATTAATTGTTGACGCACATAGCTACGAATTCCATCTGCACCAACAATCAAATTGGCAGTGGCACTTTTTGGCGTACCATTTACGGTAAAGTTTAAGGCAATAGTATTGTTATTTGTTTCTTTATAATTGAGAAAGTGATGGTTCCATTGCACAGAATTAGTGCCAACAAGTTGCTCTAATAACGCTAAGCGTAAAGCTTGACGCGCAATGTGTACGTTTGTTTTTGTAGGCGGTTTTCTTTTATCTGATTGCACCCATTTTCTAATTCCCCATTCGCCAATAATGTTGCCATCAGGAGTATGTACCACATGGCGTGTAGAAATTAACCCTGCCTTTAACGAGAAAACACCGAAACCCTCTATGGCTTTACTGGCTTGTTGTAACGTAAGACCATAACCCTGAGAGCGTTCATTAAAATCACTATCTCGCTCATACAATGTAAAAGGAATACCACGGTGTAAACAAGCAACTGCTAATGCTACGCCTCCAATACCTCCGCCAATAATAGCCACGTGTGGAAAGTTTTCTGTATCCACTTTTGGTGGATGAATTGCAGAAATCAAACCCGAACCAATACAGTGTTTACATAGCGTTAAGTGCGCTTTTGGACGAACAGGAGCAGAGCCTACACTATTTGATTCCTCGAATAGCTCGACTGCCAATTGGTAGGCGAGGCGTACTTTTTTACGTAACCGTTGGCTTTTTTTACCACGGCCATTACACTCCAAACAAATAGACCAACTAGTGGTCATGTTCTCCATCTTACGCATACTGCTTTAATTCTCCTGTAAAACCAAAGTTAAAAAAGTCTAGCTGCCCAGGATAGGGTTTCTTATAAGCTGTATTTGAAGAGTTTAGATTCTAGAGTTAGGTTTTTGAAACATCAAGAAAAAATCACAAAAAAAAGCCCAAACACACCCACCTAAGTCGGCATGTTTGGGCTTTTTTTAAACATTCAGATCAGCGCATAGCTAACTAAGTAGTAACGCGAGTGATCGCAGCATCAATAGCATTTACTATCTCATCCAACTCAGTGCGAGTAGTAATTAGCGCAGGGCTTAAGCACAAAGTGTTGTTGTGGCTGGTGAAGCTACGGTTGGTGCGACCGATTATGACGCCGTGGGCCATGCAGTCTCCGGCAATAGCAATGGCTACGCTTTCATGTACTGGCTTGCGGGTTTCACGGTCTTCTACTAGCTCTATGCCTTGAAACAAGCCCATGCCACGTACGTCACCAATAATAGGATGTTTGCCCTTAAGTTCGTTTAAACGATCATTTAAGTACTTTCCCATTACCACAACATTTTGTAGTAAGTTTTCATCTTCAATAATGCGCATGTTTTCCAATGCAGCAGCAGGTCCTGCAGTACAGCCACCAAAGGTTGAGATATCACGGAAGTAATCCATTGGGTCAGATGCATCGCCCTTAAATTGATCAAATACAGCTGCTGTGGTTACAGTACAAGAGATGGCTGCATAACCACTAGCTACGCCTTTAGCCATAGTGACGATGTCTGGCACAATGTTAAAGTGCTGATAACCGAACCAAGTGCCAGTACGGCCTAAACCACACACTACTTCGTCCATAATCAACAACACATCATGCTTGTCACAGATGCGGCGAATTTCTTCAAAATAACCTTGTGGCGGTACAATCACACCGCCACCTGCTGTAATAGGCTCTACTATTACAGCACCAACAGTATCTGCACCTTCACGCAAGATAACGTCTTCCATAGCCCGTGCAGCTTGAATACCGTAATCAGTATCACCACCGTTTTCTGCATGGTATGCAGAGCAATGTGGAAATTCTACAAAACCTGGAGTAAAAGGCCCATACTGGTTTTTACGTTCGTGCTGTCCGGTAGAGCTCAGTGCTGTAATGGTGGTGCCATGGTAATCACGGTCACGGTATAAGATTTTATGCTTTTTACCGCCGCTCTTTTTAGCGGCTATTTGACGCACAATTTTATAAGCTTTTTCGTTGGCTTCAGAACCAGAGTTTGAATAATAAACACGGCTCATGCCTGGCATTTTTTCGATTAAGTTTTTAGCAAACAAAGCGCCTGGCAAAGTGCCTGCGCTGTTGGCAAAGTAGTTAAGCTTAACCAGTTGGTCACGTACGGCATTGGCGATGGATTCGCGCCCGTAGCCTACGTTTACAGTCCATACAGCACCAGAAACAGCATCTAGATACTCTTTGCCTTTGGCGTCGATTACACGCATACCCTTACCTTCAACAATCATTAACGGATCATTTTCTTCTAAGGGTTTGTGCTGGGTAATGTGGTGCCACAAGTGGTTACGGTCATCGGCCAGGGCGTCTTTTTTGTCGTAGGCATTTACGTCGTATTTCATGGTTTAAAACTCCAACTGTAAAGGGCCCAAAATAAGTTAGGGCTGTGGCGAAATAGGTAATTCGGTGGGGCATTGGCCCATTTAAAAATAAATATTACTGGTAAAACTAGGCAATACCCTAGATCCAGTTAAAACTAACGGGTGATACCAAAAGTTAATTTTAACAAAAAGCATTAGGTATTTGTCTATACACACTTTAGAATTACCACCAACTATACGTATAAAGAGCCGCTACATGAGCCACCCACTGTTCATCTTGGATGCCGGATTAAACGCCAGCCTTCAACAGCAATTGCGCCAACAAATTGCCAAGGCTATTTTAGATCACCACATTCCTTTAGATGCGCCTTTACCTTCTAGCCGAAAATTGGCTAAGCAGCTTAACGTTGCGCGTAACACCGTAGTACTAGCCTACGAGCACTTATTAGATGACGGTTACCTGATTGCGCGAGAACGTAGTGGTTATTTTGTTAATCCAAACATTTTAAACAATACTGTAAAGCTAGAATCTATTTCAGACGTACGTCACACTTCTGGCACTAAGCCAGACTGGCAGGGGCGTTTTAAGTTACATCCCACTAAGCAAGAAAACATTACCAAACCTGCAGATTGGCAAAATTACCAGTACCCGTTTATATACGGCCAGTTTGATCCGGATTTATTCCCTACAAACCACTGGCGTGAATGTTGCCGAGATAACGTAAGTGTGCCTGCCATTCGTAGTTGGGCTGCAGACCACTTTGTGGCTGATGACCCAATGCTTATAGAGCAAATTCACACTCGAGTTCTTCCTCGTCGTGGCGTTTGGGCCGCTCCTGAAGAGATTTTAATTACCATAGGCTGTCAACAAGGCCTATATATGTTGGCCCAACTCCTTCTAGATAAAAACACCATCATGGGCTTAGAAGACCCAGGGTTTGTGGACATGCGCAACATTGCTAGCCTCAACCCTTCCAAGCTGAAAGCTTTACCCATAGATGAAGAAGGGTTGATTGTAGATGAAGGCCTTGCAGAGTGTGACTGTATTTACGTAACGCCTAGTCATCAGTACCCTACTACAGTCACAATGCCATTAGACCGTCGTCGTAAGCTGTTAGAAATGGCTAGCCAAGAAGACTTCCTAATCATTGAAGATGACTATGAGTGTGAAGCAAACTTCCATCAGGCACCCTCACCTGCCCTAAAGAGCTTAGACAAACACGGCCGTG
>Ga0114995_10001012_pt1 | contig 19878 bp, 16 predicted proteins | sample ArcticOcean_MG_C_11_FD_87038 | JGI IMG/M metagenome (GOLD analysis project Ga0114995, IMG submission 87038) | Marine microbial communities from western Arctic Ocean - ArcticOcean_MG_CB2_154 | ecosystem: Environmental > Aquatic > Marine > Oceanic | place: Arctic Ocean: Canada Basin | collected... | reverse complement strand
GCCCGATGCCGAGACCGCCGCCGCCGAGCCCTCCGCCGAGCCCGACGCCGAGCCCGCCGCCGCCCAACCCCCCGACCCCGCCGCCACCCAGCCCCCCGCCCAGCCCGCCGCCGCCCAGCCCGCCGAGCCCACCGCCACCTAGCCCCCCGCCCAGCCCACCGCCACCTAGCCCTCCGCCCAGCCCTCCGCCGCCCAGCCCTCCGCCGGACGTCACCGCGCTCGCGTTCGAGCTCGACGCGTCGATTGTTGTGGCGCCGGGCGCGTGCGCGTTGGTCCCCTTGGAGCAGCCGGTTTTCGTATCCGGGCTGGGCGCGGGCATCACGGTCGGCGCGACTCTGAGCACACAAACGTCGGACTTCGCGCAACTCATGCGGGATGGCGGGAACGTGACCTCTCCGGCGTTGGTCCAGAACGGCGATGAGCTGCGAGTGCGCGTGTGCACTCCGCTCATCGATGGGTTTAGCGATGCGTTCACCCTCTCATACGGAGAGCAAAGCCGGACCGTCGTCGTGACCACTCAGCACTCGCCGCCATCGCCGCCGCCGAGTCCGCCACCGCCCACTTTCGAGGCGACAGTGGAGGACGCGGCTGAAGCAGTACTCGTCGTTGCGAAAGCTGTTGAGGAGTTGGCCGCAGTCGTCAGCGTCGACTCGCAAAGTAAGGTTGCCGCCGCGTACGAAGAGGTTGCGGTTGCCGCCGCGGATCTCGCGGACCTCACCACGACCACTGTCGCAGAGCAAGCGAACCGCACCGCAACCGCGGTCGCGTTAATCGCGACCAACGTCGCCATCGCTATCGATGTCGCCGCGCAAGGTGCTATTGACGTAGCAAACATCGCCACCACCGGCGTCACCACTGCGATGGTTGCCGCCTCGCTCGCCACGAACATCGCTCTAAACGCCGCGCTCGCCGCTGACGCGGGTGCGTACGCGACTTCCCAGATCATATCGGACGCTCGCCTGGTCGCCAAAGCTCTCGCCGCGGCCACCTCGGCCGCGGCTGATACTACCGCCTCCAACACGTGCGCTGGCTTAACCCTCACGCCGTCCACCGATGAGGCCATCGCTATAGCCTTAGTCGAGGGCGCAATATCCGTTGCCAACATCGCCGTACTCTTGGAGGCCGCGCACAACGCCACCGGCGTCGTCGATGCCGCGTACGCCGCGTCCTTGGCGGCCGCCGGCGCCTGGAGGCAGGAAGTTGTGGATCAGGGCAACGACGCGCGGCAGGGTGCGATCGACGTGTACAACATCGCCACCACCGGCATCTCCACCGCCATGGTCGCCGCATGGGCTGCCGAAAACGTCATCAAAGTCGCAGAAAAGGCCGCACTCGCGGCGACAGCCTTGGCGCTCGTCGGCCCCACAATCACAATCGAAGCAGTCCAGTGGGGCGCCTACGCGGCTGCCAAAGTTATCCAGCGAGGCCAAGCGAACCTCTGCGTCAACGCCGGGTCAGCCGTCGAAGCCGCGAACGCTACGGCCACCGACGCTGCCACCTACGCCGCGGAGGCGGCGGCGCGGCTCGCGGCGTTTGGAACGCCGCCGCCGCCTCCGTGAGTCGCCCGAGAAACCTTTGTCATCGCGGTCGGCAAGAAGCATGGTGCGGACACAACGTGACGTGCTAATCTGGATGAGAACAACGACGCTGGTGGTACGAACGCACACAAAAGCCACGGGTGCGATTCGGGCGACGATAACGACCGCCGCCGATTTCGACGACGCCGATTGTGTAATTGGCGTCGGCGGGTGCGTTTTGGGCTTCCGATTGGAAGGCGAAAACGCTCGTAACGCTCGCGCTCGCCCGCCGATCCCACCCCCGACCGCGAATTCGATTTCGCGAGGGGGACGACTTTGAAGAAAACTCGAATAGAATCCTCGGATCGCGAGGCCGGACCCGCGTGGACAACAAACTTTTGTCACGCGGGCGCGGAGGTATATTACCCTTCAAAAGGGAGGAGAATCGCAGAAAACGCACGAGATGCAAATATCGTCTCCTCTGCCGCGGTGTAAAATATCCTGTATTAATATTATAGAGCACATATTATCACCCGTCCACTCACGAACCATGACTCGTCTGGACGCGGATCCGCGTCGTACACAACATCACACGTTTTTTTTCCCGAAGACAGCTTCTTTTGACCTCGTTCATCGTGTTCGAACTTGTAGTGGCCATCATGGATTTTGAAACCAAAATTTGGCTATTTTGGTAAATGGAGATGTGTTCGTTGTGGCACATCGAAGGCGCGCGTGCCCCCCGCACCCCCTCACACACGTACCCATGGGTCTTCTCAAGCACACTTTGACGTTCATCGGCACCGCGTTCACCGTCGGCGGTGGCGCGTTCATGTTCGCCCCCGCGGATGCGGTGACCGCGGTGTACGGAGGCGCCAGCTTGACCAAGGGTTCCACGTACGCGTGGACTCGTAGTGGTACGTTCGAGATGGGTTTCGGGGCCCTGCTCCTGTTGAGCCGGTCGTGGGGTAGTGAGGAACGCTTCAAAATCGGCGTCGTCACGTTGTGCATGATCTGTGGGTTGCTGTTCAACGTCCACAACCACGCCGGTTCCGCCGGGATGCCGAAACTCGCGCTCACGGACCCAACGTACGCGTTGGTGTTTCTGATGGCCCTCGCAACAGCTGTCGGGCTCGTTCTTAACAAGCTAGAACCCGGCATCTTCACGCAAGACAAGGGCTCAAAGGGTACCAGGAAGTCCGCCAGGCTCCGCACCAAGCGCGCGTAAACCGGACGTGAAACGTACCTTGGATCAGTGTAGGTTAGCTCCTCCCCAATGTGTGTCAGCGGTATCAGATATACTTTCCGCGCAGCGCGTGTGTAAACTCGGCGGACGGGTGTGTCTTCCCGTCGTCACTCTCCACTTTGTTTAAACCACACGTACCACGTTTCGCGGACGTTTGGTACCGACACAACACCGACACGCACCTGGAGCACGACCGACTTGGTTACTTGTCCGGTGTTGAGAGGGGGTGAGAGTAGTCGTGCTTCTGTCCGGAGTTGACAATCCAACTGAACTTCGATTTACCATAATGTCCTTTATTTCTGCGTGCTGACTCGGCCCAAATCACACTTCGTCGCTCCTCCCTCGGCGACCAGACCTGCACGCGCGTTGACGATGTCGACGATGTTGACGCACGCGCGCGTCGCCCCAATCACCGCGGTGCACCGCGCCCGGGGGCGCGCAGGCACCGCACGGCGCTTATCCCCCACGCTCGCGTCTGAAGAAGCTCGCGGCAAAATCGACGTGGAGGTTCGCAAAATGCCACGTCGCGCCGCGTTAGCGTTGAGCGCGTCCGCGAGCCTGGCGACCGGCGCGGCGGCGTTCGGGGTCTCCGCGGCGAGTGCTACTGGTGAGTTAACGACGCCCAAGTTCGTGAACAAACTCGTGGACGGCGGTTTGGGGACACGGAACCGCGTGGTGTTCCATGACATCCAGGTTTCCATACCGGGTTCGGGGCAACGCGTGCCGGTCGCGACGTGGTGTCCGGGCGAGCGCAATTCTCCTTTTTCAGACGGCGACGGCGCCGATGACGAAACACCAGCCGCGTACTACCCACACCAAATCTCCATCGCGAAAATAGCGAGGGTGTTGCTCAACACCCCGGAAACCACGCCCACGTGGCTGGACCGGCAGATGCCGTTGCGCGCGTCGGCGGGGGTGTCGTTCCTCGTTTCCGCCGGTTCCGGCGCCGTCGCCGTCCCGGCAACCGCGAAAGGCGTAGCCGTGCTTTGCCACGGGTACTTGGGGAGCCGTTTCGACTTACTGGACCTCGCGGAGTTTCTAGCGCAGGAAGGGTTCGTAGTAATCGCGCCTGAGTTCGCAGAAAGCCTGGCGGACCCGGCCACCACGCCCGCATACGCGCGGCCGGGAAAGCCGCCCCCCGCGAACCCGAGCGCCACGCGCGACGAAATCGTCAAAGCCGCGGTGCGCGCGTTTGTCCCGAACTTTTACGACGGTACCTCACAAGTAAAAGTCGTAATCGCCGGGCAAAGCGCTGGAGCGAGCACGGCGACGTCGAGTCCTGGCGATTTCGCGGCGAGGGTCGCCATCACGGGGTTCCGTCCACCGGAAGTCGTTGACCGCGATTCCAGCTTGGCGCGAAACCCGCTGCTGATCGTCGCGTCCGCGGGCGACGGCGTCATCTCGCTGTACCCGAAAGAAAAAAGCGCGTTCGGTCCGTACGAGGGAATCGAGATCGGCGTGGCAAAATTCTTCGCCGCCAACGGCGGCACGAAGTACGGCAAGTACGACTTGGAACAGTTCGCGTCGCGAATCGACGAAGCGAAGGTTTTCGTGACGTACGAGCTTCCCGGAGGTTCCGGGAACGCCGACACCGAAAACACGTCGTCGTTGCCGTGTCACATTTCTTTCCTGTCCTCACGCACGAACGACGCCATGGTCGAGGTACTGTCTCCGTTGTTACCGGTGGCGAGATTACTGGGGGTCCCGGTTCTCGACTTCGATAAGTACCAACTCACGAAAGACAGCGACGCCGTGAATGGCGCGCTCGTGCCGCTCATCGCGAAATGGCTGACACAAGCGGTGGACGTGTAGCCGTGCCTTGAGCTACTATCATTGTACAAGTATGTGTCTATTTATGAACTATTTATAAGCTATTATGCACTACTTTTATACACGAACTATTACGAAAGGGTTTCCTCTCGGATTTGGCTAAAATCAATCACATTTCCCATGCCTTGGTGTGTCGTCGCTCCGCGTTTCGCCTGACGCGCGAAAAACCAACCTGCAGAACCCCCGCCGTCGCAAACCACCGCCGAGAAAAAACCCACCAAAGCGCCCGCCACGACGTCCGCGGGCGCGTGCTTGTAGTCCGTGATTCTTGACACTGAGACGAAACACGCGTACGCGAGTGGCACGATTGACACGGCGTGGAGGTACCAGTCCGTGTATGGCACGACGTCTCGCGTGACGCGCCGCGCGCGCGCACACTTTTGTCGCCAATCGTGTTCCACCACGTTCGGGATTGACCCTGCGTCCTCGTGTTCGTCAGTCACGTCGTTAGCCAAACTGCCAACCAGCCAGCCTACTCCCCACAAACTCGCCACGACGCGCGCCGCCCCCGCGAACGCGATGGCGGCGTGCCCTGACGGGAAGGAAAGGGACGCTTCGTCGGTTTCGCCGCGCGTGGCGCGGCAGTCCCCGCGATTGCCAACCGCCCCGGGTGTTGTCACGGAGAGATATAAATCCAGCAACGTGCTGTTCCCTTGGCTTCCGCTTCCATCACCAACCGCTGCGCCGTAGCCTTTGTAGTCGCACTGCGCGAAGAAGTTCGGGCGGAGTCGCCCGGTCACGCACTTGCCTGCGTTGTACGTCCCGACCGTGACGAGCAACGTGTTCCCTAGGGCGAAACAATGCGCCGTGAACCACACCAAGGCGGCGTCGCGTGAGACACTCGGGAGCTGAAAATGCGCCCACACCGACAGACCGAACAGCACGAGGAAAGGCAACACACACCCGGTGAAAACCAACATCGTGTTGCTCACCGTGGATGGAACCGCTGGGAAGGAAAGCGCCGGATCTCTTTCCACGAAAAACTGATCCTGAACTCGCCAGTGGTCGACGTTCAAACGAATCACGAGGGCGTAAACGAGGCACAGAAGCGATGGAAACAACCTTGGCTTGGCTTCGCGCCACGCCACGGTCACCAAACGACGCGACATCGAGCGCGGAGTGCGACGAGACACAGGAGCGCGCCTCGTTCGATGGCGAAGAAATGCGACAGACTGTCCTTCAGGTCGGCACTTTTGGAAAAATCGGGGATTCTCGGGGCAGTCGATGATAACTGGAGGTCGGCGGCGCGCCGCCGCCTCACATCGCGTGCCCGCCCAGCTGTCCGTTCGTGCGATGGCGAAGAAGGGCCGCGTGGCGCGTATTTTGACCACGCTTCACCGTGTGGCAGGTACCCCCATTTCCGAGGCTCTGAAACGGCGGCAACGCTCGGCGACACAGCGCGGGGATGCGGGGACGCACGGGGAGAAATCGGAGTGGAAAAAACGCAAGGAACGCAAAGCCCGGCGCGAGGCTTTCGAAGGCGCGGCGACACAGACGGGGTTACCGCACGGGTATCACGCCGGGCAACGTATTTTGTGCGTGGGCGAGGGTAACTTTTCCTTCGCCCTGGCGTTGACTACGTTGTTCGACGGCGAAGGCGTGAACGTGTTGGCGACGAGTTTTGACAAAACCGGCGTGGCGCGGGCGTCGTACCGGGACGCGAAGGACATCGCGCACGCGCTTGAAGCCACGGGCGCGGGGGTGCGTCACGGGGTTGATGTGCAGGAAATCGATGCCCTGAAACTAGTCGCGAAGGAGTGGTGGGCGATGGGGAACGACCCTGAGTACGCCGCGGACCGGGAACGGGGGGGGGGCGGGAGGGCCGGCGCCATCGCCGGCGCGTCCACGTCAGGCGCCGGGCCAGGCGGCGCGTTTCGTGGGTTCGACAGGATCGTGTGGAACTTCCCGTGCGCCGGGGTCGGCACGGTGGGCGCGCTCGCGGTGACCGCGAACCAGGATTTGCTGGACGACTTCTTCAAAGCCGCCAAGCCGCTGCTCACGAAAAACGGAGACGAAGGCGGAGAAATACACCTCGCCATGGCGGATGACGCCAACCGAGCGCAGGTACATATTGCGCGTTTCCCAAATCCTGACACAATGTTTACCGCCCCTCTGTGACTATTTGAGTGCACTACTTGTGATGCATGTAGTAGTGTACACTACTAGAACATTTACCAGTACTGGCAACTGTTACATACCCACACTCGCCGACTCGAGACTGACACTTTTCTTGGCACAATCGCAGTTCAACGTCGTCGGCATCGCGGCGCGCGCCGGGTACGTCTTCCGCGCGGCTCTGGAGTTTTCCCCAGGCGACTTTCCCGGGTACGAACACTTCCGAACGCTGACTGGCGAAGCAGTTCAGGGTGCGGACGAGGACGAGGACGCGGAAGATGCGGACGAATTAAAAGTAGCGCCCGCGGACGACGACGTCGCGGTGGGCGCGAAGACTTTGATTTTTCAGCTTGCGGAAAAGCCGGATGCGAAGAAGGCGCGAGGGCGGGGCGCCGAAAAGGGCGAGCCCAAAAAGATAACCAAGAAAGTAGCGGCGGGTTTATAAACAACACGATCGAGAGGGGGGGGAGGAGGGACGTGCCGGCAGGCCCGAAACAAAGAACGGCGTGTGCGGTTTATCGATAGGTCAGGTGGCGGACACCTACAGACGCTTAAAGTACCGCAGTGGAAAAACCCTCTCTACAGTATAGACTACTTCATCCAGAAACCCCAACCCTACTTCATCCAGATCTGCACCGAGCCGTAGTTGCCCATCCAGTTCCCACCCGCGACGCCCCTGCCTGCGTTGCCGCCGCAAAAATCGGCGTTTATCCCCAATCCGCTGTTGACGTCGGCACCGCCGTCTCTGGCTTGGAAACCAAACATCATCGGCCTACCGCACCCAATCATGGCCCGGTCCAGGCCTACGGTCTGATTTGCGCCGCTTCCGCCTCGATGAAACATAGGGAGGCTTGACCGGTCTTGGCCGAAGGTGGATCTCCAAACTGGGTACGACGAATTCCACGACATCGCGCTTTGGGTGGTGAACATGAGGTTTTGCGGCGTGTCTGCGGCGTCAAAGTCAAACTCGAACGATCGGAATTCACCGTCGGCGGTGAGGCCGCTGAAACCTCCAGCCACGACTAGAACCCGCGATGCCAAATCGTAAGACGTGAACGCGGCAGATTTGGCGAACGTGCCAAACTCCGGGTCAGCAAATTGTGCGCGTCGATTTCGTCGGACGTCGTCCACCGAGCATCCCCGTACGGAATATTCTCCGCGCCGAGCCCGCGCATGACGAGCATCCACCCCCCGTTTGTCATGTCGCAGTGCACCTGCTTCGCGCCGACACCACCCTGTATTTTGATCCAGTACACGCCGCTTTGGGAGTTCGGGTACATGGCGAGAATAGCGGACGCGCTCGCTGCGGGCTTCTCTGCACTGCCCGGGGGTTGGATGCTGCGTGTGTTGTCGACGTATCCCCTGCGTTTCATCTTCTCCTGGCAGCACGTGCACTCGGGAAGTCCTGTGCCGTTCGTCGTGTTCGCGTGGAGGGCACCATCCGTGGCGCGCACAGGGGTCACGGTGCCCACGACAAAGAACACGGCGACGATCAGAACCCTCAACACGCGTAGACGAGGCGTGTGGCACATTGTGGTGCATTTGGTGCGTCCGAGGTACGCGTCCCCGCGCGACGTTTAGAGTATGACCGCGCGGAATGCGGCGAGGGTCACGAGCCGCGATGCGAGGTGGTGACATGAACACGCGTGCCACGGAAGCGTCACGCGTGGGTGATGCGCGCGCGAGGAGCTATGCGCGTCGCCCAGCGCACGCGACGCATGCTGCCTTGTGAAACGGCACAATATGTTTTCTCACCAAACAAAAACTTGAAAGGAGATTTGCTGCTTGAAAGTCTTCCGCCTTTGAAATCCTAAAATTACACCCCTTTTAAATTTGCACTTTACCTGTGAAATCTAGTTATCAACCCCGTCCTTTTCATCTGATTACCTTTTCTTGTGCCTTTTCGGAAACGAGCATCCGGGATACGCGTGGTGTCCTCACAGGACCCAGCGCGGCACACCCCGCGTGGCTTCACGCGTTCTTTTGCGTCCGAACCCACATCAAATTCAAACCTGGGCGTAAACAGCACTCCTCCTCCGCAACTCCGTGACCTCCGGCTAGGGCAAACTGGTTCGATCGAATTGTTGTTGTTAAACTCCTCTCGGACCCACTAATCCGTGTTTTTTCGACACGCGCGATGCGCCCTCCCGTGAAACGCGGCTCCGTGCGGACGCGCCACACCCTGGCTCCCCGAGTGACCCGGGCGGATGCCACCGCGAAGCGCATCGCGGACATAGAGGACGCAACAAGAGCGTACCCCACCACTCTGTCCGGCGCGGCGTTGAAAAAGAAAAGCCCCATGAGGTTCCGAGACGTGAGCAGCGAGGTGATGAAAGCTGCCGGTGCGAAAAAACACCAAAAAAAACTCACCGAGGTGACGACGGATGCGCTTTCGTCCCTGGTGGGGTGTCGCGTTCGCGTTTTTTGGGCCTCCGAAAACACCCACTTCCGAGGCAAAATCGTTGCTTTCCATCCTAAAACCGGGAAACACGTCGTGGCCTACGACGACGGGGACGAGGAGAGCTTGAAACTGCATCGCGAGAAATTCTCGTGGGACGGAAAAAACACCCCGAGCGTCGCGGCGAAAATAGCGCTCGCCGCGGAGAGAGAGAAAGACCCACCGAACGTTTCGGTGGAACGCGAAAAAAACGTTACGCTTAAAGGCGTTACGAAAGGCGTAACGAACAAGATCAAAAGCAAGAGCAAGAGCGTGAGCGAGAGTTTCGTGAAACCACCCCCGAAGTCGTTGGTTTCGGCCGGGAAGACGCCTGGGGCGATTCGCGCCGCAACCGCCAAAGCGTTGCCCGCGAAGAAACGGAAAGCGTCCGTGCGCTTTGAACAGGTTGCACCGATGGAAACGCGCGTGGACCTGACAGACCAGACAGTCCCAAAGACGTCCCTTCCCGCCGTGGACTCGAATACGGCGGCTCAAAGACCCGACTTCCCTTCGAACGAAGAGCCTGAAACGACGGCGGCGCCAAACACGAAAAATGCAAAGCACACCGGCATCGTCCCCGGCTCGAAGATCGCGGTTGTCATGGCCGTCGCGGTTCCCGTGCTTCTCGCCGCCGGGCCCAAAGGTTTAACATCGCAGACAATCATGGATGCGCTGTACGCCGCGGGGAAGGGCTCCGCGCTGGCGGGAAGGGCGGCTCCCAAAATAGGCGTGCTAGCCGCGCTTGACCGAGGTACCGCGGTGGGAATTTTGCGAAAGCTCCCGGTGAACGGGCGAACAAAACGGTATCAACTCGCGCAGTTCGAGCCCGTGGCGGAGGACGTGCTCCCGCCGCGTTTGGAGAAACCACCCACCGGTACCGCTGAGAAAGTCGCGTTCGCGCCGCCGGCGGCGTTGCATCAGCGAGACACGCCGACGGTACCGATCGAGCCCGATATCGCCGATCGGGACCCCCCCCCGTCCTCCACGGTTACCACACAGCCACACATGCGCATGTCCGAAGACGAAGCGTGGGCGTGCCACTCCGAGTTTTGCTGGGAGCCTGCATCGCCGGACGCGGTGCGCGACGCGTGGGTGATGTGCGAGTCCCACGGGTGCGGGAAGTGGCGACGCGTCCCCTCCGTCGTCGCGGCGCGCGTCGCGTCGTCCGGGGACGCGGGTTGGCGGTGTGCGGACTCCAAAGACAATCGTTTCGCACGGTGCGAGTTGCCTCAAGAGCTAGGCAGCGACGACATCGACGCGCGGTGCGCGTTGACCGACAAGGCGGAGGCGAAGCGCGAGCGGAAGCGACAACTGGATCGCGAATACCGGGTGAGGCGAAAAGCGCGACTTGGCGACGAACGAAACGCGGGCGGTGCTGTTCCCGATTTCACCGAAGAGGACGATTCCGACCCCCCACCCGGGGTGTGTGTGATTTTAATGGTCGTGGGCGGTGACGAAAACCGAGGGGCGCGCGTCGTTCTCGCGATTGTGTACCCCGCGCCGGTTTCGTGGAGTGGAAAACGAAGCGCGTTTGCCAGACGTTTGCCCGCGCGTTTCGCGAAACTCACCGGCGTCGCGAGTTCTTTGCAAAAGAAAGGAAACGGGAAAGCACCCCGCACCGCGGGCGCGTCTTCGCGCACCTTCGGCGGTTTCGCAACTCTGCAGTCGCTATGGGCGAAAGCGCCCCCGCCGCGGCAAAAAACGATTCCCACGGGGTTGCTCTTCGTGCTGCGCAAGCACTGCGTGTTCACCGTGAACGACCAAGTGGCGGTGTTCGGCGGGGCGGTCTGTTTCGGCGACGCGCACGCGGTTTCAAAAGCGGACATCGGCGAGATTTGCGGACGGCTACGAGCCCTTTTCGTGGAGCCTTGCGACGGTGAAAGGCTGCGAAACGCGAGTCCCGAACCTGTCATGCCGAACCACACCGTTCACTTATCCACGCCTACCATCGCCGCCGCGACGCCGGTGCCACCCGGGTTCGCGCTCGTACCGCTGGAGGAGACGCCGCCTTCCTCGAACCAGTCCACCGCTGATGACAGCACAAACCTGCTGCTCGCGGCGTCGGAAACCTTGAATCCTTTGAGTGCTGGTGAGGACATGGTGCCCATAGGCGATATCCAGCACGTGCTACTCGACGTGGACGATTCCGTGGAACACGAAACGACGCGCGTCGAGGACGCGGTAACGCAAAACGGGGTTTGGCAAACGTTTGGCAAACGCAAAGCGCGAACGCGAGGCGACCGACTGCGCGCGCGATTCAAAGAACACGCCGCGGCGAGTTTGGAGGCGTGGAGGGCGTTGCCGTCGCAATCCGCGCGGGAGGAGGCGCGACGAACGGTTTTCGAGTCCCACGAGCCGTCGTTTCTGCCAACCGTCCCGACCGTAGGAAGCGTGCCGTTCTGGAGGGTCCCGCAGTGGACGCACCCGCTGTGGCCCCTGGGCGGTTTGGGCGAGCCGGGCCCGCCCCGGAAGAAATTCAGGAAGCTCCCACGGGTGTGGAGGGGCAAGGACCTCGATATGATTGTTTTCGGCAGGGACGAGAGGTTGGAGTGGGCGCGGAAAACGGGGATGTTCCTGGCGCGCGCGCGAACCGCGCTCGGCGACCGCAGGCTGCACCGAAACGCCTGGGGAGGAAGCGTTTTGGATTCCGTGCTCGGCGCCATGCTGACGCAAAACGTGTCCGACGTTTTGTCGAGTTCGGCGATTATGAACCTCGCCGCGCGGTTTCCCGGTGACGGCACGCGCGTCGCGCCGGAGTGGAGTGCTCCAAAAGGTGAGGCGGACGTGGATCCGGTGTTGCCGGGGGTACTCGTGGCGCGCGAAACGAGCGGGACGAAGGTACGGGCCTTTTCCAGCCCAAATCCCGCCTCCCAAGACTGTTTGCCCATACAAGACTGACACTTTGTTTTACCTATCCCAAGACCGAAGCCGCGGCGGTGGCGCGCGACGCGATTGCGCAACTCATCGCCGCCGCGGTTGACGCGGCGGAAGGCGCCGCCGCGCTCGCTGCGGTGGGTGACATGGAACGCCGTTCGGTCATCGCGCCTCCTGTGAACGTGGAACAGGACGACGTGGACGCAATTTTCGACGAAGCCATCGCGCAAGGGTGTGTAACTCAAGAACACGCGAACGCGTTCGGGTCGCCGAAACGTACGCGCCACGAAACGCGCGTGGCAAACACGCCACCTATCGTCCAGCCGGAGTTGGTCTTCGCGGCGGCCAGGGCGGCGGCGGCGCTGATTGTTGCCGGGTTTGACCCTGGACTGGCGTGCGCTCCAGGAACGCCCGTGGCTTTGACACCAAACGGCGATTCATTGATTGAAAGCACACCGCCAACGGTGGGCGGCGTGACACCGCCAACCCCCCCGCCCCCCCCCCCGGTGAAGAAAAAGACCAAAGACCAGGTCGTTCGCGACGAGCGCCTGGCGCTCGCGGCGAAAGCGCTTTTGGTCCCCGACCCCTCCCCCCGGCCGCAAGAGACGCACGACTTGATCAACTGGCGCGCGGTGATGGAGTCGCCTGTTCAAGACGTGGTGGAGTGCATAAAGTGCCGAGGCATGCACTTCATGCTCGCCGCGAGGATCCAGCGGGTGTTGCGGCGGGTGCAGCGTGAGCGCAACGGGGGGTTGAGCCTCGAGTTTCTGCGAAACGTCCCCACGGACGAGGCGCGCGGTTATTTGCTATCCATGGAAGGCTACGGCGTGAAAACGGTGAGTTGCATTCTACTCCTGGCGCTTTACCGCGCGGACTTCCCGGTTGACGTGAACGTGGGGCGGATCATGGCCCGCCTTGGGTGGGTCCCTCTTGAAACGGAAGAGTCCCTGGAGGAACTGTCGCAGTACGCCCCGGAACCGGCGGTGTACACGTTCCTTCGCGAACGCTTGAACTCGTTCGGGTTGCAGACCTTGTTCGAACTGCACTACCACATGATCACGCTGGGGAAGGTACGTATTACATTTACCGAATCCCTCCGACTGTTTGCCCATACAAGACTGACACTTTCTTTTCTTTATCTCAGGTGTTTTGCGAGAAAAGAACCCCTAACTGCGGCGCGTGTCCGCTGCGTGATATGTGCGAGTACGCCAGCTCGGGGGGGAAGCACCTGGTCGGCGAGGACGGGTTACCGGCGCCCGCGCCTATCCCGGCGCGAGCCGCGGCGACGCCGGTGCAGACGACGGTTGATACGTTGGGCACAAACGGAACTTCTGAAAAAACGACTCCTTCTTCCCCTGACACACCAACCCCCCCTGGTTCCGGTTCCGGTTCTGACCTCGAGTCCGTGCTCGCCGCGGGCAAGCGTTGGCACGAAAACGGTCGCCCTTCCTGCGGCGCTCCCGCCGTGTTGCTCTTGGATCCCGGCGCGGGCTGGAATGAAGCCAAGGCCGCGCACGGAAAGCTATCAAGACTAGTGCACCCGGACAAGTGTTCCCATCCACACGCCCCGCACGCATTCGAGCTTATCACCGCCGCGCGCGGCGTGATGGCCCCCGCCGCGCCGGACGACGACGGAGCGGAAATCAGGGACGACGTCGTGCGCGTGGACGCGAACGGCGAGGTGGTGGTGGGCGCGAGGGGCGACGACACACACGACGCGGCGCGCGATTTCGGCGACATCGAAGACATCGCGGGAGTCGAAAACACCCACACTACTCCGGCCAAGGGATTCGCGCGCGCCGCCGCGGAACACGCCGCGTCGCACTTAGAGTCTCCCCTGCAACTGCGCACGCGTTTGCCCGCGATGTCCACGAACCGCATGCGGCACGAGCTCGTCGCGTGGAGTCTTCCCGCAGATATGATCCCCGAGTCCCTGAAACTAAGGGCGCCGGCGGTGGATTTTGATTGCTACCTCGCCGTGGAGGTACGGCCTTGGGCGTTTCCCGAATCCAGGCACACTGCTTGCCCATACACGGCTGACACTTTTCGTTCACAACCGCAGTGCACCTCCGTCGCGGCGGTCGCGGCGGCGAAGCGCGCCACCGAAAACGCCGGGTGCGAAGGTACGTGTTGTATTTCCCAAATCCAGGCACACTTTTTACGGACCCTCTTTGAGTGCACTACTTGTGATGTATGTAGCATTGCCAGTACTCGTGATGTATGTAGCAATGCCAGTACTAGTAACATTTACCAGTACTGGCAATTCTTACAAATACATCACAAGTGCACTGTTCGGCCCGATTTCTACGACTGTTTACTCATAAGCATTACGAAGTACACCCACACTGCCGACTCAAGACTGACGTTTTATTTTCTTCATCGCAGTCACCGCGCTTTCCATTCTCGTGCCGTGCCGCGCCGCGATGTATGCCAAGTTCCCCTTGCACGGCACGTACTTCCAGACCAACGAGGTTTTTTTGGACGCGGCGACCGCGGTTGTTCCTACGATGGTCTTGACGCGGCGGCTGCAGTTTCTGCCAACCGTGAACGTTTTCCTCGGATCAAGGTACGTATCGGGCCTTTCCCAAATCCCGCCTCCGTGTGTTCTCATACAGACTGACACTTTCTTTTATTTATCTCAGCGTGGCGAGCATTTGCCGCGGAATGAGTCGCCCCGAGGTCGCCGCTGCATTCGCTAACCGCGCGGTGTGCGTGCGGTCGTGGGACACGTCGCAGGGGGGACGGCCGCGGCCGCTTCCCAAGTGGGCGTGTCCTTTCGTGCCCAAAGCGAACACCCTGGGGCCGGCGCCTGGTGAGGAGCAAGGGTTCGTGTTCCAAGCGGACGGATCCGTAGGGAAGTGGTGGGTTTCTGGGGAGGACGTCGGGGCGACGACGGCGACGGGCAGCGCGGGTGCCTCGACACCGCACGCCGTACGCGAGCTGTTCACGAAACCGGCCCCACACGTCCCGCAATCCGCCCCACTGAACGTGGAGTCGTCGGAGGAGGACGAGGACGAGGACGAGATGGATGAGAGATGGGACTTGTTTCTGGAGACGGCGGCGGAGGGGGGGGACGCGAAAGCGGGGATGACCGGGACGACCAGGCACGCGAAACAGGAGACGACGCGGGTTTGGAAAGGACCGCACTGCTGGCGGTTCCGACGAGTACCGCGGGCGACGAAGGTTTTGAGATATCTCAAAGAGTTTCGGTAGACGCGGCGGATCCGTTTGACGAACCGCGCGACGAGACCGAGGGAACCGTGGCTGGAAACGACGACCAGGACCGGGGGCTGCTTGTTCGGGAAACAGATACTGAAGTGCCTGGAAATATGGGCGAACCAGAAAAACAACCACAGGCCGCCAACGTGGGGCCAAGTACACCTAGTACACCTAGTACACCGAGCACACCCGCTTCGTCCGCTTGGAACACCAACGTCTTCGCCGCCTTCGCCGAGCGACGCAAAGGCAAAGCGGTTACGCTGGCGAAGAAGCGACGCGCGGAGAAGAGCGCCGAGGCGAAAAACGCGAAAGCGCGCCGAAAAACAGTTTCCGACGCATCCGATCACTCGCAGGCCTCGACCTCTAAAGGCTCGAGTTGGGGATCGCAGGGAAGTGGGAGTGCGCAAGGCGTGGGGGGCAAACAAAAAAGAAGGCGAGGGGAAAGCGCGCCTGCGGGGGAGAGCATTAAAAGCTTTTTCCAGCAGGCGGCGTGACGGAGGTTACGGATGTGGGTGGTGTAATTTTGATTTCTTTTCGGAGTTCCGTCTTCCAAAAACGCCCCTCGGAAGCCTCGACTGCACAACGACGCGCACACGACACACGGTCCACATATCCTCCGACGCAGCGCATATCGCCATGCCTGACGCGGATGGTGATATCGCGACCGTCGCTACTCCCGCGAGCCTTGCCGACGCGGGCGAGGCCATCCCCCGCCTCCCCAACAACCTCGTGGTCACTCACGTTCTCAGATCTGAGCATTTCGACGATCCCGCCGTTCTGGCACGGCTCAAAGCGGTGAGCCGCGCGATGCGCGACGCGGTGGCGGCGACGGGGCTTCGGTTTAAAGAGCTTGGTGAGGAAGAAGCCGTGGAACTCGGATGTTTAAGCGCGCTGCAGCGCCTGCAACGGGGAGGTCGCCTGTCGCGTCGAGAACGCCTTTGTGAGGCAGCGGCGAGGGTTGGACATCTCGAGGAGTTGACGGTGTTGCGTGCGGACGGCTGGCCGTGGGACCGGGACACGTGCTCGGCGGCGGCTTTGGGCGGGCACCTCGAGGTGCTGCAGTGGTTGCGCACGAACAACTGTCCGTGGGACGAGGTGACGCGCAGGGCGGCGGCGAGGGGCGGGCACCTCGAGGTGCTACAGTGGGCGCGCGCAAACGGCTGCCCGTGGGACGCAGGCACGTGCATGTACGCGGCAAGTGACGGACACCTCGAGGTGCTGCAGTGGGCGCGCGCGAACGGCTGCCCGTGGGACGGGTGGACGTGCAAGTACGCGGCGCGGAACGCGCACTCCAAGTTGTTATCTTGGGCTCAGGCGAACGGCGCACCCAAATTTTGAGAAGATGAAAACACTAGTCTACGGTACATACTTCGAAGACGACCGCACTACGGGTACGCTTGGCTAGCCGCTGCGTCTTCCTCCTCTTCCTCCCGTCGCACATTTCCTGTGTCTGTCACGCCGCACAAAAAAGGTCAAAAGTCAAGTCAAGTTTTGCGTCTGGAGTCCACGACTCCACTTCTCACGGGTCTTTTGGCCGGCGCCCTTCGGGCCCGTTTAAAAACCTCTACCACCGAAAGGACACACACCGCAGCACAGCTCACCAGTCCGAGAAAACCGAAAAGCCAAATTCGGCACAATCATGAAGAAATCACAAGAAATTCATCAAATCGGCTCGCAGCAACGGGGTGACTTGGATAACTGAGTCATCATCATCATCCATCACAATCGGTCTGGACCGTCGCGGTGCAACGCGCAGAGTCACGGGCGCGGTGCGGCGAGGAGGTCAGTCACTATTTGATTCACATCACGACGAAGGATTTACGAGATTTGCGCGTGCGTCTGAGCGCGGCGTGTCACAGCAGGAGAGCGGTACGCGGAGGAATAAATATAGAACATTCGGCGACGTCAGTGTAGTGACGTGAGCCGATTTCGGGATGACGTTCACGCACTGGTCCTCGGTGGCGACGCCTCCTGCGTTTTCAAATGTCCAAATGTCCGCCGCGACCGCGCGCGCGGGTGTGCGTCGCCTGGCGCGCAGATCGGTTGTTCAGTCCCGACGAAACGCGGGCTCCGTCGCGGTCCGTGCGGTCGCGGCGCCCCGAAACCGCGCACGTCACTCCCGAGGAATATACTTCGAATATGGCGATTATTCCGAAAACAGCGTACGAGTCGGCGCGACACACGGTACCGAAAAGCTTAGCCGCACCACGCGCACGAATCTTCGCGCCATTTCAGACTCGCAAGACGTGCCCGGTGGCGAGGTTGAGTTTATCCGGGACACTAGGGACACAATAGATGGCACGCATCCTGGATTGATTTCCGACGCTGACTCTCAAAACAAAACCGCGCTCATCGCGACTGCGTTCCCGTTAGTCGCCGTCGCGCTTTTAGTAGGCATAGGCGCCTTTTACAAGGATGACATCTCAAGTTTCTTGACGTGGTTCACCGGGTATGTCGAATCACTAGGCCCCGCAGGCCCAGCTTCTTTCATGACCCTTTACGTGCTCCTGGAGATCCTGGCGGTGCCCGCGATTCCGCTCACCATGAGCGCCGGGGCTATTTTCGGCCCGGCGCAAGGCACGGCGATTGTACGTATTTCCCAATCACCACGTTCCGCCTCCCTGATTACTGTACTGTACAAGTATGGAGTACAGTCGGAAAGTACGGACCCCACTCCGTCTACCCTTCCCAACCCTCATACATATGGCCCGAGAGACTGACACTTTCTTTTTCATCGGGCCAGGTCAGCATAAGCGCGACAATAGCGGCGACCGCGAGTTTTCTCATTGCGCGGTACCTGTTCCGGGACAAAGTTCGGGACCTGGCGATCAGGTACCCGAAGTTTACCGCGATTGACAACGCGATTGGGGAGGATTCCTTCCGCGTGGTGGCGCTGTTGCGGCTGTCGCCGCTGACGCCGTTCGCGCTGTCCAACTACCTGTACGGCTTGACATCTGTCAAGACGAAACCGTACGTCCTCGCGAGCTGGATTGGGATGTTACCTGGCACGTTCGCCTACGTCTCAGCCGGGTCGGTGGGGCGCACAATGATGGAAGCGGGGGCGGGCGGCGGCGCGAATGATTTTGGGTACACGCACGCTTTGCAAATCGGAGGCGGGTTTGCTTTGGCGCTGGTAAGCGGGTCGTACGTCGCCAAACTCGCGAGCGACGCGCTGAAGGACGTGGAGGAGGAAATGAACGCAATTGAAGAGAAACAGGAAGCGACCGAGGACGCGTGGTAGTAGATACCACCGGCTTAGGTACCTAAGTGTTTCCTTACCCAGATACAGCAGAACAACAGGCTTACCGCGAGTGCGAATTCGTGAAAGCCACGAGCGCGCACACGCCTTAATCTAGCATTTTCATATTAGCACCTTACAAGTATTACAAGTATTCGCCGCGGAACGAGCGCGGCGCCTTCCTTCCTCGGAGGATTTTTGTAGACCACCGCGGACGACCGGCTCGTGTACACCGCGACTTACGCAGGTGCGATGTGGATATCGACGAGTGCGTATTTTCTCAACCCTAAAAGTTCGAAACGCTTTTCTCGGAAGCCACGATTCGGAAGCCACGATTCACAACGACGCGCACACGCCATGTCTTCCAACGCAGTGCATACCGCCATGACTGGCTCGAGCGGTGATACCACGACCGTCGATACTCCTGCGAGCCTTGCCGACGCGCAAGACGCGATCCCGGGCCTTCTCGACGACATCGTCGTCACTCACGTTCTCAGGTCTGAGCATTTCGACGATCCCGCAGATCTCGCACGGCTCCCAGCGGTGAGCCGCGCGATGCGCGACGCGGTGGCGGCGACGGGACTTCAGTTTGAAGAGCTGCAAGAACGAGAAGCCGTAGAGCTCGGATGTTTCAGCGCGCTGAAACGCCTGAACCGGCAAGGTCGTCTGTCGCGTAAAGAACTCGTGTGCGAAACAGCGGCGAGAACCGGACAGCGCGAAGAGTTGAAGTTGTTGCGCGCGGACGGCTGGCCGTGGGACTGTCGCACGTGCGCGTCTGCGGCGAAGGGCGGGCAACTCGAGGTGATACAATGGGCTCGCGCGAACGACTGCCCGTGGAACATGAATACGTGCAGGGAGGCGGCGAGGGGCGGGCATCTCGAGGTGCTTCAGTGGTTGCGCGCTAACGGCTGCCCGTGTGACGAGAATGTGTGTCATGGGGCGGCGGAGGGCGGTCACCTCGAGGTGCTGCATTGGGCGCATGCGAACGGCTGCTCGTGGGACGGTTACACGTGCGCAATGGCAGCGCAGGGCGGGTACCTCGAGGTGCTGCAGTGGTTGCGCGCAAACGGATGCCCATGGGACGAGGATACGTGCTCGGAGGCGGCGTATGGCGGGCGACTCGATATGCTGCAGTGGGCGCGCGCGAACGGCTGCCCGTGGGTCGAGGATACGTGCTTTAGGGCAGCAAGCGGCGGGCACCTCGAGATGCTGCAGTGATTGCGCGCAAACGGATGCCCGTGGGACGAGAGGACGTGCTCGGGGGCGGCGTATGGCGGGCGACTCGATATGCTGCAGTGGGCGCACGCGCACGGCTGCCCGTGGGACGAGAGGACGTGCTGGTTGGCGGCATTGGGCGGACACCTCGAGGTGCTGCAGTGGGCGCGCGCGAACGGCTGCCCGTGGG
>Ga0114995_10001010_pt1 | contig 19895 bp, 15 predicted proteins | sample ArcticOcean_MG_C_11_FD_87038 | JGI IMG/M metagenome (GOLD analysis project Ga0114995, IMG submission 87038) | Marine microbial communities from western Arctic Ocean - ArcticOcean_MG_CB2_154 | ecosystem: Environmental > Aquatic > Marine > Oceanic | place: Arctic Ocean: Canada Basin | collected... | reverse complement strand
TTGGAGCATAATATTGTGTCAATTAAATTGTCGTTGTTATTAGCATTATTATTGTTGTTGTTCGTATTGTTACTCATATCAATTTGGCAAATAAAAAAAATGCAGTAAAAGCTGGATTTTCAATCTGTCAATCCAGGCGGGGATATCAAAACACGACAACGCAAAGGACGTAGACGAAGGCGTCACTATTTAACGATACTCCGAAAATATTAAAATGTTCGCCGTTCAACAACAATTCGCTGTGAAGACTGTCCAAGTCAACAAAATCAACAAGCAATGCAAGGCTTCGTTCGTTCAAGACATGAAGAAGGTACGAAATACTATACGTCTTTCTATTACGCTTAAAAAAGAGGAAGGAAGAAGCGAATTTTGTTTCGGTGCCAGCTCATCGTCCGTCTTACGAGAGAGCGAAAGCGCGCGCGTTTTCGTTCTATAGAACGCGTTCAAAATATCATAAAACGTGATAAATAAATGCTGGAATACTATTCGCGTTCGAATTTAAGAGTTTTTGTTTAGTTCGATGTTCGGAAGAAATGGCTCGTGTTCTTTTGTTTCAACGCGAGCGCGCGGATTTGCGCTCGATCAAATATTTTTTTCTTCGATTCGATGATGAGAGCAACAAATATCTCTCCTCTTTATCCAAAACGAACGACGACGACGAGTTCCCTATTTTTCATTCTCTCTCTCTTAATCTCTTACTCTGACTAAACACGAACAACGTGCTTCTTCTTCTTCATCTGTTTCAATCCTTAACAGGCTGCCGTCGTTGGTGCGACTATCCTCATGGTCAATCCAGCGTTTGCTGCCACGATCAAATTGGGCGGTGACAACGGTGAACTCGGCTTTTACCCGCCAACGATCACTGTCGCGAAAGGCGAAGTCGTCGAATTCGTGAACAACAAGGCGTTCCCGCACAACGTCGTCTTTGACGAAGACAACGTCCCAGCTGGCGTCGATGTGGACAAGATCTCGCACGAAGACTACTTGAATGGCCCGGGGGAGAAGGTTACGAACAAGTTTGACGTCGCCGGCACGTATGGCTACTACTGCGAACCACACCAAGGCGCTGGCATGGCGGGCAAGATCATCGTCAACTAAATCGTCTTAGGCGCAATAAATACACACAAACCTATAAATATAATAATAAAAACTATATCCTATACTCTAAACTCGAACGAACTAAGCTTCTTCTTCTTCTTCCTGTGGTTTTTGGTCTTTTTATTGTAATTGTACTAGAACTTGTGAAAAGAATAAAGTTTGCTCGAGCGGTTCGGCTCTGTCGACTTTTAGTTTCACCTTTTCACCGAGTTTATACTCGTTTTCTCGAACGAGTTGAAAAGGCGTCTCAAAAGCGCTCTCGTCCAAAATAGCTAGAGCAAACGCTTCTGAACGCATTGATTTCACGACAGTTGCGTCGAACATATTTACTTCTTTATTAGTCATTAAGAGTCTGCGGCGGAAGTATTCAGTCGCCCAATACTTAGTAATATCTCGCATGGTTTTAATACCTATTGAAGCGTTCGCGCTTGCTTCGCTTAAAACCAATTCTAACTTTTCGTTTGAAATTTCACAAGAGTGCTTTCCGCTTCGCAAAAAGGATTTGATTTGGTAATGCGCTAACAAATCTGCGTAGCGACGAATTGGTGACGTAAACTGGACATAGGCGTCGAGACCTAAACTATGGTGAGGTCTTTGTGTTATGCCTTGCGTCGACGCAGTCATGCACGAACGCATTGCCATTTCTTCGCATAAGCCAGCCGGAATAGAATCCCAATATGAATCATCCATTAAACGAGGTTCGCCCTGCCCTCGATATGGCAACGCTAAATTATTCTCCACCCCGAAATTCCCAATTATTTCACCAGCTAAAATCATCATCTCTGAGACTAGAATTTTGGCTGCAGTATTATCGCGACGCGTTAGAAAAATTTCCGAATTCTCGTCACCACCTCTAGCGACGGCGTTTGAAACAAGCACTTCGAGCTCTGGTAACAATATATTAATAGCACCATCATCTTCGCGCTTTTGATAACGCACGTTTGCACATTCATTTATAACTTTTAAATCGTTTCCTCCAATGTCATCATTTTCTAAAATCGCGTTGACTTCTTCGTAAGTCATTCGAGTGACGCCGGATATTTTACTCGGATAAACATCAAAAGACTTTATGGTTCCGTTGCGAGATGAAATATCAGCTTGTACGGTCATCGCAACTGCTCCATCACCGTTATCATCGACACCTAAACTTAACTTTCCTGCACTAAGCGACTTTGGGAACATTGGAACCGATTCCATAGGTAAATATAACGTCGTTCCTCTGCGTCTCGCCTCTCTCTCGAGTGGTGAATCGAATGGAATAAAACGCGTTGGATCGGCTACATGGATGTAAATTCTATAATATTCATCGTCGTCGATTTTTTCTATTGATATACCGTCATCGATTTCAAATGTAGATGCGTCATCAATTGCGTATACTTTCAAGTGTTTCAGGTCTACTCTCGATGAGGCATCGAGATCAATATCGGAAACTTCTCGATGCTGAATAGTTTGAGCTAATCGTTCGAGAGCATCGTCGAATTCAACTGGAACTAAGTTCCTGCGAAGAGGTAAGCTTTCGTGTTCGTACCAAATGCCGAGCTGTTTCAAAACTTTAAACGCGTTATCGGAACTTTTTTGCAAGTTCAGTTTTGATAATAAATCTTCAGCCGATACTTTTTGTGCTGCAGTATAGAACTCTTCTCCAGAAGCGTACGCTTGTAAACTTTCAAAGCGCTGATATCGACTACCTTTATTGTCGTTGAATACTTCCAAAGATTTTGTTTTGTTTCTCTTTTTCATCGCTTCTTTGATTTCGGAAACAAAAGCTTCTTCGTTTTTCTTTAGGAGAATTTCTGCGTCTAGTTTTTTCTGCAAAGCGTTCGCATCGTCTTCGCTTCTCGCGACGTAGTAGTAGACTGATGGTAACTCGTTGCTATTATTCTTACTATTATTCTTTCCCTTTTGTTGTTTTCCACCACTAGATGATTGTTTAAAATACACGTTCGATGAATCGGATAAGACTAATAACAAAGTCGCTTTCGCTTCTTCATCGTCCGCAACGTCTGGTAAAAGCATCTCTTGCAAATCTTCGATGGAATAATGCGTCGAATTACTGTTAATATTATTATTTTCGTGTTCTTCATCTTTGCATATTTCCCACGTTAGCTTTAAAGACTCGTCTTCGAATATATGTTTCGCTCGTTCGCTTATTATTCTCAACTCACCCATAGAGCGTTTTTTTCTCAACACGAACCTTATGTCCTTCTCCGATATGTTCACTAGTTCGCTATCGTCGTCGTCGTCTACGGTGCTAGTTAATAAGAGGGACCATCCAGTTTTTCCTAATCGTTTCTCTAATATTCCAATATTTATTTCATTCACCATATTCTGTTTTTGTGTCAATTGTTTATTACTGTTGTTGTTGTTGTTGTTGTTGTTATTATTATTATTATTATGAACGAACACGACTACTTTTCCTTTCTCCAACGACGAAGACTCTTGAGGAAGAGCAGAAGTTTCTGAAAAGCCTGTTGAAAATGTACTTTTTTGATTACTATTCTTCGCCGCTCTTACGAGTATTGAATTCCCTCGTCGTAGTAGTAATAGTCGTCGTTGTTGTTGTCGTTGTCGTTGTTGTTGTTGTTGTCGTTGTTGATAATAGAAACTTTTATTGTTTCTACCGAAAAGTTGAACATCAGTACCGTCATATCTCATTCGTTGTACAACAGAAGCAGAAGAAGCAGAAGATGTGAACATACTCATCATAGTCCTTATTGATAAGAACGATGATGATGATGTTGTTCTCGTTGTTCTCGTTGTTGTTATGTTAAACAACTTCCGTTGCACTCGCATTAACAAAAGAGAGAGAGAGAGAGTATGATTGTTTGCTGTTTCTTGTTTCTGAAGAAGAATGAAGAAAGGCCTCATGAATGAATGAATGAATGAATTTTTTAGACGCGCCGCTGTTGCTTTTATGCGTGTTATGCTGATGATACTGTTTTTATCCATGTCAGCAAAAAACAACATGATCATCAGTACAAATTAACGACACTGCGACTTAATCACGAAATTAATTGATAGCAACATATGATATCAAAAGAAGAGTCTTACTATCGTTAAAAATATCGCTCAACAATAAACAATCTCACTAATATACTCACTAATATCACTAATACTCGTTTACGATCGTGATGATGAAAGTTACGTTTAATAACAATAACGTGATGATTATTAACATAAATCAAAAAAATATGACGAATAAGATAAGGAACAATAAAGGATTATTATTAAGAACAACAACGACAAAGACGACATATGCTCTTAATACAAAGGCAGAAGAAGAAGTTATGAGCACGACATCATCGGCTTCGACTGGGTTATACGACGATGTACAATTTCAGAAAAAGACTTTATTAAAGTTCATCGAAACGTCGTCAGCATCGGCATCAGCAACGACTGAAGAAAGTCGCGTTCTGCTCGATTTCGATGGTTGGCATATCTTAGATATCAGGGCAAAGGACGAGATTGATTTTGAAGGAAGATGTTCTGGGAAACCGAAAGAATGTGCATTAATCGAGGCAAAACGAGTATACGATCAAGAATTAAAGCGAAAGATTTATAAACAAGAACCGTTGAACGAAAACGTATTCGTTACGAACGTCACGAAGTCTTTGATGAGCGCAGATACTAAAAACGTAAAACTTATCGTGATGGATGCGGATGGTGGAGTTAGAGCGGAAAAGGCGAAGGAAATCTTATCACAAATGGATCCGCCATTCAAAAATGTAATCATCGGTAAAGGAGGCGTGAACGCGTTCAAATCGACTTGGGATAATAACATGAGACGAAGACAGTTACCAGGGACGTTCTCGCGCGGGTTCGATAACGCAATGTTTGCCGAATCGAACGTCGTCGCTGAGTCGTTCGGTGCAAGTGGAGATCGTGTATGTACGTATATTAATAAAAGTCGCGTCTGACGTGAGTCTGTTAGCTCGTTATTAGCTGTCATCAACATCAGCGGCAACATCAGCAGTTTGATCAAAAGCATCAGTTTGATTTTTGAAATTTGAATTTTCTTTCCTCGCGCGCGCGCATCAGTCGTCACATATTAATAACTCGCTCTCTATTTTAGTAACATAATAGTAATCATAAACATATCAGAATAAATACGTGCGTCGTATTCTTTTTTGATACTATTTACTATCGCGTTAAAACATCTTGCGTCGTGTTAAGAGAATGACTATTAATACTATCAATAAGAGGAAGGCTGTTGATGAGATCGAGAGAAGACGAGAGAGGTTACGCGTGGTCGAACGATTTTCAAACTTAAGAGTAGAGAACAGAACGGTCTCTGGCGCTTCGTTGGATGATAAATTCTCCGAACGAAGGTTCATTAAATTGGAACAGATCACGAACGAACAAATCTGTTCTATGAATAAATCATCAAATACGAACGAAGACGATTTAAGAAGATGGGGCACTTGTGCAGTCTTGATCCAAAAGTCAAAACCGTTCAATACACAGAACGGAAAACAGTTCTCTCAATTAACGTTTGGCAATTTAGATAAATCAGAACTATCAGTGAAATTATTCGGAGATGCACATAAAGAGCATTACTCTGAGTGTAAGCCCGGTTTGCTTTTTGCTTTATTCGATTGCAAACCGTACGTATGCGCAAAGACGAAAAAGTTCTCCGTATCGATCGAAGATGCTACGCAAATGGTGAAAATTGGGAGATCTCCCGATTTTGCGCAATGTAAAGGTACGAGGAGAGATGGCGAGCCTTGTACGAAAGCGGTGAATTTAAGTAATTGCGAGTTCTGTGAGTTTCACGCCGGAGGAGCTTTAAAAGCTTTACAGACCGATAGAGTTGCGCTAGGAGTAGGAAGAGCGAAATTGGCAGGCGCAAACGGGAAATTAATCATCCCTTCGCAGCTGGCGGCCGGTAATAGTAAAAGTAACATACCTCAAAGCAATGGATTGAATAGAAAAATAGATGTTAATAATAAAATGGCCTCGGGGGGGATTAATCAAATCGGCGCTCAGTTTGCGGCAAGAATTAACGCGACTCGAGTCGCCAGTCATTTCCAAAATCCAGGAGGAGGCTCGGGAGATGTAATCAAGAAATCTGATGATGCTATCAAATCAAGTCAACTGCCGCCGCCACCACCGATATATCAAAGCAAATCAGTATTCACCGGTGCTGCTGCTGGTGGCAATGTTAGCATGAAATCGAAACTCGAACAAAAAATGCAACAAATACTGTTGGAGAAGAAGGAAAAAAATAATAATAGCAACGACGACGGGGGGGATTCAGAAGATGAAGAGTTATTGGTTGAAGATGCGCCAAGAGATCCGGCAATGGATGCGCGTGTGGCTAAAGTCGCCTTTGCGCAAAAACGTGCAAAGGCGTTGTTAGGAAATCAAGAAATAGTAGCTCAAGATCCGAACGATACAAAGACTAAATCGTTCAAAAATAGGTCGCTTAATGTTGATTTAGGCACCACCACCGCAGCTAGCATTGGCAAGGAGAATATGATGAACAACAACGTTGGAAATTCGAAAAATGTGAGCTATATAAGTCGATTAGAATGTGAAAATAATCGTTTAACTCGCGAGCTGCGAGAGACGAGAGAGGAATTAGCGAAATGTAAAGCGGAGCTCGTGCGTCTAAGCTCAACATGTTCATTCGGAACATTTGGAATGAATAATAATGCGAATACTACAGTGAGAGATAAATCGAAAAATAAAACAACTTCATCTTTCACAGATGCGTTTAAGAACGTGCTCACAAAGGAGGACACAACGCGTCCGTCTTTAAATTCAAAAGAAGCCGAAGATGAAGCGACAGCAAACGTGTTCACTACGATGGATCATTTGGAGAAAATGGATGACATCAGAACGTTTTTAGAAAACGTTCGCGAGCAAGAAGTCGACGCGTATCATTGCAAACACTGCAACAAATGGACATCACATTATCCCAAGCAATCGTGCGGCAACGAAGGATTAAAGCATCCGATTGAGAAGACAAAGGCAAAAGCGCGATGGTTTTCGTGTAACGCTTGCAACGCTCACATGACAACGCTCAATCAATTAATGCCGTTAAAGTGTACAAAACAATGTTGTAAAGGTGAATCGTTTACGCGCACTGGCAAACCCGTGCAAAGCGAAAAGCAAATTGTTGGAACCGATAGACTTGAGAACATCGCGGATCGAAAATTAATGAAAGCGAGAGGAATCGAACATGGCTTTTCGCTCATTCCGAAAACTTTAAGTTAGAATAATAAAACTTAGTACAAGTACCGGTATATGTAACGGTAGTTATAAAAAGGACCTAACTAGTACATACTTTCTAAGGATACTATTTTTTAGGACCTTTCTTCGCTTTAGCTTTAGCTTTCCTCGCCTCTTTTTTCAAGCGCTCTTTTTCTTCTTCTTGTTCAACACGCTCTCGGTTTTGCTGTTCAAATATTGAAAGTTTTTCTCTCAACTCTGCAATCAACTGGGTATGCATTCGTTTTATCTGAGCTGCTTTATTCTTTCTCTTTTCTCTCTTCATCCTTATTTTAATTGCGAGAAGTTTGCGTTTTGCAATTGCTTCTTGACATTTCAAGCGAGCAAGATCTTTGCAAATCTCTTCTCGAGCGCTTTCATCTTTTTCTAGATTTGAGAGAATTAACCTGAGCGCACTGTTTTCGGGTGCCTGAGTAGGCAATAACATCAAAGGAGTTGCCCCATGATCATTTTTCGCATTGACGTCTGCGCCTCTTGCGATTAGTTCAATAACGAGCCGGGTTCGTTTTTCTTCTTTTTCAATCAATAGTTCGTCGCCATCTTCGTTATCATCATCATCGTCGTCGTCGTCATCATCATCGTCGTCGTCGCTGGTATTACTATTTTCTTCTTCTTTGTTTTCGTCGCATTCCTTACTCGCAATGCTGCTGTTATTTCTTATTGTTTGGTTCGACGCGACTGCTTTATTAATTTCGTTTGAAGCGATCACTGCGCAGTGAAGTGCGGTGTTTCCAAATTCGCCTTTCTGATTTATAATCGCCCCTGCTCCTGCTTCTAGAAGATATTGACAATTTCTTACGTTCTTGGCGAAGCATTGAATATGTAAAGCCGTGTCTTTGTTCTTCTTAGATAGGCGAAAATCCGCTCCGCGATCTAGAAGCGCTTTGACCATTTTTGGAGCCGTGCAAACGTGCAAGGCGTATTCTTCGTTGTTTTCGTTCGATGATGATTCGTTTATGATCGTGAGATTATTTTTTCCAGCTGCTGATGAATCGTCGTCGTCGTCGTCTTTTGATTCTAGCTCGATGATTTCATCTATTTGTTGAATATCAGTCAATGAAGCGCATGCAGCGTGATGAATCAGTTTTTCTATGCTGTTCCTTTTGCGTAACTGTTTTAAGTTCTCTACTCTCGTACTTCCTAAATTAAGTTCTTCGTCGTCGTCGTCGTCGTCGTCGTCGTCTTCTTTTTGTACTATTGATACTTCCAAAGATTTCGCTTCTTCTTCTTTTGCTTCGTTGTCTTCTTCTGTTGTCATCGTCTTTCGCGCGCGCTGATTTGACGAGAGCATACGCAAGATCAACCTCAGAAAGCGTTGACTTCGGAAGATTTTCGCCTAATTAAATTCATATCTTTTTTCATTAAAACAGCATTGGAGAAGAAGATCCAAATCTCTCATCTAATAAAGAAAATCTTTTTTCTGATTTTTTTTTCAAATCGTCCCAATCTCTCTCTCTCTCTTATCTCGTCCCTTCTTTTGTCGAACACACAGTTTTAGACTGCATAACTACACCCACATCAAACGTATATATAAAGATGTCAGCTATTGTCTCTTCTTCCGCGAGGTATGTTCAGTTATTTAGTTTGAAATCGTGTTAATATGATCATGAATATTATGGACCGTGGTTTTCTTTTGCTCTTTTTTTTTCTTTTTTTTGCGATCGAAATAATGATATCACGATATCTCCCTGTTGATCAACACGCGCGAAAGAAAGAAAGAAAAGAAGAAGTAATCTTTCTGCTCTCTGTTGAATAATAACAATTTCGTGATGGATTGTGTGCGTGTGTTTGTGTGTGTTCGCACTCGACAATTGAGAGAGAGAGAGAGATCTGTCAACACGAGCGCACGCGCCACTCATCAGTTCCTTCGTAAGAGCTAATATCCACAAAAACTGGATCATCAGTTTTTGGCCCTCTTTCTGGAGAGGAGCAAAACGGAGGTAGAATCATGCTAACTAACATATGCTCTCTCTCTCTCTCTCAATCTATCTATCTATCTTTTTATTTTAAAAATTAAACAGAATCACCTCGCTTGTGAATACCTCTGCTTTGAGAAAAGTCTCTCGTCAATCCGCTCGCGCTTCGTTCGTCGTGAAGGCGCAAAGAGATGTCTGGTGGCCAGGAGTCGACGCTCCGGCTCACTTGGACGGCTCGTTACCGGGTGACTTTGGCTTTGACCCGTTAGGGTTATCAGAAGACCCAGAAATGAAAAAGTGGATGGTTCAAGCTGAATTACAACATGCAAGATGGGCGATGTTAGGCGTTGCCGGTATGGTTGGTCCAGATTTGGCCCCGTGGGATACTCCATCTTGGATCGAAGCCGGTAAGTTTGAATACTGGGCGCCAGCCGGTCCGTTGTTCGTCATCCAAATGGCGATGATGAACTGGGCGGAAATCAGACGCTGGCAAGACATGAAAGAACCGGGATCCATGAACAAAGATCCGTTGTTTGGTTACAATGCGGATGACAAGAACACGGATGTCGGTTACCCGGGTGGTTTGTTCGACAAACTTGGCTACGGAAAGAAGGATTTGGCCACGTTGAAGTTGAAGGAAATTAAGAACGGTCGATTGGCGATGGTTGCCATTGCTGGTTGCTTTGTCCAAGGCGCGACGACTGGTGTTTCTCCGTTGGCGAACTTGAGTGCGCACATTGCAAACCCGGGCGCCGTGAACATCTTCAACTAATTTTTTTTAAAAGAACACCCCTTTACGCGAAAAGTATTAGATATGCGCCATTTAAATAGTTAGTTTTTATGATGGTTGTACGCGTATGAAAGACTTTGAAGAGAGAGTGAAAAGAAAAAAAATAATGTAAGAAGGAATATTTAGTGAAACGCGTCGTACACGTGTAATAAAATTTAATGTTATTGCTAAAGTACACAATTTATTAGAGAAATTTCCGTTTTCAAAGTTCGTCTTGGTCGGCAAACTGCCCGCTCGCCTCGATTGCGCTCGTTTTGATTCCGCTTTTAGAGCGTTCAATGTCCATGTACGTTTCTAAATCTATTCCCTTACAAGCTTCTCGTTTACATACTTTCTCGAATATTTCATCCATCGATTGATTATTAGTACTATTGTCAGTACTGTTATTGTTAGTAGTAGTCCTGCTATCGTTTTCGCTATTTTCTTCTACTTCGGTGGTTACTTTTATGGCATAGCCATACATCAGGCGTTCTATTTTCTCTTCGTAAGCGTTGATTATGTCCCAACACGCCGCTTGCATCGTCGGAGGGGGGTAATTATAAGTCACGAATCGTTTCACCTCTGTACATATTTGAGACATTGATTCGATCACTAGTTCTTCCACGTTCTTCTTCTTCTTCTTCTTCTTTTTATTGTTATCGCTATAAAGTTCTTCGTCGATATCTTTCCTGATCTCTTGCAAGACTACGTTGCAGCACGCGCAAGTAGCTTTATCACCAATCTTCTTCCGTGGTAATGAACTCGCATTGATCATAGAAATTATTAACATAATCGATAGTACGATTGATACGAACAGTACTCTCTTTAGCTCCTTAATCATCTTCTTCTTCGACTCATAATGATTTAATAATTTTGAAGTATCGTAGCATCATATGAAGGCATCACAGCATCAGCAGCAAGCGCGAAACGAAAGTACGACACAAATAATAACACTGACTGAGAAGAAACGAAACTTTCAATAACAACAGAATAATACTAGTAATAATAACACTATGAATAATACTAGTAATGATAATAATACGAAGCGTAAGGCTGTTGATGATGTTGATGATGATGATGGTGTTCGAAATACAACGAACGATACTATGAACACGAACACGAAGAATAACACGATGAATAATAAAACGAATATGGAAATAGAAGATGAACGAGAGGCTTTTAAGGTTGCAAGACATTACTCAGAGCGACAGAACCAAACCCATTTAGAGAGGAATAATTCTCCAATCTATAATTTAAGATGTTTGAACAACTTTGTTAAATCTACTTTAATACAAGAAGTATGCTTAAAAGGTGATAGAGTGATGGACTTGGCGTGCGGGAAAGGAGGGGATTTGAAAAAGTTCGCAATAGCAGAAATTGGCTATTATTGCGGAATAGATATAGCATTAGAATCTGTTAGACGCGATGCTGTTCAGAGATACAATAGAGGGAACTATCAATTTCCAGCGACATTCATCGCTGGAGATGCGTTCGTGCATGATTTAGAAGATGTTTTAGGCGAACAAGTTAAAGGATTATTCGACATCGTTTCGTGTCAATTCGCGATTCATTACTCGTTCTCGACCGAAACGAGGGCGAGGAAAGCGTTTGAGAATATAAGTAAGGCTTTACGACCTGGTGGGCATTTCGTTGGAACGACTGTTGATTCGAACGTCTTGGTAAAAAATTTACGCGAAACGGATGGATTACAATTTGGTAACGAAGTAATTGAGGTCACTTTCGACGAGAAACATTCGGACAAGAAATTTTTACCGCCAGGATTTGGTATCGAATATTCATTCACTTTGGAAGACGCGGTGACTGATTGTAGAGAATCGTTAGTTCCATTTATGACTTTCAAGAAATTGGCAGAGGAATATGATTTGGAAATCATACGGTGGACTAATTTTCACGAATACGTCCACGAACTATTAAAAACGCCAAAAGAAGGGAAGTCCAAACGAATTCACGAGTTATGGTTACATTTAATGCAGCCACCCGGAGGGTTAAACTCTGAGGGAGAAAGACAAGTGCCAAGAAATGCAGATGGTCAAAGTCTTCGCTACGCAGTTGCAGTAAAACCTTTGCATCTTAACGTCGATCCGGCTTTGAGCGATCAAGAGTGGGAAGCGGCTGAATATTATACGACGTTTATTTTAAGGAAAAAAGGTGACGAAGCGAATAAATCAATAGTAGTAGGAAGACGTCCGTCGATTCCAAACGCGAAACGTTTGGATGCGAACGATGTTCTAGTTTTGAAAGGCGCGGCATAATATATAGATACAATATCCTAAAAGGATACTATAGACCTACAATTATATAGTTTTTATTATTATATGCTACTGGTACTACAATACGAGCTATTTTTTTGTCTCTGTTTGTTTCGTCTTCTTCTAGTGTTTGTCTCTCTTATTTTGCTAATTTTATTTTACACGAGCGCGTGCTCAATTCGCACTCTCCCGCCGCACGACTACTACTTTCTTTCTTTCTTTCTTTCTTTCTATTATTTAAGCCCCAGGGTAATCGAGCGAATTCAAATCAATTCCTTCCTTCTTAAAAAGTGACTTTGTCGCTTCTGTATCACCGAATTTCTTATCCGCCCAACTCTTTACTAAGAACAAGTTATCAGTCCAACGATCGGCCGCGACTTGCGCGACTTTCACTCCTTTCGTGACTTGTTCGTTGAACTCTGGGTTATCGTCCGCAAACTTTTCGAGTTCTTTCAAGAGCTTTGCGTTTTCCTCTTTCGCTTCATCTAACGAAAGCTCTGCGTTTTTCCTCTCCTCTACAGAGTTCTCTTTATCGTTCTCCTTGTTCGTCTCTTTCTCTGACTCAATATCCAGCAAGGTCTTCTCGGTTACTTTTTCGATAGTATCGATTTCTTGTTTCAATTGTTCCAGTCTCATCTCGATCTTCTGCGCGTGCTCGGAAGGGAACGACCAGAACCAATTCGATGTTCCAATCTTATCCTGTTTCACTAAATCATCATCAATTAATGTCTGTAAAATCGGTTGCACGGTCATCGACGTGACACCTTTTCTGGTCGCGATTTTCTCAATCTCTTTTAATTGATACGGTTCTTTCGAAGTATGGAAGATGTCTAAGATTATGTCCCTCTTATCCTGAGCGGACTTTCCTTTCGCCATCGCGAACTATCAGTTCTCTGATTTATTTCTTTGTCTTTATGTTCTAATGATACTATTTATATCGCGCGTGCGTGCTCTGTTCTCCAGTACTCTGTTGTCCAGTACTCAAATAAGTCCATTTTCAATTTGTCTGCTGTCTGCTGCTATACCCTAATAATCATTTTCAATGTGTCTGCTACCCTAAACCCTTTCAATTTGTCTGCTGCCATGGCACCGCATCCTTTCTCATCAGCCGTCAGCGCTCATCAGCAGTTCAGCACAGCTTTGATGTTTGAGAAGTTTTGAGAAGTTTTCTTTTCATCTACCACACGCGCGCGCTTGTTCGATATCTCACATAATCATGCAACAATCAACATCTTTAATAGCACGAACTAGTAAAAGTATTGGTCATAAATGTAAGTGCTGTAATGGAACCGGGACAGTACAACGACAACAATCATTATCATCATCGCGTTTCCAACAACAACAACAACAACATCACAGACAACACGTCGTATCTTCCTCTTCTTCTTCTTCTTCTTCTTCTTCTTCTTTAAGAGCAGGAGAGATTCTGAATCATGAAGGTGAAGAAAAAGATGATAATCATTGTGAAGAAAGAAAACAGATCATTGAACACGACGACGAGGACGATAAAGCGCTATTGAATAAGAGTACTATTAATAATAATAGTAATATTCAAGCTGCAGCTCGAAGACGTTCGTTTCTTCTCGCCGGCGCGACGGCGGCATATCTCTCGATTACTGAAAATACTAATACTAGCGATAACAAAAACACGACAGCATTTGCGCTAGAAGATAACGAATGCATTGAATGCGGTGGATCAGGTATCGTCCCTTGCGATATGTGCGGAGGTACCGGTAAGTGGAAGGCTTTAAACAGAAAACGCGTTCAAGATACTTACGAGTTCACAGAATGTCCTCAATGTTACGGCAGAGGCGTTCGAGTTTGTCCAATATGTATCGGTACTGGCGAACGAAATGTGAAAGGATTGTTGAGAAGAGGTGAAGCTACTGAGATGGTTAAAGCAATGCAAAGAGGAGAGTTAAAGCCTGGAGATACGAAAACTTTATTACAAGCGGGACGCGAAAGGAAATTAGAGTTGAACATCATCTCTAACACTCAGACGACTAATAGCGAGAACGTTCAACAGGAACAGTTTTAAATTATCATTTTTCTAATATACTACAGTAAGAGTTTATATTAATTAGCCGGCACTACGCGCATACACATACAAGTGCGAGTAGTCCTATGTTGAAAAATATCTCTTTTCTGCCTTGAAACAAGTGGCCGAGAACGAATTGAGAAGATCAATAAAAATTAAAAAAAAAACTTTTAAAAGCCAGATCTTTCATCTTTTCATACGACGTCACTCTTTAAAAGTGCTCTTCTGCTCTCGTTTCGAAACGTCGTATGCGCGCGCCGCGACGAGTAGATCACGAACAGAAACAATAAACTAATAATAATAATGGACAATAGTACTATTATTAGTCATCATCACAGCAGTCGTAATAACAATAACAGTAATACTATTAATATTATGAATAATAATATGTACGAACAGCAGCACATGATATTAAAAAAGGACGTCTCAAACTCCAATTTGAGTTCCGACGATGTTAATATTAACGAAGACGCACAAGTAGGATTAATTAATAATCCTCAATCGGAAAGAGGAGGAGAGAGAAGTTTAAATACGTTATTAATCAATCATTCGACCATTCCAATTAATAATCAACAGAATAATAATCAACAGCCATCATGGATACCACTCGTGCAACAACAACAGCAACCAAACATAACTACTACTCTACAACAACAACAACAACAACAACAAAATGTTAATAGTTTAAAAACGATTGGATCGGCGGCCGCACTTGCGCAAATGAACAATCCAGCATTTGCACAACTGTTCGTCGCAGCGCAAGCATTACAACAACAACAACAACAACAAGGAGTAATAAATACTTCGTCGTCTTTGAGGAAAAACTTCGTCGTCCCTCCACAAAACGAGAATAGATTTTTGAACATGAATACAACCTCACCGACGTTGAAGACGCAATCGGCAGATGTGATGATAACAAAAAGAACAAACACTAACATGGCAACAACAATAGACGATCGAGAGTTAAAAAGGCAAAGAAGAAAACAATCAAACCGAGAAAGCGCTCGACGTTCGCGCTTGCGTAAACAAGCCGAAACCGAAGAACTCGGTGGTGTTTTGGTAACTTTACAAACTGATAACGCGAAATTGAGAGAGGCTGTGCAAAAACTCGAAGAAGAGAGAGCAGTGAGCAACAGAAACATTGTCCTTCTTAAAAAGTCTTCCTCACCGGAAACTATTTCAAAACTGGAATTGTTCAAGAATCCTTATCAATCTGTTCACGTCGTCGACACGCAGAAATCGTCAGATAACAATAGCTTCCAGAAAGACCAACAACAAGGAAGTGGTGCATCTAGCGAGAAGATTGAGACGAATTGATGAAATTCGATTCGATTCGGTTCGACTGTATATAGCAAACTTAAAATTGTAGAACTTTTGTACGTATTCCTTATTATTATATTTTTTAAATACTCATCTTCGTCAATAAAATGCGCGACGAAAAAAAGCACAAATCATCTCCCTGCTCATCATTAGTCGCGTCAGTTTCTATCCATCGTATCGAGAGATAGGAGAGATAATACAATTAAATAACATGGTCGTTTTTTATGAAAACGAAGAAGAATTAAATAATAACATTCAAACGCTTACAGAAATAGCACAAATCACTGAAGAACAAGCTCTGTTAGCTATTAAACATTATCAGTATTCTCTAGAAAACGCGGTGAACGCTGCTTTAAATGGAAACTTGCGTTTCACTTTAGACAGAGAAACAGGAGAAGAACGAATAGAACGAATAGGTGATGATCAAGATTTAGATCAAGATCAAGAAGACGACGACGATGATGATGATGATGATTTTGTGATGATTGATAATAGCGAACAACATTTGCACTCAACGAATCAACAAGAACAAGTAGACCAAAACATATTACCGGTAAGAGTTATGTTCGGCATTTTTAGATTGGCTATTACTATTACTGGGAAAATTATAACGAAGATAGTACCGGCGAATATTCTCACTTCCTTAGCGCGCGCGTTTCGAACGCATCGTCTTAACCAGCGCTACCTCTCAGCCGCTTCTACGAACAGAGCTCGGTCGACATCGACAACAACGAGCGATCCGATCGAAGCAGCAAAAGAGTTTCGTAGAAACTTCAAAGAAGAAAACGCAGGGAGTTGTTTAATAAACTTTGTAGAACTTTCGCATTCTGATGCTTTGCAAATGGCAAAGTCGGAATATAAATTGTGCTTCGTGTACTTGCATTCACCGAGACACGACGACGCGAGAGATTTTTGTAAAGACGTTTTGAACTTCCCCGAGGTCGCTCGTTTCGTTAATGAAAAATTCATAGCTTGGGGTGGAGACGTCTCTACTTCGGACGCGCTACTACTCGCCGTCGGTATATCGCCATCGTCGTTTCCTTACTGCGCTTTACTCAGCTCGTTAGGATCGCGAGTTTCTTTAGTCGTATCAGTCGAAGGATATTGCGACAGTGACGAGCTTCTGGAAGTTTTAGAAAAGTCCATCGAAGACGCCTCTGTATCAATGACAGAAGCAAGAACTCGAAACGAAGTTGCGGAAACGGATAGACTATTAAGAGAAGAACAAGATGCGGCGTTTAAGGCTTCGTTAGCCGCGGACGCCGCAAAGGAGGCTGAGAGGTTACTCAAAATCTCAGCGGAAGAAGAACTCTTGAAAGAAATTGAAAACAGGCGCGTTGAGAACGAACGCATTGAAAACGAGAACAAACGCAAAGAGGAAGAGCGCGAACTCGCTTTGAAAAATCGCAGAGCAGAAAAAGTGAAAAACTTAAAACCAGAACCAGATTCGACAATCACGGTTGGAGTGACTAAAATTGCGTTTCGCATGGCAGATGGTTCTCGCATTGAGAGACGATTTGTTACGAAAGAAACGACTTTGATTGACGTTTTCGATTTCGTCGACACGATTGAGAGCGTTTGTGAAACTAAATATAGCCTAGTTTCAAATTTTCCTCGCAAAGTATTCCATCGCACGAACGAGACGTTGGTCGATGTTCCCGAGTTGGCGAGTAGCGCGGCGATGTTATTCATCCAATCAGAAGAAGATGAGTGAGAGATTGATTATAATACTACTACTAATATAGCGTCATATAGATAAATAAACAGTCACTCATCAGTCAGTCAGTCAGTTTGTGAACATTTTTTTGGATACTCCCGGTTCAATATTTGTACACCCACAATATTACCGGTCGGTAAGAAATATTGCATCAGGTCTATTCGTCTATATTTTTTAAGGTGCCTTGCTGCCTTCCTCCGGATGTCGTGTTTCCTCATTTGTCACATTATTCCCTCATTTAAATTTAAATAATAACTATTAATACTTCTTCTAATAAATGACAATCACTACGGCGATGATTAATCACAAGGCTTTGATCAAACGTACGAATCATACGAGTATTCTTCTTCTCCTGGATAAGAATAAGAGGATCAATGATCTCAAACTTAAAAGAGTAAACGCACAACAACGACAAAAAGAAAAAGAGAACGTCATGGATATTATTATGGATAAAATCATTAACAATGAGGAAGGAAATTATGGAAATTATGGCACGACGAAGAAGAAGAACACGACGACACAATCACAATCACAACCACAACAATCTTTGAAGAGACAAACGAGTACTGAAGATCATTTCGCTAAATTTTGTGATAAACATGTTGAGTTATTAGCGACATCACTTGGACCGAACGCTAAAGTTATTTTATACTTAACAGAAGAAAGAACAAATGGAGGTGTTCGCCTATCGCAAGTGGCTTCATTCAGCAGAGGAAGGGGAGATGAAGACTCGGAAGAAGAAGAGAATGGAGAAAGTAATAATAGAGGAGGAAGAAGAGTATCTGAAGAAGATGAAGAAGACGAAAATGGCTCATCGTCGAAAGGGATAAATAACTCGTTCGATTGGGCGTGCGCCTCAACATCCGCATTAGTTCCAGCAACTTTAACAACGTTACAGTCGGCCGAAACGTTTTTGCTCAATAAGGAATATTTTTTCTTGCCTTCAACAAACGCGATGGTTGTTCCATTAACTTTTGAAGGTTTACTCATTGGATTACTCGTCGGTGAATTGCCTTTCACGACGAGGAATAGTACATCTTCATCATCCTCTTCTTCTTCTTCAACTTTTACTACTACTGCGGGAAAAGCAAAGGGAAAGAATAGAACGAAAAGACGAATGAATTTAAACGATAATAGAGAAGATCAGTTTGGCGATCGCGAGCGTCAGTGCTTGAAAAACGCCGCCGAGTTATTCGTGCCAGTTTATTTAATGCAAAAACGAGCTTTATTGTTAATGAAAAAGACATACGTTCAAGAGCAAAATGTGGGAGATTTCATTTACGATTCGAAAGTCCCGCTCTCTGCACTTCGCACGATGACCGGAATGTTGAAAACATATATAGACGAAGATTCTCCTGCTGGAGATATGGCAGACGCTATCATGGCTCAAGGCGATATTCTTGCCACGTTATCTCGACAGCTCGAAGATGCGTTGTACCCGACAAACGAAAACCAAAAAAATAGTAGGATGATTTTGCCTTCAATGAGCGAAAACGACTTATCCACCTCTTCTACTTCTTCTTCTTCTTCTTCTGCCGCGGCCGAGTCTATCGCTTCGTCAGAGACACGTATAGGAAAAGCATTGAATCAGCCGCCAAAAAGTGCCTCGCAGAGATTTCTCCCTTCTTCAACTCCATCATCTTCTTCTGCCGCTATGAAACCAGTTGCAAAATGCGAAGTAGTTCCTATCGTAGCCGCGTTATTGGCGACGTCTGAAATAATTGCAAATTCAGCGGGTGTTAGCATGATTGCTTCTTTACCGATGGACGACGATGAGAACGAAGAAAAGACTTGTGTCGTATCCGTAAATGAAAACATCACTCGGCAAGTGATTGCTCGCATGATTGATTCGGCTCTCGTAATGTCGCCATCGGATGGTCGCATTGAACTAGTCTGTAGGCCGCAAACTCTAGAAGTCGATAATTCCATGACTCTTGGAGTTTTAGTCGCCATAAGAGTGACTGCTGCGGAAAATAAAAAGGCTACTTTCAAAATCATACCCGAAGACGATCAATCGTTACGAATAGCCGCTGACACAATTCATCAAGCCGGGGGCGTGATGAGAACGGTAGAGACGAACGAGCAACAAGGCGAGATCGCGCATATACATTTGTGGTTACCGTCGTCTTATTAAAAAAAGTTCTGTAATTTAGTTCGTATATATTATAAATAGCAATATGCGTGTGTGTGTGTGTGCGTAACGTGCGTGTAATTCTAAATGTATTAATAAACACACGATAATAATAAACATATTTATATACACAATGGAACGATACGATGGACTGCAAGAAAACATCGAGTCACAAAATATCAGAACAAGAAAAATATACGCAAAAAACTATATCCATTTAGACTGCCCCGTCAAAGGGTCAACTATATACGCTCTGCCTTCCGGCGTATAGTATACTTGACTTGGCTGGTGTGCAGCTGGTGTTGGCGCGCCGCTTTGATGTTGTTGATGATGATGTTGATACTGATGCTGTTGTTGTTGTTGTTGTTGTACAACCCCGGGATGTTGAAACGGTAAAGGGGG
>Ga0114995_10000998_pt1 | contig 20042 bp, 20 predicted proteins | sample ArcticOcean_MG_C_11_FD_87038 | JGI IMG/M metagenome (GOLD analysis project Ga0114995, IMG submission 87038) | Marine microbial communities from western Arctic Ocean - ArcticOcean_MG_CB2_154 | ecosystem: Environmental > Aquatic > Marine > Oceanic | place: Arctic Ocean: Canada Basin | collected... | reverse complement strand
TCATTTCTGGAGCACTCAGCCTGTTTTTCATTACTATAATATTGTGTATAGGATTAGACCACCCGGTAAAATAAGTAATTCTATCGGTCCAATTAACAGATATACGAATATTATAGATATAAAAACATATAATGTCTCAGAATTGGATGATTCAAAAATTCAATATATCTGTGGGTTTATAAAGAATTTTTGCTTGAGGACCTCTACATTAAACTTTCTACCAGAGAATAATAACATTGTCCCTTATTTGAGGGATTCTGGTGAAAATGGTTATGTATCTATATATTACGACAGTTCGCCATATGCCGAGAAAGGTGATAATTATAAGGGCATTGTGTGTGGTAGAAAATTATGCGCGGTATTTAATGAAGGTCCTATATTTCCAATTTATTATATGGATAATTTGTGTATATATCCCGGTTATAAGAAAAAGGATATATTTCCTAAATTAATACAGAACCACTGTAATAATTTACGAAAAAACAGGAAGAATATCAGCACTATTTTGTTTAAACACGATGGACCTAAACATATTATTATCCCATTAACATCATTTCTCACCACAGGGTATTTGATAAATGATATTCCTCTTCTAACAATACCACACGGGTCGTTTAAGGTAATAGAGCTAACTTGCGATAATGTAAACCTTTTAAAAACATTTATTGATGAGAATAGTAGCCGATTTAAATGTTTTATATATCCCGAGATGGCAGAAATACTTCATTTCATTAGAACAGAAAATATATTTATATATGGTGTTTTGCATAAGGATAATCTAGTTGCCGCATATTTCTTTAGGAAGTCTATGATTAAGTATACTCCGAATAATATTCGGGGTGAAAATAAAATTCTCGAGAGAAAAAAAGAAGGATTATCCAATGTCATAACTAATTTTGCATCACTGAGCGATATTTATTATAATAATATTTTTCTTACAGGATTTTCAATCGCCTTACATATGTGCAATAAACGCCAAAATTCCAAGTATGTATTTATTGATGGTGTATCATCTAATGTCTATATAATAAAGTCTTTTGGGGTAAACATTACTGTTAGGTATTCCCAAAAAAGTTCATTTATTTTTTATAATTATGCGACTAAAAAATTGCCGGCAGACAAGTGTTTAATTATATATTAGCGAACATATTTTCCGGCTCGTGCGAATGAGTCTACTACAAAAATGATGAATATTCCTAAAAAGGAATATAATATGAGCTCTTCGAACACATGTCCTGTTTTTTCATCGTGTTGTTCTTCCAATAAATGGATCATATAATTTAATTTCTGTGCCATTTCTCCTTTGTTTGACATCATTTGCTGCTGGGGTGGGTGTGGTTGTGGTGTCGGGTGATTAACTTCTTTATACATTGGGACTACCTTTTTATAATATTCGTTATTATCCGTAATATTTAAATCATCATAATGCTCTCCTTCGGGAGGACCAGTATTAGCTAACCCGTCGCCGGTTAATTCAGATGTATTTACCCTGATGTGTTTTGCGTTAGGATTAGATTCCTCTGTTTTAGTGACACCGATTGATGACGGTGGAGGAGGCGGATTAAAATTATTTAATTCCTCGCCCACCTCGGGAGATTGGTGTATGCGAGCGATTGCCTCGTTAATTTTCGAATTTGGGGCCTGTCTATTTTTTAGAGTGTGATTCCTCGTTTTATCTATATGCGACCTGTTATTATTTTCCGAAAGATTATTTTTTGGAGAAAAAGGCGCGGCACATAATACTAAATTACTCATATCTAATAAAAAAAGAGATTTTAATATTATATAATTTTTCCTAATAAACGTTTTTAATATGAATATGAATGTTCAATAAATTGTTCAATAAATTATTCAATAAATTATTTAATAAATGATTATATATATAATTATGAAATATATATGTTGCTTTTTCTTTATATTAATGTTTTACTTTTATTATAACGCGTATTATATACGAGAGAAATTCACAACGAAATTGAGGGATGGGCCACAGAACCGTTTCCATCCAACAAGATTGAGGGCGCAAGGGAGGCGGTGGATGCGAGGGAAACAGTATAAAGGCGCGATTAATAAAACACAAGGATTTGCCAATAATATCTTATGGAATACTGTCGGTGTCAAAAATTATTTTTAATTTTTTTATCTAATATTATATACAACAATGGGTTCTTTTAAAAAGATGTTTAGGTATGTAAATAGTCTAAATAAAAACAAATTTTTTATAGGACTCTTCATGATAGTATCTAATATTGGGTCAAAGTATGTAGACTTTGGGTTTAGTAAAACACAGGAGCACGCTCTGCGAAATGCAATGGGGAGGGAAATATTAATATTTACAACCGTTTTTATTGGAACGAACGACGTTATCGTTTCGATTTTGATGACTGCTGCGTTTGCAATATTATCAAACCATTTGTTTAATGAGGAAAGCAGATTCTGTATTATTTCTGACAAATTGTCGAAAATTAAAAGTGTAGTTGATACGAATAATGATAATATTATTTCTAAAGAGGAAGAAGAGAAAGCCATTGAGATTTTAAAAGCGGCGCAATCCCAGCGGTCGGCGTCTTCGTGAAATATATACGTTTTTCCCAAATAATTTTATTAAATGAAAATATCTTATATGATTATTATATAATTATTATATAAGATATGTCTAAGCAGGCTCGTCCTCCACAATATAAAAAAGACAACTCCCTTTATTTAGATATAGATATTGACTTCGATGGAGTGATAAAAACAAATCCCGCTCCATTCACAAGTAAGATGCTTGTACCCGGAGATACTACACAAAAAATACTGTTTACACCTTTATTAAAATACACCGATGATATTATAGAAAAAGCAGGTGTTCCATTATCATATCGTAGTTTTTTGGAAAAGTCTCTATATTTTACTAAGCTCCTTAAATATGTTATCAAAAACAAAAAAGTTCCGAAATACGGGTCCCCTGCGGCACAAACCAACGGGGCACACAATATAAAATATATGCTGGACCTAATGTTCAAACCAAAAACACCAATTTATATTAAAAATCACAAGTATATCATTCAGAAATTCGACGTTCATCCGACAGTACCAACTGACATAAGGATAGGAAAACCAGTTTCGGTGAAGGTAACCGTTTATCTAGCTATGATAGAAGACCACAAAAATAATTTCGATAGATTAGATTGTAAAGATAAGAGAAGGGATATTATGAATAGTGTACATAAATTCTTCTATCCGGATGATGAAGTTCTTGTGCAGGATTATCGTATAACGAGAAGGGGATTACCTATGTTACCGCCCTCATATCATAGTGAAACTACTGGGTATGTTAAAAGCAAAGCCATAAATGATGACGGAGATATATCCTCCCACACCCATCCCCACTACGGGAGAGGTTTACACGATATATATGGTTCTCAATTATCGCGGCATCATAGACCACACGCACACCACCAACGACGGCATCACGGTTCATCCGCATCGCGGCATCACGGTTCATCCGCATCGCGGCATCACGGTTCATCCGCATCGCGGCATCACGGTTCATCAGCCTTGTCGTCATCGCGGAATCATACACGCCCTCGCGGAGGTGGGACAAAAAAAAGGGGCAGGAAAAGTAAAAAGCGAAGATCTACTCGTTACAAAAGGAGACGGGCAAATTGAGGCATTCCTTTTTGAATCTCTCTTCTAGATATTTTGGAATGTAATCAAAATCTATAATTTCCCTATTACGTTCATATAGTTTGTTTGCATCTGGGTCTAGTTCTAGTTTCCGTTTAAATACTTCGCGGTCATCATAATATTTAGCCGCGGTTTTCTGTCCACATCTAGCAAATACCGACTGTATATTATCACTTTTGTCTCCGGATACAATCTTGCAAAATAAATCTTTTTCCGGATTATTAAAGCTCTGTTTGCTATCAGTCAACAACTTCCCCTGTAAATTATAAATATATACATTATCGTTTACCAGTTGAAGGTAATCCATGTCGCTAGTTATAATGTGAATACTCGAATCGGGATATGTATTTTCAATATGGCGGGCTGTAATTGCAATACAGTCGTCGGCCTCTAATTCTTCGTCATATAAAATGGCGCTTGCACCTCCTTTACTAAACAAGTCTTCTGTGTATGTTAACTTAAATGAGTCACCCACGCCACTATCGTCGTTCTTTCTGCCGTGCTTGTATTCTGCAAATAATTTTCGGCGCCAAATATTGGAGGATGGGCAATCTTTCCCAACCAAAATAATGGCTTTCTCATTCGGAGAATACAGCGCTTTTATTTCAGCCATTTTGTTAGTGAAAGTTGTCCTGTATTTATCAATAAATCTTGAGTTTTCAAATGGAATGCAAGATTCGTCGATGTGCTTGGCATTTCTCCACCAATTCTTAAGAGAGAAATATCTATAGTAAATGAAATAGCTACCATCAATAAGAATGAACTTCATATATTGTATTGAACATAATCCTTTAATTATGTTCAATTTTACATTTCTATTAAATCCGCCAAATCTGTCAAGAACATAGACTTCGCATATCGCTGAATGAGATCGATATAGTTTGCGTCTTTGCTGACCCGTTGAACAACGCTATCTAACACCGTAATTGCTAATATGAATTTGCAGATACGCGGGTCAACATTAAGTTTATAGTCGTATAAAACACCATTTATTATATTTAAATCACTCGCATTCAAGTAAGATCTCGAAAACGCGTCTTTAATTATAATGGAATTTCGTAACAATATTTCCTCTTTGACGGATTTTTCTAAATTATCGTAGGTATTTTTGGGACGTATGATGTCTTCTGTGAATTGTCTTATACCTTCATAGTAGTTGTCGCTGGTTGACATAATAGATATAAATGAATGTATTCCTGTTTGTTCAAATTCCGTCAACGTGTTCATTAATCCAAGATCAATCACACCTATTTTACAAATGTCGTTTTTGACGAATATGATATTTCCCGGATGAAAATCCCCGTGATAAAATCTATCATACATCCAGCTTTTTAAAAAATATTTAATGATTATTTCTACATATTTATCTTTATCGTCGTCGTGGATATTATTTAAAGTGAACCCATCAATGTAGTCCATAACTATCATATTAGAATACTTCTTCGTAAAATCCGGATATACTGTTGGGATAATTACGGTATCTATATTTTTAAAGTTGTGTTTCATTTTCTGTAAATTATTTAATTCTGATGCAAAATCAATCTGTTTGAGGAAAAGTTGTCGATGTTCATTCAAAAAATCATTTATATCAACTGATATTTTACTATTAAATAGGGTAATTAGCCAGACGATATATTTTAATTGTTTCAATGCACTTTCGATTTTCGCCTTAATATTCTTTCGACCAACTTTAACAATTACCGGATTATTGTCCAAAATACCTCCATAAACTAAAGAAATGCATCCAGAACGGATTGGAAAACCGTTATTTTCTAATAAAAGTGTTTGATTTCCGTCTTTTTCGAAATGACACAAGAACTCGTCGTCTATGTCTTCTGTGGTGTAGGGAACATTATCGGTATATCGCTGTAGTTCTTTTTCCTGTTCCAACGTAAGTAACTTGTCTCTAGAAGGAAACGCTTGCAATACTTTGATATATAGAACATTTATCGAAGCCATTTTTTTAAGGACATTAAATATGCACGTTCCTTTGTCCCTCCCGCACAAATAACACGTGTAATGTAATAAAAAGACGAAAGCCGTATATATTACTAGAATTATCTCTTCTACCATTATATATTTATTCAATATTCTCTATAAATGTTTTAAAACGCCAAAATAGTTTTTTAATTAATATACCTGCGATGTTTTCCATAGACTTTGGGAGCTGTTCGTCTAAATCTATATGATAAAGGTATTTTACGTCCATCGTGTGATCGTCTACTATATTAATATCAAATGTGGCGAAGTTACTTATCACTGGTTCGCTTCGAGAAAAAAGAACTACCTTATCGTTAGATGGTTTGCTTATATATTGAATATTGTGTTCTCCGGATGAGACGGATGTCATGTCAAGCGTTAAACATCTCTGTAGAATTCCTAGTTCCGCTCCGAATCGTTTAAATAGGTATGAATATGTTCTTATATTATTTTCTTTAATCGTAATCTTCATATCTTCTAAAATATCTCGATTTAACGTATAAATTAAATCATAAATCTTCCACCCAGTAAAAGCCCCAATATATATACGAGGATTGTGTATTTTGAAGGTTAATAGATACTCATTTTTTTTATCGGTTGTAGACAATATTATATTGTGTTTATTGCAGATTATCTTATTGCATATTTGCTTATTGTTGTGACGATTCGTTCTTAACTCTTCTATAGATTCAGACATATAGGTATATAATAAGTTTATTATATGTTTTAGTTTTAAACTAAATGAATATTTATTAACAAAACACGCGTTATATGATAGTATATTTTTAAATGTGGATTATATAGTTTATATGACAGGACTTGATAAATTTTTTATTTTAGAAAAAAAACAACCGTGTTATATAATATCCTACGTGGACGTAGATATAGTAATCTGCGAAGACCAAATGCGAAATTGTATTTTAGATTCATACGATAAAACACATATTTTGCAAAATAAATTATATATTGAGAATGGTCAGGTCGTGTCGAACAAATATAATCAGTTTAATATTGACGAACATTATGAAATGAAATATATTGACTCGGAACATTTTCGCTCGTATATAAAAAAACTTGCCAATAATAACACCAATAATTGTGGGAAAACATTATTAGATTGGTATTTTGTTTGCTGTGTAGATAAAACCGCAAAAAAAACTCGGATTTATATGAAGATAAATCATTCTAAATGCGATGGAATCCTCTTAATGAATGTGGTAAAAAATTCTTTATTATTCAAAATGCATACACCAAAAATAAATGAAGACATATGTAAAGAACTCAAACAACCTCCGTATAATAAAAACATCAGCGTGTGTGACAAAATTTATTATCACACCGTGGGGTTTGTATTATTGTTTATATTAAATATTAAAGTAGTGTTAAAATTGGCAGTGTGCTATTTTCGAAATACTCTTAATAATACATTGAAAAATAACGATGATAGTGTGAGTGGAAACGAGAAGAAACGTATAAGATACATAGAATGCAATCCCCTTTCTCTTATCAAACTTAAGGCTGTTTCAAAATATAAGAACATAACAATAAATGACCTTCTCTTTTCTATTATGGTGCGGGCAGATAATTTATACTACAAGAAAAAACGCGAACTCGTGATATTGTGCCCCTTTTCCTCTAAGAATTTAGACAATTCGCAAAAGGCTAACAATAATTTTGTACCTATCGCAGTTACTGTTAGCAATTATCTCGATAAAGAATCCATCATAAAAAAAGTAAGCACTACACTAAACTCATATAAGCATTCCTCATTTGTATTATGTCTGTATAAGCTTATTTCTTTATTAAATTCGTATATCAATATTAATATATTTTCTTTATATTCAAACGGACCGTCGTGCGTTGATTATGTTTTCACAAATATGATAGGTCCCGATATAAGCGGCGGCCAACTGACGGATATTCATTTTTTTATTACTCCTAGAAATAACGAGATGATATATAACACAATTAGTGCGGGAAATAAGTTGAATATTATATGTAGTTTTATAGATGAAACTATTAACAAGTCACTCTTTGAAAAATGCATATACGAGGCGTATAAAGAGATGGTTTTAGTATAAAAATCTTCGCTCTGAGGGATTGTTTAGCATCGCCAAATTTAAATCTACTCATTATATATCTTGCTATATGCGTGAGCTATATTTTTTTATATTCGGGTGTTTATTTATTTATTATTTATTAGATATTCGCGATAACTGCTATCTATATAATAATAATTATGATTTATTAAAGAAAAATATACAAACACTTGTTAGGCAGGCAGCTAGATGGAGCACGGCTGCTAAACAAGACGATAGTTCAATGATTGCCGTTCTACATGCAAACTATGGAGCCGGTTATCTGTGGGCAGTAAAGGATATCGCGTCCGATGACCAAATTGCAAAAGCTGCGGGGATTGATATCCGTAAGTTTGAAAATGAAATAATTAAAATACAAGACCACGCTACTGTTCGTATGTCACAATTATGTTCTGAATATGGGCCGGACCCTAGTTATTTAACTACGTTAGGTGGCGAAGGTAGTTAATGTTACAATAATTATTAGATTTCTTATTATAATATATTATATTATATTATATGAATGATATACACCACGATAACCTTGTCGACAAGTTTGGCAAAGAGAGAACAATTATAAATAAAAGCGTGACACCTTTGACAAAAAAAGAATTTAATAAAAATTTACTGGGTCTTACCGTATTTATATTTGTAGGAGTTATGGTAATTCCGCATTATTTAATAAAATACAAACATTATTTTATAGCGTCGTTATATTGTTCTAATTTAGACATGACCGCGGCTGTTCTAGGATTTGGAGGAGGCCCCTATGATATATGGAAGCATTTATATAATCCGACAGATACAACATATTATGGATTTCTGTCAAGTTCGTTAATAAATTTGTTTGCTCTAATTGGTGTTGGGATTGTTTGCTTTTTAGACTCGAGATTAAATAAAAATATATTTAGCGGACTAAGTAGATATATTATTGCAATAGTTGTGACTTATCTTTTGCCCGGAAATTTTATTGTATATATAATGAATACTTTATCAGAATATTTATTTAAAATAAATATTACATATTATCTAAGATATTCGCTGGTAATTGCATTTGGTCTCGCCGTTGTTATTATTATTATAGGACTAGAGAGACTTATTGGGGGGGTTTTAGAAATCCCCTTAGAGGAGGGCCTTAAAATTTTATTACAGAAAGGGAAGTTAAACAAACTAATATAAGTTTATTTCATATATTATTTATTTCAATTAAATAATATAAATTACATATCCAAGGTTACTGTGTTTCTCTCGCTCTTTGTGCGTTTCTTTGAGCGGGAAGGGGCTGTCGCGCTAGATATTTCTTTAAGGTCTTGCACGCTTATTCTACTGTCGCTGTCATTTTTATTCTGAATGTTAATATTCTTTGTTTTTAATCCCGAAAGGAGGTCGCTGATATCGCTTGGCCCATTCATTTCCGGACGTGTTTGCCTGGTTGACCTCTCTGGCGGCTGAGCACCTACTTTCCCAAACTGCTCCTCTATATTAATTCCGTCATTTCCGCGAGCAAAATTCATATCTGGTCTATTATTTGGAGCAGCACTTCTTGCACTTTTTGTCTGCTGTGTTCGAATTGGTGCCGGAGGAGGTCCGTCCACTACATTCGCAGGTGGCATATTGCGATCGCCGCCTATTATATCATTCATAAATCCGCCAAACCCTGGATTGCTATCTCCCATTGTGTTCACCGCCGCCTGTGTAAACTGTTGCATAAGCTCGGGGTTTTGTTTCATTATATCATCCATTCCAGGCATAGATGTTTTAAACATAGTGTTCGTCATATGAACCATAATTGCAGAGCCGCCCAGTTGGAATAATAGTTTTAGTTCTGGCGCCATTGATGCCTTTGACTTATATTTGTCGTGGAGTTCGCCAAAAATGTCATCATAGTCATCCACGTTTTCATTTATTTGCTCTGACCACCCATCAAGTTTAACATCAAATGGGTCAAATCTATTGTTTAAAAACTCGATACCCGTTACAGCAGCCATTAACATTCTCCCCTGGAATTTGCAACTGTTTGCCTTCGATTTGTCGTCTAGAATCATTTCATATTCTCCCTTCATCTCGTCTAGTGGCGAATCCATATTATACTTTTTGGTGAGCTTTGCGCCTTTTCGCTCAAGAGCCTCTAGCTTTCTTAGCACGCTAAACTTCTCCCGCAATAGTTCTCCTTGCGTCATCGATGGTGTCTTCGGGACGTTTTTGTCTGGGTCCATCGGAATATTATTAAACTTGGCAAATCCATCCCACGTCTTATTTTCGCTATCGAGTTTTACATCTTTCGCAGTTTCTTTTCCTATACCTTCAAGACCGGAGGAGATGTCTTTTAATTTATTTACAGACCCTATACCGGATTTAATCGATTTTGTTTCATCTGACGACGACGAGTTAAGTGCTTTTGAAAATAAAGATGATTTCGCTTCGCTTTTTGTATTACTTATATCGGCAGTCAGTCCATTTAATTGATTTTCCAAATCGTTAAGATCATCTAGTTTAACGTCAGTGGAAAGACTTTTTGACCCATCGGTTTTCCTCTTGTCATTCATTAATAGCTCAATCCCGCCGCCAAAATTTACAGACGGCCTTGGTGGCTGAACATCTATTCTATTGGGAGAACTAGAAGTATCTCCTTTATTTAGAGTTATTGTTGGTGCCCCTCCAATTGTTTTAATGTCTATTACCTCTGGAACCAAATCAGTCATTATGATACTATTAGAATTTTTAATTTTAAGTATTACGAAGCATAAATATATTTATTATGAAGAATATACTTTATTCGGGATTCGTGTCGTGCGTAAATAACTTATTATCATATAGGAACCATAATCCTTGGAGAAAACTATCAGCTAAATCATCTTTCTTTTTATGTTTTTCGAATGCGTTCACCCAGTCGGCATTTTCAGAGTTTTTTTTTAACATTTCTGAGGTAATATCAATTCCATATTTTTTTCGTTCTTTATATGTCATTTTTTTTCGTGTAAATTGTTTAAGCTTATTCATTGCTGATATAAAATGAATATTGTGGATATCTTTCATAATAAAATATTGGGCGACCATTCCCTGAATTGTTTTCATTCTGTTTGCCAGAGGAGAAATTTGATTCTCAATAATTACACAATCAATCTTGTCTAAAGTTAATTGTTTTGTAAAAACGTCCGTTATTGCAACCCCTACATCTATTAGTGACATTTCGTTTGCTTTTGGTTCGATAATAACATTAAAACTATTATTTTTTATATACTTGTCTAATTCGCAAAAAACAGTTTTTTTTCTTATTGGTTCGATTGTGCTAATATTATATTTATTCGACAATACGATCAGGTCTTTTAAATTTAATTTATTTATTTTTGTATCTAATGACGGAATAATATAATCCGTTTTTTTTGCGTGTATTTTACAATAAAATACTCCATCTTTTTCATACGATGCCCTCTTATTACACATTTTCGTTTGTTTTTTTCTTTGGGTAAAACATTTGCATATTGGAGGAGTGCCGCATAAATTAAATACATCCCATTGTAATATATTAAAAGACTTTGCGTCGTCTGATTCGAGTAAACACACCGCCATATTTTTTATTCCGATGTCTATACTTAACACTCTCATAATTAAAGATTATAATCATAATAATCTTTAAATACATATTAATTGTGATTAACAAGCCCTCTTCGTAAAAGCTGATACTGTGTGAGCGTTGGAATTGACATTCTTGTCTGTAACTGTTGTTTTGTTAAATATAAATTCTTCTGATTACTTGTTTCAAATCCGTTCGGCTTCTTTTTACTTTCGCAAGATTTATACAAATATGGGGTTGTTTTATATGTAGTGTCGTCGTCTGGTCGCTGACCGTCGCGGCTATTCTGAACTGAATGATAACGAGAAGGACACGACCCATTTTGCCCACACGCAGCCTCTTGGTTTTTTTTAATAATTTCGTCTGCATTATTCGTTAGGAATCTCCTATATTGCCAGTTTGTTGTTATGTTTTCTTTCCTTCGAATTTCTTCGTTTACTGCCCCACCGGGTTGCCAATTTGCAAAATTACGTCCGTCCATCATTATTGGGGGAGAATCAAAATGAATATTGTTTGAACCAGACCCATAATTACTCATTTAATATAAAAGAAGAATATAATTATTTTTAATATAATGTAGTTAATTGCGTAGTTAATTGCGTAGTTAATTGCGTAGTTAATTACGAAGTTGTCGCCCCTTTCTCACCACCACTCTTTTTTAACAATCCAAGCAGGTCCTTCTTTTTCATATTATTCGCGGAATCGGGGGAAGCCAACACTTTGTCTACAACCAACGCCTTTAACTCAGGAACTTTTAATTTATTTAGATTAATTCCGAGAGGCTTTTCCGAAATAGGATTTTCAATGCCGGTGCTTTTAATTTCTAGAGGATCTTTTACTCCCGTGCCTAAATTATCGTCGTCATCACTATCGCTGTCCTCGCCGGAATCACTATCGGAGCTATCGGCAACTGTTACTACAGCGTCTCCTACAGTTTCATCAACTGCGAGCGAATCAACTACAGTTACATCAACTACGGTTTCTGCGCCTATAGTAAACGTGTTCTGTGCCATCTCATTCAGGTAGTGTTGCTGGTCGATGCAGTCGGTACGACCTCTGTCTAATGTAATTTTTTTATTTGAGGAATTTGCTGTCTCATCTTCGTCAGACGAGTCTTCGTCTGAACTATCAGACGAATAATCATCGTCGGATGATACGTTAATTTTTTCACCAAGATGGTCTTTCTCGGAAATATTACATACTTCTCCATTAGATACTTCGCGATTAGATACTTCGCTATTAGATACTTCGCTATTAGATACTTCGCGATTAGATATGGTATCATTCGCGCGGTGGGCCCCAGTCCCGCTTCGCATATCTTCCTGAAGGCCATTAATAATTCCAGTTAATACGTGGTTTTGGTTTTGAATATTCTTTTCGATTCTTGAAATCTTTGTGTTCATTAAATAAACAATCAATCCGGACATCAATAACGTGAATGCGACAGATATTATAAAACTATTGCTATCTAAGCTGAATATATTCATTACTAAAACTGCCATATATATTTTAAATACTAATTAAACGAAATTATATATTGAGCGTTTCAATAATTTCTTTTGTTTCGTTTATTATTTCTTCCGGATAGTCTAAATCTTTTAATACCTTCACCGCCCCCTTTATCTTTGATATACCCTTTTCCATCTTATACGTATACGTAAAATCATTATTGGCTACATTAACATCCATATTACAATTTAGTATGTCTTTGTGGTTATCTAATCTCTTACATACCTCTAAAAAGTGTGTTGTAATCATAAATGACATATTTTTATATTTTTTAAGATATTTCAAGAATGCAATAGCCGCGCCAATTGCTTCGTATGGATTTGTGCCCGAATACAATTCATCGAACACGCAAAAATGACGAAGAGCCTTTTTCGATGATGGGTCCTCGTCAGTAGTTTGGACATCTTTAAGAATGTTTACACAGCGCCTGGCTTCCGCTTGGAATAGACTATCCCTACCGGATGTGTCTGGTATATTAAGGTAGCTGTGTATTACATCGTAAGGACATATTTTAGCAGAAGAATAAAATCCACATCCAATCTGTTGAGAGATTAATAAGTTTAATAACGTGGTTTTCAATATAGTAGTCTTTCCTGCAGCATTTGGACCAGTAATTAATATATTCTTATCTAGCTTATAAGAGTTTTTAACTATATTTTTACGAGAAGATGGGAAATATGCGTTCTTGAATTTTGAACTTTTATTTGATACGCTACAGAATGTCATTTTCTTATCTTTAATGTGTCCTTGTATGTCTTTTAAATTTTCAAAATATGCTTGTAAATACAACGTGTAATCTATTGACTCTATTATAGATTTATCATTATAAAGTTTGTTAAAACACTGCATAATATGTCCCATAGAAAACGTTCTCTTTAGTATAAAGTCTTCTTCGTTAATTTGAACTAGAGAGGTTTGGAATGCTTCTAAAGTTGTTTTGTGAGATTTCATATTATCTATAAATCCCTTATAAGAGTTTAGTCCGGAACAGCTTTTCTCTAAAGAGTTCATAGAATCGACCGAGGAAGATATAAATGTTTTTGTCTCCAATAGGTGTTTGTGTATTATTTTCGAATGATTATAAAATGTGGTGCAGGATATAACATTCTGATATGTTTGGAATATATAAAACCCAATAGATATTAATATATATATACGCTGTTTCCACGAAGCATCGCCAAGAGCAAATAGCTTCCCTAACTGGTGCCTTTTACAAACAATCGTTAAAACCTCGATATACTTAGAAAGAGTAATGCTATATCCCTGTATTTTAATTATAAAAAACGGAAGAATTAAGAAAAATATAGGAAGGACCAGAGAAAATATAGGCGAGGTTATATTATACATACAGAGCACCTGCAAAAATAATGGCTGGTTATTCAACATTTTAGATATCGCCCACGAATTATCCAAATAGTTATATTTGGAATAAAAACCTGTTTCTGCCCGTATATCGTATAATATATCTTCAACTTTCACTACATTACTACACGATTCGGGGACTGTCCCTTTCAATAACTTCTGTGTGTCTTTAATGTATTCGGGGTCAGAAGTATAATAATTGCTCCAAAGGGGGATAATCTTATGCGAATATACTGTGGGCGTATTAAACAAGTGATTATATGTACATAGACTTTTGTCATCTTCCTCGCAATCATTCTCTTCTTCCCCCTTTTTTTCTACTTCTTCTACTTCTTCCCCGTCAGCCAACTCGTCCTCGTCGAGTAATGAGGGTCGTAGTTCTAAATCTTTAATTAAATGTTCTTGAAGTTTACTTTTATTATTTAAAAAAGATATGGGTAAATCAAATGCTTTCATTTCTGTTATAGAAATAGAAATAGAAACATATATTATAACGAAAACGATGCTATTTAAACATCTCGTTATTATTTAAAATTTGCAGGGAGCTCGGTAATTGTAGTATGATAATGTTGCTCAATCTCTCGCATATGTCTAGTATCGCGGCGGGTTACAAAATTAATGCCGGTTCCTTTTCTACCCCATCTTCCACTTCTCCCGATGCGATGCAGATATGTATGCACGCATTTTGGTATATCAAAGTTAATAACCGTGCTCACCTGCTGAATATCTATTCCCCTCGCAGTTACATTAGAAGAAATTAATACTCGGGTATTCCCTGAACTAAATTCCTTGAAGCTTTTGTCTCGTTCTTCCTTGGTCATCGAACTGTGGAGGTGACATACAGGGAAGCTGTCCTCTACCATTGCCTCGTATAGGTCCTGGACTCTTTTTACACTATTGCAATATATAATGCACTGACTGAGAGCGAGCACGCCATACAAGTCTTTTAATGTTTCATACTTTTGGTCGTCGTTTTCTAATGCTATAAAATGTTGTGATATTCCTTCTAATGTTAGTTGTTCACTCTTTACCAATACCCGTGTGGGTGTCCTCATAAATTTATCGGTAAGCGTATTTAGACTATCGGGCATTGTTGCGCTGAATAGTCCTACCTGAATATCCTTTTTTAAAAACTGAAAAATATTATATACTTGCTCCTTAAATCCACTTGAAAGCATCTCATCTGCTTCGTCTAGAACTATCATCGCGAGTTCATTCGTTTTAAATTTTTTCCTTCTTATCATATCGTGTACGCGACCGGGGCACCCAATAACAACGTGGGGAGGAGAGTTTAATAACTTTCTAGAATCCTCCTCCGTAGAAGTCCCGCCTACCAATAGCTGTGTTCTTAAATTTTTAAAAAGCTTTCCTATGGAGTCTATTACGGTCTTCGTTTGCTGCGCCAATTCCCTAGTAGGAGCTAATACTAATGCCTGGGGGCTCTGTATAGACAAGTCAATCTGTTGCAAAATGCCTATCGTGAAACACCCGGTTTTCCCGGTGCCTGATTGGGCCTGTGCAATTATATCTTTCTTATTTATTAGGTGGAGAATTGCCTTACGTTGTATTGGGCTGGGGACTTCAAACCCATATGCATATATTCCTCGCAATAGTTCTTGTCGCACGTTCAACTCTTCCCAAGAGTCTATCTCTGTTTTTTCGGACACGCTTTCTATATCAGTATTTTCTATGCAAGACATATTATAACACAAATAATTATTTTTAAGTTGCTTATTTTAATAATGTAATTATAAACAGATATAAACTTATTTATTAAATATAACTATTCTTAATGACCATTCACTATACGGATGATGATATTAATAATATCATCCTGAATGGTTTTGAATTTTCATTTGATAAATATGTCTTGGAAAAAATACAAAAACTATCTGATCAAGTAGGAGACCCCGAATATATTAGAACTCCACAATTTTCAAAAAAAAACCATAAGGTTTCGGAAGAAGACTGGGAAGCAATACGGAAATTTAAGAAAACCGAATTTATTAAAAAAGAGGGGGTTGCTGCGTCTTCTGATATCATCCGAAAATATTTGAATAAACTAACAATTAAAACATATGAGGTTCTGAGCGTAAAGATAATTGACGAAATAAAATCTGTTTGTAAATCCAAGAATATTTTAGACATTAATTCGTGTGAAGAGGATGCCGACATAAATAAGATAGGGAATGATATATTTACCATTGCAAGTAGTGGATTATTCTATTCAGAGATGTATGCAAAATTATATATTTTGTTAATGTCGGAATTTAACTTTATGGAAACATTACTTCGTGTAAACTTTGTCGATTTTAGAAAGGTATTTCGCACGATTAAATATTGCGACCCTAATAAAGATTATGATGGGTTTTGCGACAATAATAAGGCTAATGAGAAAAGGCGCTCCCTTGGATTATTCTACGTAAATCTAATGTTACATAATGCTATTGAGAAGGATGCTATAATGGATATTATTATTGAATTGCAAAATTTCTTTCTCGAAAATCTAGATGAGGAAGATAGATGCAGCATTGTGGATGAGCTATCCGAGCTAATATTTGTAATGGTAAAACACTGCTATGCAAAATGTAAAAAAAACGGCTGTGATAAATGGCGGCTTATATTTAGTAACTTGAAAAATATATCGGAATTATCTCGAGGTGATATGAAAAGCATCACAAATAAGACAATATTTAAACATATGGATATAATGGATATAATAAGAACATAAATGTTACGGGTTATATTATATAAATGAATGTTACATATAAAATAACTGAAGTAAAAAAAGCCTCGGTGGTTAATATAGAGGATTTTATGGATTCTTTTGAAGCCGGGGGCGATGAAGGCAAGAAATGTTCCAAGCCCGCCGATTATTATACTCCTTCGCATATATTTGCGATGGAAACGGACTATAATACGAATTATACCGTTAAAATGCTTGGGAATATTATGGATTATTATAATCTCTCCAAGCGTAAATTATGTAAAGAAGAAATTGTGCAGATTATAATTTTGTTTGAGATGGAAGAGTGTAATAGGGGTGCGGCGGAGAATCGGCGGCGCTTGTGGAAAAATATACGAGAATTGAAAGACAATGCATATTTTTCAAAATACATTTTGTTTGATCCATAAATTATGTGTTCCATAAATTATTTGGTTGTAGTACATAAAGTTTCATATATTTTTTATTTTCTCTCCAATATTCGTTTATCTGTTCAGTCTCCGTAAGTAAACGCTTAAGCAATACCTCCTGATCGTGGGAATACCCGGTGTATACCGGTGGGGGTATATTAAAAAAGTTGTTTTTGTGGTTCATATTCTGTATGATTTTTTCTCCAATAGAATATGCGTTTTTATGTCTACGAATAAGATTCTCAATAAACATATTAATTATATATATATATAAATCCTCATATAGATATATTCTAAATAATTATATTATATAAATAGTATAATGGTACATTCGAGATTAGATCCGGAGGTCCAATATCCGGAAATAAAAACTTTAGACCCCGATGATAAAGATATGGATACGGTGGTATACGAGGTTTCTATTAAGGGTATTATAATAGAGATTGCCACAGGTAATGAAAAATATAATTATTTTGAAAAAAACAAAATCATATATTATCCAATATACTTGTTACGTGGAGGAAAGGTCAGCTCACAAATTGGATTATACGAAACTCGAGGCGGCTCTCTTGAAGATTATCGGGATGACGATGGCGATATTGATATCGAAAAATTAGGGGAGCCTATATTTTATGCAAGCACAACCAAAGAGCTCTTACGAAATAACGAACATCTTAAAACAGCCCCCGGGGACGATGATGATATTGATGGTGATGCGCTCGACGAGGACAGCGATGACAATGACAGTGAGGGAGAGGACCCCGATGACGAGCAGACCGATGGCACCGAGGACACCGATGACGAGGAGACCGATGGCACCGAGGACACCGATGACGAGGACACCGATGACGAGGACACCGATGACGAGGACATCGATGACGAAGAAAAGGGAACTACTGACGATGGAGACGAAGATGATTGGGAGCAATTTCCCAAGGAAATAGACGGTAAGTCGTGGATTGAAACATTCTTAGGGGAAGAAGGATATGGTATTGTCGAGACTGAGGGAGACGGAGATTGTTTATTTAACTCGGTTAGGATTGGATTGGAAAAAACATCAAAAAAAACTACGGTGGCGGCTCTCCGAAAGATACTTGCGGATAATGCAACACCGGAGGTGTTCGAAGGATTTAAAACAATGTATGATAGCGCTGTTAAAGAAATGTTAAATTTAAAAAAGTATTTACATACTCTTGTAGAAGAACTAAAAAAATTAAAGGAAACAAAGGCTGTCACAAAGGATGTTGTTGCGTCAAAGCTTATTATAGAACAGGGAGAAGAAATAATGAAATCTCATAAGAGGGCATTAATAGAATATAGAAATGCTAAATCGATGAAAACAGAGTTTGCATTTATGAAAGGAATAACAACACTGGAAGCGTTTTCTGCAATAATACAAACCCGGGCATTTTGGGCTGAAACGTGGGCTATATCAACAATAGAACGCGTGTTAAATATTAAATTAATACTTTTGTCAAAGCAAATGTATCAGTCTGGTGATATAGGAAATGTTCTTCAATGTGGACAGTTGAATGATGATGGTATTGCGAAAGCGGGGATATATGAACCGAGTCATTATATATTATGCAATTATCTAGGATTGCATTACGAGCTAATAACGTATAATGGAGAGGGTGCCCTAACATTTGAAAAATTACCGGATAGTATTAAAAAGCTAATTGTGGATAAATGTATGGAGCGAGGGAGTGGCCCATATATGTTTATTCCCGAGTTTGTTGCGCTGTTTAGAAAATTGAAAAAGAAGCCGGTAGAAAAGGATTCTATAGAAGAGATGCACACAGACCTGTTTGACTCAGACACTGTATTTCAGTTTTATTCCAAGTCTGATGGTTCCAAGATGCCGGGTGCAGGGGCGGGCGAAACAATAAAAAAGGGGGATTTAAATTCGTATACGGACCTCTCGGTTATTCCTCAGTGGAGAAAAAAACTGAGCAATTTCTGGGAGGCTCCGTTTATGCTTGATTCTCTTAAATGGAAGTCGGTTGAGCACTATTATCAGGCGTCCAAATTCAAAAAGGAAAACCCAGATATTTATAAGCTTTTCTCGATGGATTCGGATTCTATTTCAATTCAGTTGGGGAGTCCTCCAAAGATATTTAAACTTTCAGAAAGTCCGGTTATGGCAAAATCGGCTGGGGGTAAAAGCGGAAAGTTCAGAGGGAAGTCTATATTCGGGAGAAAGGTTGTCCTTGACACCGATTTCTTTACGGGGAGGACGGAAGTTGAAATGAAAGCTGCGCAGACGGCGAAGTTTACTCAGAACGAAGACCTTAAGGCCCTTCTTATTGCGACAAAGAAGGCCAAGCTGGTTCACTACTCAAGAGGCAGCCCTCCGATTATATTCAATGACTTGATGGAAGTACGTCGAGATCTAGCTTTACTCGAGTAAAAATTGTCTCTCGAATTATTTTCGTTTTTAGTTTAAGTGGTTCTGATAGATACATTAAGAATGAAAATGTTAGCATAATTCCCCCGTTTACTTCCATAATTTTTTTGCTATTAAATCCGCAAACTCCATTAAAAAAGTTATATTTGCTATCTCTTTCAAAATGTATAATTATAGAACGAACAATATAAACGATTATCATGAGAAGCCCTATGTCAAGGAAAAGAAATACTATATTTTCAACATTACTTTTTTCGTAATCATATTCTGAAAATATATACTTACTATAAATATATGAAATGCTCGCGCCGGATGCAAAATATGC
>Ga0114995_10000993_pt1 | contig 20109 bp, 9 predicted proteins | sample ArcticOcean_MG_C_11_FD_87038 | JGI IMG/M metagenome (GOLD analysis project Ga0114995, IMG submission 87038) | Marine microbial communities from western Arctic Ocean - ArcticOcean_MG_CB2_154 | ecosystem: Environmental > Aquatic > Marine > Oceanic | place: Arctic Ocean: Canada Basin | collected... | reverse complement strand
TTACATTACACACCGATGAAAACCACAGCTTTGTATGTTGTTTATCATCATTAAACTTAGCAAAATATGACGAATGGAAAGACACTAATCTTATTTATGACGCCATTTGGTTTCTTGACGGTGTTATGGAAGAATTTATTCAAAGGGCGAAAGGATTACGCGGATTCGAGAATTCTATACGATCTGCACAAAAAGGGCGTGCACTCGGTCTGGGTGTCCTCGGATGGCATACATATCTACAAGAGAAGGGTATTCCTTTCGAAGGTTTATTATCTCAGTTTGAGACTAGGAAAATATTTTCCCAGATTAAAATCGAAAGTGAAAGAGCTTCCATGGCTCTTGCTGAGACTTACGGTGAGCCTCTGTGGTGTTCTGGCACTGGTTATCGCAATACTCATCTGCGCGCCGTTGCTCCCACTGTATCTAATAGTAAACTATCAGGCAACGTATCCGCGGGAATAGAGCCTTGGGCTGCCAATGTATTTACTGAGCAATCCGCTAAGGGTACGTTTATTAGAAAAAACCCTACGTTAGTTAAATTATTAAGAAAACACAAATTAAACAATGAAGAAATATGGAATAAAATCTTGGCTGACGGTGGCTCTGTCCAAGATATTGATCAGCTTAATGATGTTACTATGGGCCACGACATCCCCGCAAAGGAAGTATTTAAAACTTTTAAAGAAATTAATCAGTTAGAATTGGTTAATCAAGCGGGTATTAGACAGCAGTATATAGATCAATCAGTTAGTTTGAATTTAGCTTTTCCTAGTGAAGCAACACCTAAGTGGCTTAACAAAGTGCATATGGATGCTTGGAAAAACGGAGTGAAGACTTTATATTATACGAGAACAGAGAGTGTTCTGCGTGGAGATATTGCACAGCAAGCAATGAGTGAAGATTGCCTCGCGTGTGATGGTTAGTTAGTTAGTTAGTTAGTTAGTTGAAAATTGGGGCGTCAGAAATGACACCCCTTTTTTTTTATTTTTTAATGCAACTTCCTTTAGCGCCTTTTACTGTGCCTGGTTTTCTTTTATGTGTTTTCCAACATTTGATAGGGGCGGCATTCATAGATGCTCCAGGATCTCCTGAAGATTTTGAAGTTGTTGCTTTTTTACCACCGCCACCGCCTGCGCCGCTTAAGAGGGAACCTAGTCCGCCACCGGCTCCTGCTCCTGCTCCTGCTCCTGCTCCTGCTCCTGCTGCTGCACCTCCAGCACCTGCTGCTGCTGCACCACCTCCTGCGGCTGCGGCTGCTACGGGCAACATTTTGTTAGGGGACCCTACATGGTATCCATTATTTCCTGCTATTCCTAGTCCCTGCGGACCTAATCCTTTTGTTCTCATATGCTATACATGTTTAATAAACCCACATTACATTGGGTGATTTGTTTTTATCTATGTCTATGTGAATAAATGTTCCCGCTACACCTATTCTGTTAAATCCAACTTCTCTTAATATTCCTTCTAGCTTAAACCTATCTGCGGAGTTTTTACAAGATATATCTGCAGCTAAACCTTTAAGATGTGAAGAAGAAGGCTTTCCACCTACCTTTTTATTGTGCGCGATTGTTCGATACCCTGAGTTTATCTTTATCGGCTTACCAAACTTTTTACGCACCACTTCTAACATGGCTAAAAGCTCCTCGCTTATTTTTTCTCCGCTGCCAACCTCGTCGGGTGAATCAAATTCTTCTAGCTTAAAATATCTCATTCGTCTTCCTCTTTAACCTTATACCATTTGGTAACGGTATATCCTATAGTAACCACTAGTAATATTATTTTTAACCAATCTTCTATTTGTGTAAAAGTAGTTACTCCTAGAGTGCTGCCATTAATAGCATATAGTTTAATCTCGCTGATGCTCATCGCTTATTTTTTTATTTCGTTTGTAAAATTTGAACTTTTTAATTCTTCCATTAGTTTTTGTATTTCAGCCTCTTTCTTTGCTTGTTTGTTTTTTGCTCTAGTTACTTTGGCTTTTTCAGTACCTGCTTTTCTTCTATTTGCTTTTTCTTCTGCTAATTGCTCTTGAGGCACAAACACTTTGTCGTAAAATCCTAAACTCCATTTGTCCCAACCTCCAGCTAAGGCAATACGAGTCATCATATCTATGCTTTCTTCATGCACGGCAGCGTCCATGTTTTCTAGCTTTCTAAGTATACGATCAGCAGGTATATTTGTGGCTCCTGAAAATATTTTTACTTTTGCCATAAGTAAAGGATTCAAAAGAGGATTGCCGTCATATTCTTTAAGCTCTTTTTTACCTTTTTTAGTCCCTTCAAAGTATTTTATTGCTTTAAAGCCAGAGTATGCTTTTTTCAGTTTACTAGACAAAGGAGGCGATATACTTGTTGCTTCTAGTATAGTGTTTCCATAATCAGCGCTATAGCCTCTTTTGTTTTCTTTTAAATAAGATCTTAATGTATTTTTAGCATTAACCAATATTTTTCCTGGTAATCCTGAACCATTTAAAAAACCATCAATTACAGAGTTTGCAAGGTATGCTTTTTTCTTAGTTCTTTTTGCTTTATTAAATTCGCTTTCTTCTTTAGAACCGCCTTCTTCATCGCCTCCAAACAGATCTCGTACGGCAGCTTGCTGCATTGCGTAAAATATAATGCTTTGAATAGCTCCGTAGTAAACAGCTCCAGATATATTAGTTTTCCAATCACCTCTTCCATTAGCAAAGTCTAGTACTCTTTTTTTCATAAGACGAGACATTTGCATGGGTGTATTATTAAATGCAAATATTAATCTCCCTAATATTCCTGTTTGTATATTAGAAACCCTATCTGTTCTTGATGATTGTTGGTTTTCTTCTGATATTTCCCTGAAGTCTTCAAACGCTTTCTTTTTAGCAGCTTCAAGAGACATGCCCGCTTTTACATAGGTTTTAGTACGGTTTAAATATAAAGGTGTTCCACCAATTGCAATAGCAAAACTATCCGCTATTTGTGTTGGTTTAAAACCTATTCTTATTAAATAATCATAAATATTTCTAGCTTTACCTTTACTTCTCTCTACAGCTCTAGCTATTTCAGCTTCCTCTATATTTAATTCCAATCCTTCTCTTCTTTGTTTTAGAAAATCAGAATTAAAAATTTCAGTAAATGTTCTAGCAAATTCTTTTGGATTGGCTAAGGTTTTAGCAACCGCAATAGGGTTATTATCTGACCAGTTTAAGTAATTTACAGCGGATATGGTTTGCAGCACTGCAGATCTTGTGTTAACCCACATAATCACACCTACAGATCCATTTATATAATCTAAACCTTTTTGAGCAGCAGGGTTTAAGTTTTCAGGTCTTGCTTTACCTGACTTCATAACCCGTAGTTTTTCAACTAAATTTTTAACATAGTTACTACCGTAAGCAGCTTCCATTTTATTAAGATTATCTTTTGTAAATATTGCATCTACGTTTTCTTGCCACTCTTGTAAAAACCTAGTTCTAACCCCTTCATTTGCGTATTTAAATAAATCATACCTTATATTGCTTGAAAACCAATTTTCACCAGGCGAAGGAAATTTTTCTTTTGTTTTTGTTATAGCCATAACCCCTTCAGCATAAGCTTTTAAACGGGGATCTGAATTAACAATGCGACCTAATTTTGCGGCTTCTATAACTTTTATATTAGGTATCTCTATACCTAGTTTATTCCATATAGCTACTCTTACAGCTTGATCTGCATTATACCCGACTTCTTTTAGTTTATCAAGTGTTTCTTTATTAACTTTACCATCTATTTCGCCTAATCCCTTTTCTAAAGCTTTATAGTCAGCTGCTAAGTTTTGCTTATAACTACTTATAGCATTTTCAGCTCTACCGAAAGGAGCTAATAGGTTTTCTTTAACCCACTCCATGTCTTTGTTACCTTGCTTTCCTTTACCATATAGCTTATACATTAAGCCTTGAAAGTCTTCTGCGTTAGGAGGTAAGTATAAATCAAATTTACCTTTCTTTCTACCTATATTTGCAGCGGCAGATTTTGAAATAATCTCTGTAGACGGAATCCCTTTTTTACGCTCAATCATATCGTTAAGCTCCTTACTTAACTTTATATCTTTAGAAGCAAACGCTTCTGATCTTTCCGCGGGTTGTGTTGTTGAAAGTTTTTCTGAGTTCATTAAAACCTCAGCTGGAGCAATAGTATTATTGTTAGCAATGGCTTTTTTGTCAGCCTTAACAGGAAAATCAAAAGCCTCTTTTGCATATTCATTAATCATTTCTTGATATGCAGTTTCCTTTGTATTCCAATTATAAAATTCTTTAAGCTTAGAAATATCAAGATTAGATAGATTTTTTTTCGTTAACTTAGACGTAATCATTTTTAAACGATCCATGTTTTCAACGCTATAGCCTATTAAATTATCTGATAGCTTTTGCCCCTTTTTGCTACCTATAATGCTTTTAAATTTATTAGTAATTTCTCCAATTTTTACCAAATCATTTAATTCGCCCCTTAAAAGAGCATCAAGAACTTCTGCGCCAAATGTAGCCTTAGCTTTTAAATGCTCGTTCTTTGCTTTGTAGCTTGCATCACTAAATTCCCTGTATATTTCAGAAGAAAAACTTCTTAGACCGGTGCCATCATTGTTTAACAGGTATTTACTTACGTCTATAGAGTATTGATATAATTTTTCTCCACTTAGCTTAGATCCTACTTCACCTATAGTGAAAAGCATGGCTTCTAAAAAATCTTCTTTAACTCTTAAGTCTGCAATAGCAGCGTCACGCAGGTCTTTAGGTAATTCATTAGCAGCCTTTATTTTGTTTTCTATAGACATCCCCTCTATGTTCTGTATTATGTCTAAGTTTTCTTGAAACTTTTTAGCTTTATAACCTATAGTAAAACCTTTCCCTTCTTCGTTATTAGCTTTTGCAGATTTTGTAAACTTTTCCCATAGTATTTTTAATTCAGGAGAGGCCTCGGAATTAGTTTTCCCAGCCTTAGGCATAATATCCTTTCTGAACATGTCGGTATTAAGCAATCTCCCGTCTTTTGTTCTTCTACCGGTAAACCCTGTAATGTGAGCTACTAAAGTCCCCTTTGTTGTAGGGTTTTTAGCAACAGTAATACCTTCAACAATTTCTTTAGGTATAAGCGATATTACTTCTTTTGTTGTTTTTATAAAAGAATCAATTGACTCTTTTGTGGTTGTCTCAAGTTTTGCAAAATCATTTTGAAGCTTTTGTTTGCTTATTTCTTCGCCAAGTATTTTGTCAAAAACCTCAGAAGACTTTATTAACTTATCTGTCATAAGCTCATTTACTATTCCTTCTTTTTCTATAAAATTCGCTTTCTTTCTAAGTTCTATCCTTACAAGATCATTAATATTGCCCTCCATTAATGCGCCATCTGCAGATTTTAAAAGCTCTTCAGAAAGCCTAGTGTTTCCGTCTTTATCTATTAAAGTACCAATTATTAAATTTTTAGCTTCTTTTTCAGATAAGTTTTTTGCTTTAGCCACTTCAGTTATAAGAGCAGAGGCCATCTCAGTAGGGTTGTCTCTATCTAATTGCTTAGCAATTACAGCCACATAGTTATCAACTAATTTGACACTCATAGTTTCTTGTCTAGATTCTATTTGCTCACGCATTGCTTCTTTACCTAAAGTTTGCATAACAGAATCAAACCCTAGCTCAGCAGATAAAGCTTCTATTAAAGATCTTCTTACCCCGTCAATACGTTTAGTTCCGTCTCCAATTGCATATTTTCTCCATTCAGCAAGAGTAACGTCTTTTTTAGTAAAAACTTTTTTACCAGCTGAAGTTGCATACCTTGCTTGTTCTCCTGTTTTTGTATTAATAACACGCTCCTTAAATAGTGCAAAACGCTTGTTAACAGCGGACTGACTAATGTACTTTTTAAATAGCGGAAAAGCTTTGTCTACAAAAGCCTCATACTGAGGTGTTGCTGTATAATTATCTGTTAATGCTCCAGCTTCTTTTTCTAAAACATTATATATATAATCTTTTGAGTTTTCTAATATTTGTTTTGTGGAAGTTCCTTCTTTAGATTTTACAAACTCGTTTGTTGTTTCTAAACTTTTTGAAACTTCTTTAGGGGAGCGAGCTCTTACTGTAACAGTCTCTCCATCAATAGTATATCTAGCTTTATCTCCTGGAAGCATTGCAACATCAATCACTTTTCCGTCTGACATTTTAATTGTTCCTACAGATGTAGCATCTAAATCCTTAAGCTTAATAGTTTTTAATATCGATTCACCCAGTCCTTCAATTGCTTCTACAGCCTCAGGTGACAATCCTAAAGTAACTTCTGCCTTCTTTCTTGAAACTCTAGTGTATAATTCCGGTGATGATGAATCTACAAATCCAGTTTCTACAACCTCTCCTGTTTCTTGACGTCTATCAGCTTTTATAGGATCTAATGAAACGGTGTTGAATACGTCGGCATACTCAGGTTTTTGCATAGTACCCAAAACACGTTTAGGTAATTGACCATATATATAAGAAGTAAGCTTAGCTTCAGGTTTTTTACCTTTTGCCATGTCAAAAAAGTTTTCAACCGTGGATTCCCCTGTAGCTTTACTGGTTCTGTCTTGTATCCCAATTTCTGCAGCCTTAGTTCTAGCTTGCTCTAAAGTAGCATCAGGATTATCTTTAACGTATTTTATAAGTTCCTGTCCTCTTGTCCATGTACCAACCATCTGCGCAACGCCTATCGATCCTTTTCCAGAAGACAAAGCAATATCAGAAGTAATTTGATCTATATAAGATTGCTCAACGTCTAAGCCTTTCTTATCTATGTAACTTTTAACAAACTTTCGAACCAAAGGTTCCATTTCATACCCTACCATAACACCAACTTGATCTGTGCTTGACCCCGCTTCTACCATCTCTTTGTAAGCTTTGTCCATCTTACTAAAAGTATCTTTCTTTTCTGATTCAGTTATTTCTACAGATTTAAGATCTTTAATTATATCTTTAGGAGCATTAATTTCTGCGCCAAAAACATCTATAAGTTTTTTGCCATCAATAACAATGTTACTAAACTTTTCAAAATTCTTTTTAATGCCACGAGCAGATCCACCTTCGGAAACTCTACCCATGCTATACATAAATTCTAATAGTTGCGAAGCTCTGTTCAGGTTCGATGCGCCCAAGTCTACATTTGAACTTAAATCAAACCCCGCTTTTTTGCCCGTGTTGACCAATGTTCTTTTTAAGCTAGGAAGCAATCCTTTGTTTAAAAGCAAATTAGCATACTTAGGGTTTTGCAAAAACTCCACTGCATTCATAACGTACTCTTCAGCTCTTACATTTTTACCATAAGCAGCATCTATAGCTTCTTCAAAAGTTAAACCTTTTTTTCCGTTATAATCAAATCTTTCGCCCTGTAAGGCTTTATTAAAATCATTTTTTATAACATCTTTAAATTGCTGAGCAAGTTCCGGACTGTTTTTAAAAGCCATTTTCATAAAAGCATGGCCTGCTTCCTGAGCAAAAACCCCTGGCTTATACTTTAATATGTCTACTGTAAATTTTCCAGTGACAGTATCGTATAAAGCTTTTGCTCCATTAGTTTTCTCCCCGCCTTCTACAATTTCTAATGAAACTTTATCTCCTAGTATGCCAGATCTTCGCATCTCATTAAACTGTCTATTGACTTGTCGTTGAGCTGCAGCTATATTAGCTGTGCCTTGGTTTATAATTTTTTTCGCAGCTTTAATTTCGTAAGGCGTTGCTTTATCGCTATTGAGTATTAGCTGAGCGGCATTCATGTTTGCTTTTACAGAGGCTATATCTAGTTTGTTAAACTCCTTATTAGCAACCATAGCTTCACTTTTTAGTAAATTTATTAAATTTTCTTTTTGTGAAATTTCTTTATCTGTTAATAATACTTCTTTACTAAAAGGGCTTGCTTCTCTGCCGGGGCCTTTAAAACTTTGTTTTTTTCTAAAGTTATCATTAAGCTCTTTTTCTGTTTTTTCAAGCAGCCTTTGTTTTGCTGCCATACTTTTAAAGTCCGTTCCTTTTACGCCTAATCCACCTATTAAAGCAAACACGGCCAGGTTAACGCCGACTCTTGATCCTACTTCTCCTAAATCGCCATATTCTTTCTCCATACTTGTACGGAAAGCTTGACTATTCATTACATCTTTGTACACAGATTCAGTAAACAAAGCAGCTTCAGATCCTAATGCACCACCTGGACCAGCTAAAACAATTTTTTCTAAAAAAGGGTTAAATACCCCTAAATCTCCTTGAAATCTATAAGGCATTATTTTTCGCATTAAACTCCCTCCTACAAAAAACCCAACACCTCCACCTGTTTGAGATTCTCCTTTTGTTACAGCTTTAAATTTAGCTTCTTCTAATAAAGCCCCTAAAGTAAATTTTAATGGCTTATTCTTAGTTCCCGCAATTAATCTAGTTATACCTGCAGCCCCAGCTACTTTATTAGCAAAATAAAATTTAACTAATTCTGGCATAAACGCTCCCACTCCCTCTGTAACATTCATCCCCCAGCTTCGCTCAAAGTTATCTTTTTGAGCTTTGGTCATGGTAATACCGGCATCGTAAAAAACGCTGTCTAATACATCTAATTCTTTTCTAGTTGTAGTACCTATTCTTTCAGTAGCTTCTCCACCAATTGTAGCTTCTGTAACAGATTCAAAAAACCTAGAAGTTTTTGATTGTTCTATACTACCGGGATCTATGTTTAATAAATACGCAGTTTTAAAGGCTTCTCTTTCAAGGTTTAATTTTTTTCTATCTTTGTTAACAGCTTGTAGCGTTTTGCCTAACTGAGGAACAAGATCTCCGTTCGGATTATATATAGAGGATTGTAATAACTCTTCTTGATCTTGAAAGTTCATTAGATCAGAGTACTTGACGTTTTTAAACACGCCGTCCTCCGCTTCATACCCGTAATTTCCTAAAGCTATAGCAAGACCTCCATCTGTAGGCTTTAAATCTATAGTTCTGTTTCTATCTCTTTGGTAATCTTCATACTCTAGTACATGGCCAAAATAAGCTTGCTCTAAGCTCTCTAAATCTAAATCCTTATAATAACCTTCCAGCTCGTTTAATTCGCCCTCAAAGTCAGTCATTTCATCTTCTTCTCCTGCAGCTTCCTTAGCCTCTACTTCAGGTTGAGTTAATCTTCGACCAGTTTCATTGTCAAACATAAAAGTAAGATCTTCGTCATAAGCATTAAGAGCTTCTGCAGCTAAAGGAGCTAACTCAGTCAATTTTGCTTGAGCGGCTAATTTTTCATCATAAGTCCCATCTCCCTGCAGTATTTCTTGTAACTCTCGTGTTTCAGTAATAACATTAGCTAAGTCTTGAGCTTCTGTAGATATTTCACTTATATGTAATTTAGCACCTGTGTTTAATTTAAAATCATAAGTACCATTATCTACAGCAAAGCTAACTAAATCTCTAGCTTCATCTCTTCTTTCGTCTTCTTCTTTGTTTGTTAGCTTTTTAATTTGAGCTTTAACAATGTTATCTATATCGTAATTTGACGGTAATTGTCCGTCAGGGAAGTTTCTAGAATGAGCATCTTTTATTTCAGATCTAATATCGCTAAAAAAAGACGGATCTTCAGATAATTCCGTTATAGATTGCCCTTCTATGCCTAATTGATATGGAGTATTAGAATTAAAAACTGCGCTTGCAGTCGTTTTAACTTCTTTTACTTTTTTTATATATTTTTTAGGTGTAGCTTTTGGCAGTTGCACTTTACGCACTCCAGTGCTTTCTACAACAGTTACATTAGTTGGCTTTTCTACGTTTCTGGTTTCAGGAATTGGATCTTCCTCAGAATTTTTAAACTCAAGGTTTTTTATGCCAAAGCTAGCAAAGAATTCTTCATCATTTTTTGATGAATCCGAGGAACCATTCTCCGAGTTGGAGTCCGTATTTACTGCTTGATTTCCCGACCCTACATTTGCAGTCTCCTTTGCAGGGTCTTGTGCTTTTTTTTCTTCATAAACAACAGCTCCGTTACTTACTTCAGAATCTAAAAACGCAGATACATCTGTATCGTTAACGTTCAAGTATTTACCGTTAGATAATTTATATTTTGGCATATTATTTTATTTAGGTTTAAATGTAGTTGCCGTATCAGGTGTGTCTCCACCAGCTGATTGTGTTCCAGAAATTTCTTTTTCAAAATCGCCTTGACTTATAGGCTTCCAATCTCCTTTTGTTCCTTTCTTAAAAACCATTCCAACCTGAGGTTGTCCGTTTTTATCAATTTTTATATTAGGTCTAATGTAATAGTTTGATTGTCTGCCTTTTCCTGACTTTTGTTTTGAATCGTTGCTTCCATAAAATTCAATTAATTGGCCATCTAAGTTATCATATTTTAACTTTAACTCAGCAATTGCTCGTCCTTTATTTTCTTCAGGGAGTGCTTTAATGGTTTCTATGTCTTTTGTATACATTTCAGTATTTGAATTCCATACGTTTTCAGCAATTGCTATATCTTCGAGAGGGTTTTTATCGAACCCTTCGTAAGCACCAGCCGTATCTAGCGTAACATTATCACTTCCATTATTATTTTTTCTACGTTGTTTGCCGCGAGTTCCATTATTGCCTCCAGTAACAGTTGAATTAACTTCCTCTGCAGCTATAGATATTACTTCTAAAAACTTTTCTTTTAATTCACCAATGTTTTCTGGTTCAAATAAAGATTCGTCAAATTCAATATTTTCAAGGCCTGGTAATAAGTTATCTTTAATTAAAGAATATAAATCAGAGGTATCAGCTTGTTCGATCATGCCTCGCATGTTATTTACAAACAACCCCATTTGAGCTTTGTTTAAAGGGTTTTTACTATCAGCTATTTTATCAATGCTGGTTAGTATACTATTTGCTGTATCTATTGATTTTAAAGAATAGTCAGCTAAATTTGTGTAAGGTTGAAACTCCCCATCCACTTTATAATTTATATTGCCAAACTCATCAATTTTCATTTCAGCCTCTCCAGCATATATATCAGCTAAGCCTCCATCTTTTCCATTTATGTAATTAGCTTTTGAAATTCTACCATTTTGAAAATCATCTAAATATTGCTGTTGATTTGCTCCGATAGCTTTTTGCTGAAGAGCTAGTCTGCTTAAGTTTTCCTTTACTTGATTCATGTCTTGAACAGCACTAAGCATACCAGGCCCTTGGGTATTAGTAAAGGTGGCGCTTGCTCTTTGAGCTGCGTTAGCATATTTCATTTTTTGCTGCATCAAAAAATCTCTTTGTTGCTCTTTTTGAGCTGAAGTCATTCCTGCTGCAACAGCCCCACTCTCAGCTTTGCTTAAAAACTCTCCAACTTTTTGGACGTCTTTTGCTTTTACTGCGTTTTCTTTATCTACTTGTTTCCAAAGTCCTTTTCTAGCCATAATAATTTAGTATGTGTTCATTTGATTAAAGTTATTTCCAACAGCACCTGCAACCCCACCGATTCCGCCAACTATAGCATTGGTAGCATTAGTCCTTGCTTCATTTGCGGCACCTAATCTTTGTCCGGCCATACCCATTAACGTGCTTACTTTATTTAATTCTGCTTCTCTTGATTTAAGCTCCCCTTGTCCTTCCATTCTTTGCAGGTTTGCTGCTTGTCCCATTTGAGCAATTTGATTGCTTCTTTCTTGTTGACCTATAGACATTCCTGCTCTTTCAGCATTTTGAGATCCTTGGTTAGCCATTGCTTGAGCTAAAGCTGCAATACCAGATCCCCCTGCGGCACCTTGCATGCCGCTCATAGTATTAGCCATTGATTGCTGCTGTGCTCTGTTTGTAAAATCTGCTTGCTGTGTGTTTACTGTTAAGTCCTCATATACATTCTCTAAACCAGCATACACATTAGATGTGTCTAGGTTTTCAAATTGTCCTTGTCGTCTATCAAAATCAGCTTGCGCTTGTCGTTGCTCTCGCTTTCGACCGCCACTTCCAATAATTCCGCTGGCAATGGATGTTAATCCTTGTACTCCAGCCATTATGCCTCCAATTGGTATTGCCATTTTATTAAGTTTTTATAAATTTATTATTACGTATTATTTGCTACTCTCAAATATTTCTGAGCCTACTGAGAATAATTCTGCATAAGCCGTAGTATTGTTTCTAAACTGAGCTTCAGCATAATATCCTTTTAATTGTCCTAAATGACCTATTGGATCTTTTACAAAGAATATAAAATCAGTGGACGTTGGTGGCTGGACTCCGACTGCCGCGTCTATTACAATTACTAAACCAGTAATTGAAGTTATAGGGCCCATCTGCGTTTCAGTGGTACCATCAGTATACCATGCTATATCCCCAGTCTGTATTGTTGTAGGTAAAGGATTTGTAAATGTTATTGTTATATTTGCCATTATGGTGTATATGAAATTATATTACTTAAATCTAAATTAAACGTTTTACTACTCTCTCCAAACCTAGTAATAGCTATTGAGTATTTTAAGTTAACTGTAAGTGAATTAATTAAAGTTACATTGCTACTAATTATTGTAAAGGCGTTTTGATTTGCTCTTGTAAACAATAAAGGTTGCTGGTTAATTACAGTCATAGCCGTCGATACAGTTAGCTGAGTAGCGGAATCTACAGAAGCTACCGTGCTTAAAATTATACCAGGACTGCCCCCAAACTGAGTGGTAATTTCATCACCTACTAAAATACCTGTTGTGTCAACTAAAGCTAATGTTGTAGTGGCTGTCTGCGCGCTGCTAGGAAGGCCTATAATAAGTTCTGTATTTGTAAAATCGGAAAGTTCAACTTGTTTTATTACAGCAAAAGTACCAGTACCATTAAAAGGAGAAATATTAGAATCAACATCCACTCGGAAAACCCCAGTAGATAAAGCGTCACTATTAGGATTATTGGTTAATGCGTTAAAAGTAGTTCTAGGACTTGGCGAAGGAAACCCGGATATAGGTGTTGGCACATTACTTACTTTACCAAATATAAGCAACACTTCGTTTAGTTGTCTTATAGTAAATGGATTTGACTGAGCCATGCCTGAAACATTCGAACCTGTTATTGATATTGTATAAGTTACATTAGGATTTCCTTTTACTAATTCCGGGAATGTTACATTCGTAGAAAACACACCTCCTGCAGGCATTGTTGTAGTGGGCACTATTATGGTGCCAGTTGTACCATCAGTCATAGATACACCAAATGAAGTTCCAGGTGTTCCAAATAAAGTTAACCTTCTAAAAGTTGCAGGGTTTGAAATTGGTGATAAATCCATTTCGTATGATGCTATTTTAGGTAATGGTAAGTATTGCACAGCAGTTCTAGGTACAGAAATATTAATATGGTCTCCGGTAACGCTTAAATTAGGGTATATGTATTTAAAATCAAATTGAATAGCCGTTAATTGATTACTACTGTTGTAAGTTGGGGTTTGTATTATATTATAATTACTTTGATTACCTGTAACTATATTAGCAGAAGGCAAAGCTTGTTCTGGGTTCCAATAATAATTGGTTGCAGCTGCGTAAGATCTTGAAAACAGCAGCTCGCTTTCACTAAACGCTCCGTCATTAGCATATGGAGTGTCAACCTCAGAGCTTCCTCCTGTTACATTGGCTCCAACGGATGCGGTAACAGTCCCGGAAATATCTATTTTAGCAGAATTGGCATCGCCTATAATACATAAGTTAATAGTGTAATTAGCCATAGGCATTACAAAGCTAGTAGCAAAAGTTGCAGTAACTAATACATTTAGCCCGCTTTGAGTAAAAGTTACGCCTTGAACCGCAGGGTCTGAAAAACTTGGGTCTAAAGAAAAGTCTGTTGCTACTGCGGTATATCCTGAATTTGGCACAATTGTAAGTTGAGCTGTTGGGAACACAGGAAACACTAAAGAGTTTTCTGGAACAGTATATTGTATATCAGTAAAAGCGTAATTATTTATAGATGTAGGCATGATATTGTTTTTTATTTATTATGGACAAGTCGTTGAAATAGTGTTATATGTTTCAATGTTTGTAACGATACCTTCATTGCTCATAGTAATTATGACATAGTTATCATTGAGAGAGCTAGTAGGGTAATAGTTACCCCAGCCCCAAGGCATTGCACCATAAGGTTGATCTATACGATACACCTCTTTTGTTGCATAGCCAGGCGTTCCTTGAACATTATAATTCTTTTTTGTAAATACGCCTGTAGAAGGGTGCTTACTATAACACTGAGTTCCTATAGCTACATTTCCAGGGCCAAACCACCAGAATTCAGGAGCGGAAATACTTTGTGTTCTTACAGCAGGATCAACATTGCTCCAGTTTTGCATAAAATCAATAACTCCACACACAACTTCTTGTGACGTTTTAAATGGAATACTAAAAGTAAACCCAGTAACTCCTGCGCTGAAAAATGCTCCTGTACCTTTTTTAGACATATCAGGAGAAGGAGGAGTGCATGACGCTAGCGTGTTATATTGAGTAAACTCTGTAATTTGTCCGCTTGAGTTTAATATAATTATTCTATAACTGTTTGGGACGGCTGCTGCGTTGTTTGCATCTAATGACGCGCTATTTGGCACGTATGATGTATCTGTATCATAGTCTACAAACAAATAAGTTCCAGCTTGCGTTATAGGTTGTAAAGTTTGTGAGTTATACATTTGAGTACCTACAACTAAACCATCGCTAAACAAGTAGTGCATACTAAGGCCTTGATTAGATACTCCGTTGTAATTTTGCTGTAAATTATCAAAAAATAATTCTATTGCACATTTAGCGGATTGAGAAGTAGGCTCTGCTATAATATCTGTAGTTCGAAAAGGTTTTACATTTTTCCAAATATGCCAAAAATACTGGCGAGTATCAGGCGTTGATCCCCCTTCGCTGCTGCAGTCTTTACTTATAGTAGTTGTTAGATAATAATTTTGAGGATCAGAATCTACATCACCTATACCAATTCCTTCTCCAATAACCTCACAATCATTAAATACTTCTAGCCCTTTTATATAGTTAAAGTATTTACCTTCTTTTTTCTGAAATTCTTTAATCTCTCCACCTTCTAAGTCTGTTTTAACATAGTTAACAAACCAACCCGGTCTTTTTTGCTGGGAAGCTGTAGGTATAGTTTGATTGGCGTTTATTTCTGCTATTGAATACCATTTATTATTATATTCGTATTCAAAAAACCTTGATTGTGTTCCTGTATAATTTAATGTACTAAACCCTTTAACTATCTGAGGCTGCTCATTTAAAAGCACATTAAAAGCGCTATCATATTGTACCCCATAAAAATTATTTGCCAATACATTTAATCCATGCTCCCATAGAAGACCCTGCTTAAAAGTGTAGTATATGTTGTTTAACGTCACACCGCTTTCTTTTATAAAGCTTTTTCTACTAGTCCACCCTTTGACAGCCTCTTTAAAAGATACGGTAGTTTGAGTAATAGGATCTGATGAGTCAGTATTGCAGTCTGGATTAAGCTGGTATGCTTGGCTTTCGCTAAGAGTGTTTCTCCAAGAGCTAGATAAATTATCCAAGGATAAGTTATATAAGTCTTTGTCGTCATCGTAGCTACCTATAATAGAACTTGAAGATCTTAAGTTATCTGCAAAGAAATCAGCCATACCTGTTTCAGCTATGTTAGTAATGCCGTCTCTAGACAATCTAATCACAGCTCCTCTGTTTTTATCTGAGAAATAACTTCTCCAACCGTAAGCAGCAAAAGATTCAGGATTTTTTGATATTCCAAACTCACCGGAATAAGGTACAGCTTGTCCTAAAACAGCTCTATTACCTGTAATATTTACATTTCCATCGGCATTGAACAAAGCATCTTTATTTGCTAGTATTCTAAAACATTTGTCTTCACATAATACGATGGCATCGGTGTCCCTAGTATGCAGTTTTTGTATCGTGCCATGTATTGGATTAAGATCTTTTGTTATTGGCTCGGCTTGGATAAATTGGTTTAATCTATTTATACCGGAAGTAGAATTATATATTTGCGAAAAAATCATACCGGCGCCCCGTCTTTCAGACGCATAAGGCTCATCTAAAGGAGCTGAAACTTTAGGACCCTTATCTATTGTAAAAGCATTATAGTCGTCTCGTATTCTATTAGATTCTATTCCTTGTCCATATGCAAAGCAATTAAAGTATCGTAATTCTTGAGAAGTGTCATTGTAGGTAGCAATAGCTTTTGCATCACTTGCTTCGTAATATAAATCTAAATCAATTGCTTCTTTTGGCTCTGTTTCAAAAATAGCTGGATTTGTTGACGTTAAAGTTTTATTATTATCATCCACTACTTCTTGAACAAGTTCATACCCCAGTATTAATCCTAAAGCGGCCTCACTACCATTCCCTACAAAAGGTTCTTCTATATCTTCGTTAAACTCAAAAGCTACCCCAAATTTTCGGTTAGCTTGATCTCCACTTTGGTTATTACAAGCGGAGGCCCCTGGAAATATACTAACACAATCGCCCAGTCCTCTATAGCCTCCTTGCTTTGCAACTTTTGCAACTCTATAAGGTCTAGTAACATCTCCGTTTCTCATTCTAATTCGAACCAACGCTCCTGGCCTTAAGTCGTTAACAAATTTCTTGCCTGTGTAGCCGTCCCATCTACCTGCGCCAAGTTGATCTTGCCCTACAAATATTACTCCATTTTTTCTACCAAATGTTCTAATATTTCCAAAAGCGCCCCTAAAGGCTGCGCTCCACTCCCCCCCAATATTATTTTCGTTTAATGCTTTAAAATCTTCAGGGCAATTTGAGCAAACTGAGCCTACTTCACCTGGATCCATAAAAAATCCACCAGGAGCGCCATTTTGGAAGTCTCCATCTGCTGGGTGGCTATTGCTGCTAGCTTTTGCGCCATTAGTGTAGTAAGGGGCTAAAATGCCATACTCAGGGTCTAACGCTGCAAATGTAGCTATAATATTAGTATCGAAATCAAAGTCTCTATTTATTTTAGCAAAGAACCTTCCTTCAAATTCCGGCTTATTTTCTTCTCTTAAAGCATAAATATTAAGTAGTACTGTTTGGCCCTGTACAGGTAGCCATCCGGCATCCACGCCTAAGGGCGATGTAATATTAATAGTAAATGCAGTACCAGTTCCAGCACCTTCTTTAGAAGCTATCGTATATCGATCAGTAGTTCCTCCAGACACTATTTCAAGTTCACTTCCAGCAACAATAGCATCTGCAAATGAGGTATTTGCATTGTTTATTGTAAACTGTAATGATAAAGAATCTTCTATAAACCCACCCACAATTGTAACGGTATCGCTTCCGCTTATATATTCAAAAGTCTTTACAAAATCAGGCGCTTCGTTTGCTATAGATAGCACTTTGTATCTAACAAGATTGTCTACAGCAACATCATTATCATGTTGTTTTTTAAGTATTAAATAAGTTTCTTCGTCTAATTTATTTCTTTCAGATGAAGGAAAAGACAACCATACATTTCCATCTTCTGCATTATAAAATCTATCTAAAGCTAAATTGTAATATTGATTAGATGTTTCTTTAACAAAAAATTTATAATGAGAAGCCCAATCTGGAGCAGATCCTTCAGGGCTTATACTTAAGCGATTTAATGTGTCTGAATTTTGAACTTCAATTTTTACAGAAGCATCTTGACTTGTAAAAACAGGGGTTTCTCTACCGTATTTGTCTTTAAAAACAACGCCTGCTTGATATGTTCTTATAGATTTTAATGAAGGGAAAGGCATTCTAGTGTCTGCGTTTGCAACCGTATCAACCCCTTGCAAATAGCCGGGATGAGGTTGAGGTGTAAAATTAACATTTAACTTTACAGTACCTACTGAGTAGTTTTGTAAATAATTACCGTATATCAATCTGTTACCAATAATTTCTTGAGCTTTTGCAAGAAGAGGTACATTGTCCCATGGTCTAAGTAATTGATTTGATTCTACAACCGCTCCTATTATTTCTGATTTAATTTCAAAAACCGTAGGTAGCACAGCTCCAGGGCCTAAGTAATCTTTTTTATTTATAGTATCTACAGAATAGATAGCAGTGTTATGGGATTCTTTATATAATATTTCAACTTCTTCAACTTCGTCAGATCCCCATGTAAGACTTTCCACTATAAGCTTACGAACATTGTTTGTCATGCCTATGTTGTACCCATCAGATGAAACATATTTAAATTCATTACCAACAAATGCTACCGGTGAAAACGGAGAATAACAAGAATACTCATTGTCTATGTATTTCCATCTATAAGCAAATCTAGGAAAAATATATTCAAACATAGGATCTTCCTCTTCCAATATTACATCCCACTGTATGATTTGCGCAAGCCCGTCAGCTCCAGGGGATTTTAAAATGTTAGATGATATTGACTGGATTTGCCCGGTTATTTGATTGTTTACAATACCTGTAATATAAATCCTTATTTGATATTCAAATACTTCATTACCATCATCTAATGTTCCTGACAATTTAATAGTATCTTGATTTGCAACCCATACATTAGCTATTGGGTTTACTGTAAAGGTAACGTAGCCGTTCCAGCTAGGTATATTACTATTTTGATAATAATTTACATTCCCCGTGTTTGGATCTATATTAGCTAAATACTGCCCATAAGTATCTAATGATTGATATATAGCGGGGTCTGCTGTATTTCGTATATATGTAAAGTTTTCATTACCAGTTGCATTGCCTAAACCTGGATCAGGCACTAACGCAGATACGGGATCTATACCAGTACCTGGTACGTCGTCGCCAAAGGGGGATGCAGCCATATTTAATGTAGGTGCTGTTAGCGGTGATTTTTTAATTACCGTAATGTCCTCTTCTAAAAAGTCTGGTTGACCCGTAAGTGTATTGCTGTAAGGATAAGGCAGTCCGCCTTCTATGTATTTAGGAACTTTTGTGTGTGTGTTAAAATCTGTAGAACCAATTTTAAACTTGTTTATATTTATTTTTTTTGGCTCGGTTTGATCGTCCGTCCAAAATATAAACTTATCAAGTATATTTATACCTGTTATTAAATAATCTTTTGTAAATTTTAATATATTATTTTTGTCAACTAATATAGGGCTAATGTTGCCTGTTGATTGATCATACTCAGCTATTACACTGGCTGTATCTGAAGCAATAAACCAATAGATTTTTTCCTCCATATCATGTCGTATAGACCCTATACAAACTGGATTTGTAAGGCTGTCGATATAATTAGAAGTCCATCCTGCTGGTACACCTAATTGACCTCTTAGACTAATGTTGCCTTTTACGTTTTGTAAAGCTCCTACATTGGAGCCGTCGGAGTTAGCTATGTCTAAGTTTAAAGCGTCTCTGTAATAACCATTCGGAACTAAACGTTCGTCAAGGTCTTTGTTCATTACACCTTTGGTAAAGTTGTGAATAAATTCAGCCATATGCTAGTGTTTTATTTGCTTAGACTTACCTCTCATTATTTGAGTGATCTCCTCTAGCTTTATATTTGATAATCTTAATTTAGCGTTTCTTTTAGCTACCGCCGCTTCTCTTTTAAATCTTGCTACTAAGTACTCTTGAGTATTAGCTCTAGTTGCTAATATAGCGTGAGCCATATATTTATACATAGCTTCTTCTGCAAATTTATGTACAATCATATCTTTATCTGCACCTAAACCGTCACTTATATACTTTAATGTAACAACACGATTTACCATGTCCGAACTAAACCTTATTAGTCCTTGAAGTCTATCTATAAAAAAAACTCCATTTGATTGTGCATATTGTGGATCTAACCCATATCTACCTCCGGAAGCATGCCTAGCGCTTTCCTCTAAATTAGTAGCACTTGTAGACCCTACACCATTGCTATTTCTTGAAAACCTTTTCCAAGTTTCACTGGATGAAGCTGATATTATTTCGCCGTTTTGATCAAATGTATATTCGTAATTATTGTCTTGTACTATAGGCAAGGGGTCAGATGTTTTATCTGTTGGATAAATGATCCGTTCAACACCGCTTTCGTCTACCCAAGTAAGCTTTACATAGTTAACATAATCTTGCGGTAAAATCATATATAGTGAGGGTGGTATTTCAATTTCCTGCGATTTAAAAGAAGGCAATGTGTCAAAGTTTAATTCTTGAATTCCTCGCTGCGCATGAAATGCAACATCTGTTCTTTTTATTTTGCTGATA
>Ga0114995_10000992_pt1 | contig 20111 bp, 18 predicted proteins | sample ArcticOcean_MG_C_11_FD_87038 | JGI IMG/M metagenome (GOLD analysis project Ga0114995, IMG submission 87038) | Marine microbial communities from western Arctic Ocean - ArcticOcean_MG_CB2_154 | ecosystem: Environmental > Aquatic > Marine > Oceanic | place: Arctic Ocean: Canada Basin | collected... | reverse complement strand
GGAGATTAACTTTGTTCAAGACAATGAATCGTTTTCTTCCAAAGGGGTTTTAAGAGGCTTGCATTTTCAGACTGGAGATTATGCACAAGCAAAACTGGTGCGCGTTGTAAAAGGAACGGTTTTAGATGTGGTTGTAGACATGAGAAAAGAGTCCCCTACATTTTCTAAGCATTTTTCAATCGAATTATCAGAAGACAACAAAACACAACTTTTTGTGCCGCGAGGATTCGCACACGGGTTTATAGTCCTTAGTGAAACCGCGATTTTCTCTTATAAATGTGATAATTTTTATGACAAGGCTTCAGAACAAGGACTTCGCTATGACGACCCTTCGCTGGGGATCGATTGGAAGCTACCCGCCAATGAGTTTATTATTTCTGAAAAAGACTTAGTATTACCAACACTTTCAAACATAGAGCTATGATTAATGTATTGGTGACAGGAAGTAACGGGCAATTAGCAAGCTGTATTAAAGACCATGCAAAGCAGTATGTCGATTTAAACTTTATTTATACAGATTATCAAGAATTAGATATTTGTGATTTAAAGCAGGTTGAGGGTTTTTTTAAATCCAATCAAAAAATTGACTACTGTATTAACTGCGCTGCCTATACAGCAGTTGACAAGGCAGAAACAGATGCTGATAAAGCGTTTGAAATCAATGCAACAGGCCCTAAAAATTTGGCTCAAGTTTGTAGTGAATTTGATACTATTTTAATTCAGATTTCAACCGATTTTGTGTTTGATGGTGAAAAGGCAGAACCCTATGTTGAAACAGATGTTGCCAACCCCATAAGTGTATATGGAGCGTCAAAGCTACAAGGAGAGGTTGAAATACAAAAAACATATAAAAAACATTTTATCATAAGAACGTCATGGTTATATTGCGAGCATGGTACTAATTTTATGACGACGATGCTACGATTGGCCGAAACACGTGATGAAATCAGTGTTGTATCAGATCAAATAGGAACACCAACCTATGCAGGAGATTTAGCAGAAGTGATATTAAAAATTGTCAGTTCTAAAAACATTAATTTTGAACTTTTTCATTACAGCAATGATGGCGTAGCCAGCTGGTATGATTTCGCAAAAGCTATTTTTGATGCATCAAATACAGAAATAAATCTAAGCCCCATTAAAACAGAGGCCTACCGAACTCCTGCCAAACGACCTGTTTATAGCGTGATGGATAAAACAAAAATTAAAAGTGTTTTGGGAATTGAAATACGAAATTGGAGTGAAAGTTTAAAAAAAGTAATTGAAAACAGATAATACAATGGACCAAAAAAAAGTAGCACTTATAACAGGCGTTACAGGACAAGACGGTGCTTATTTAAGTGAGTTTTTACTAAAGAAGGACTATATTGTTCATGGATTAAAACGGCGTTCTTCGTTATTTAATACAGACAGAATTGATCATTTATATCAAGATCCTCATGTAGAAAAAAGAAATTTTATTCTGCACTATGGTGATATGACCGATAGCACCAATTTAATTCGTTTGGTTCAAGAAATTCAACCAGACGAAATATATAATTTAGCAGCAATGAGTCACGTACATGTATCATTTGAAGTTCCAGAATATACTGCAAATGCCGATGGAATAGGAACCTTGAGAGTTTTAGATGCCGTTAGAATATTAGGCTTGGAAAAGAAAACTAGGATTTATCAAGCATCTACTTCTGAATTGTACGGAAAAGTTCAAGAGGTACCGCAATCAGAAACGACTCCATTTTATCCAAGAAGTCCTTATGCTGTTGCAAAAATGTATGCGTATTGGATAACAGTGAATTACAGAGAAGCCTATGGTATGTATGCTTGTAATGGAATTCTATTCAATCACGAATCTCCTATTCGTGGGGAAACATTTGTAACGCGTAAAATTACTAGAGCGACATCAAGAATTGCTTTGGGGTCACAAGATAAATTTTATTTAGGAAATTTAGATGCTCAAAGAGATTGGGGCCACGCGAAAGATTATGTTCGTATGATGTGGATGATATTACAGGCTGATGAAGCCGAAGATTGGGTTATTGCAACAGGAAAAACAACAACTGTAAGAGATTTTGTAACAATGGCTTTTTTAGAAGTTGGTATTGAATTGGAGTTTAAAGGAAAAGGTGTTGAGGAAAAGGCATTTATAAAAGTTTGTACGAATCCAAGATTTCAATTAGAAATCGGAAAAGAAGTATTGTCAGTAGATCCCAAATATTTTAGACCTACAGAAGTTGAATTGTTGATAGGAGACCCCTCAAAGGCTAATAATAAATTAGGCTGGATACCAGACTATGAATTAAAGGATTTGGTAAAGGATATGATGCAAAGCGATGTTAAATTGATGCAAAAGGATCAATATTTAAAAGATGGTGGGTACACTACATTGAATTATTTTGAATAACGTCAATTTAAAAAAGATGGGCGTTGATCGGAGTCGAAACGAGTATAAGTAACGACCAAGAGTAATGTGATTATCCATAAGAAGAAAATAAACGCATGAAAAAGGATTTTAAAATTTATATAGCTGGGCACAGAGGAATGGTTGGTTCAGCAGTTTGGCGTGCCTTAGAATCTAAAGGTTATACAAATTTGTTTGGTAGAACGAGCAAAGAGTTAGATTTAAGAAATCAGCATGAGGTTAATGAATTTATAAAGATTGAAAAACCCGATGCTATTATAGATGCCGCTGCTAGGGTTGGTGGAATTCTAGTAAATAACGATTTTCCATATCAGTTTTTGATGGAGAATATGCAGATTCAAAATAATTTGATTCAGGCTGCTCATGAAGCTGATGTTCAGAAATTTATATTTTTAGGAAGTTCGTGTATCTACCCAAAATTTGCACCTCAGCCCTTAAAAGAAGAGTATTTATTGACAGATAGCTTAGAACCCACTAATGAATGGTATGCAATTGCTAAAATTTCTGGCGTAAAATTATGTGAAGCAATTCGCAAACAATACGGAAAGGATTTTGTGAGCCTAATGCCAACGAATCTATATGGTTCTCATGATAATTTTGATTTAAAATCTTCACATGTTTTACCAGCGATGATCCGTAAATTTCACGAAGCTAAAGAGAATAATCATGCTCCTGTTGAATTATGGGGAAGCGGAACACCAATGAGAGAGTTTTTACACGTAGATGACATGGCAAAAGCTGTTGTTTTCGCAGTAGAAAATAAATTACCAGAACATTTATACAATGTTGGAACAGGTACTGACGTTACCATAAAGCAATTGGCAGAAATTATACGAAAAGAAGTAGGGCATCAAGGTGAAATAATATGGGACAGTTCAAAGCCAGACGGGACTCCTCGTAAATTGTTGGATGTTTCTAAGATGAATGAAATGGGTTGGAAACATAGTATTGAATTGGAAGAAGGAGTACAAAAAGTGTATTTATGGTTTTTAAACCATACGGAGAAAATAAAGCAGTTGAAGTTGTAATTTGAACTTATTAAAGGCCTTGATTAAGGATAACAGGAAGAATATTTTAAAACGAAAAAGCATTTATGAATAAGAATAAAAAAAATCAGATTTTTGGCACAAAAGCAGAAACGTTAGCCAATCTATCTGAATTAGGATATAATGTGCCATTAGTATATTATTTTTCTGTAAAAAAATGGAATAAAAGTTCTAATGACATTATCGAAAAAATCATTAAACTATTTCCTACTAAATTATTAGCAATCCGAAGTAGTACAAAAGTAGAAGACACTGAAGACTCATCAATGGCTGGTGCTTTCGAGAGTATTTTAAATGTCAAGCCAGAAAAAAAATCAGTGATTGGCGCTATTAAAGGAGTTATAAATTCATTCGATGATGATTTAACTAACCAGGTTTTAATACAACCTATGGTTACCAATGTTGCAATGAGCGGTGTGGTTATGACACACGTCTTAGATGATGGCTCTCCTTATCATGTAATAAATTATGACGACAAAACAGGTCTAACGGATACAGTAACCAATGGTTCTTCAATAAACAAAACGGTTTATATTTATAACGGAGTAGATAAAAAGGATTTTGATTCACCGTATTTAATTTCCGTTTTAGGTTTAATAAGAAATTTACAAAACACATTTCCTGAAATCCCACTTGATATTGAGTTTGCCGTAGATAAAGAAATGGAAGTAAATTTATTGCAGGTTCGAAGAATAACAACAATTAATAATTGGAAAAAAGATATTAATACAGAAGTTTCTTCAAGAATGCTCTTTTTAAAAGAGTATGTTAGTCAAATAATGAAACCTCGCCCAAATTTATACGGAGAAAGAACATTACTAGGTTTTATGCCAGATTGGAATCCAGCAGAAATGATAGGGGTTGTCCCGCATCCACTCTCCATGTCGTTATATAGAGAACTGATTACTAAAAGTACATGGAGAATCGCCCGTGAAAAAATGGGCTATCGAAAAATGCCAAATGTAGATTTAATGCTTTCTTTATTTGGCAGAGTATATATTGATGTACGTAATAGTATGAATTCCTTTTTACCCGCAGGGTTGAATGAAACAATCTCGTCCAAAATTGTTGATGCATATATTAGTAGGTTAGATGAACGTCCTTATTTACATGATAAAATAGAATTTGAAGTTGTTCATACTGCTTATGATTTTGATTTTGACATTAATTTTAATAACAGATATAAGGGTTTATTAACCACAGAAGAGTTTTTAGTTTATAAAAGTTTATTAAGAAATATAACAAAAAAAGCTCTTGATAATGATTACAACAGCAGTATTAACACAGCTCTAAGAGATATTGATAAATTAAAGAGCCTTCAAAAAAAAGACACAGATAAATTTAATCAAAAATCATTTTCTATAGCGGATAAAATAAATTCCATGATGGATGAGTGTATTGAATTTGGAACTTTACCATTTTCAATCCTTGCTAGGCATGGATTTATTGCGGAAGGATTGTTAAGATCTGCGGTTAATAATAAAGTAATTACTGAAGATAGGCTTAAAGAGTTTCGTAGAAGTATTATCACTGTTGCTGGCGAGATGAGTGATGATTTTAATAGTGTTTATAATGCCGAATTAAGTAAAGAAAAGTATATTTCTAGGTATGGTCATTTAAGACCGAGCAGTTATGACATATTATCTCCAAATTATTCTAATCGGGATGATTTATTTGAAGGGAAAGCACGAACGGGACAAGACACAATTGAAAAATTCAGTCTAACTGCCGAAGAAAAATCTTCCATAAACATTTTATTAGGGCAGCATGCTCTTGACGGAATAACGGCAAATCAATTATTTCAATATGCAGAAAAGGCAATAAAGGGGCGTGAATTTGGAAAGTTTATATTCACGAAGCATTTATCTTCTATTTTAGAATATGTTGCAGAATGGGGCTCACTAAAAGGGTTTGACAGAAACGACATGTCAATGCTTAAAATAAATGATGTACTAAATCTTTTATTTGCACCACTAACGAATGATGTAAAGTCATTCTATCAAGAAAGGATTGATAAATCAAGAAATAATTACGAAATAGCCTCATCGTTTAAATTATCTTATTTAATTAGATCGGTGAGAGATGTACATATAGTTCCTATGCAAAGAAGTTTTCCGAATTTTATTGGGAATAGACGAATTGAATCAGAAATTGTAGAATTAACTCCATACATGGATAAGATCCCGTCACTTGAAGATAAAATAGTTTGTATTGAGGGGGCAGATCCTGGGTATGATTGGATATTTACACGAAATATTGCAGGATTAATAACAAAATATGGCGGTGCAAACTCTCATATGTCCATAAGAAGTGCTGAATATAATTTGCCAGCGGCTATTGGTTGTGGAGAACAGCCCTATGACAGAATTGTAAAGGCGAAGAAATGTCTTTTAGACTGTCAAGGAAAGAGACTTGAACCTATAGATTTAACTTAAGTGGAATTGAGATTTGGAATTACAATGCGGGTTACTAATGCAAACGGATACGATGAACCTCGTGACTCAATTGCTCGAGATTGGTCGAACTATATTTTAGAAGCATTTCCCGAGTCTAAATATTTATTTATTCCTAATATTGGCGAAAAGGCAATTAATTTCATAAAGAAATGGGATATCAATGTTTTAATAATAAGTGGAGGTGATGATTTAGGAGTTACCCCCGATCGAGACACTACAGAAAATAAACTATTAGAATACGCAATAAAAGAAGATATTCCGGTAATAGCAATTTGCAGAGGCCTCCAATTAATTCTTACACGATATGGAGGTAAATTAATAAATGGAGACACTACTTTTATTAAGCAGCACAGAACGAATAAACACGATATAATAGTTGATGATTCGATGCATTCGGTAAATTCATATCATACCAATATGATAGATGAAAAAACAGTTAATAATTCTTTTACGGTCTTTGCAAGATGCATATCTGATAATTCTGTTGAAGGAGTTAGAAATGACTCCATTCTTGCCATGATGTGGCATCCTGAAAGAGAGGAAAAAATGGAAAAATGGAACAAACGACTAATTGAAAACTTTATTAGAAAAAAACATGAAACATAGAGCAATAATTTTGGCGGCAGGAAGAGGATCAAGAATGGGAGAAGCCACAGCTTCTAAACCAAAATGTTTGAATTTGTTAGCAGGAAAGGAGCTGTTAAGATGGCAATTGGAATCTTTGTCGAAAGCTAATATTGAAAACGTAACTGTTGTTCGAGGATATCGCTCTAATATGCTAGAAGGAAGCTTTGAAACTATAGATAATACAAGATGGAATGAAACTAATATGGTAGCTTCATTGTTTTGTGTTTCTTCAGCAGAATATGATCAGTCTACAATTATTTCCTATTCAGATATTGCTTATGCTAGTGACCATGTAAAAAGATTAAACATGTCTCAACATGATATCACTATAACTGCCGACTTAAATTGGGAATATTTATGGAAACTGAGATTTGAAAACCCACTTGATGATGCAGAAACTTTTAAAAGTAAAGATAGTAAGCTTATGGAGATTGGAGGGAAAACGACAGATATTAAAGATATAGAAGCTCAATATATGGGTTTGCTTAAACTTACTCCAAAAGGCTGGGAAACGATGTATAAGTTATATCAATCATTCTCTGACGAAAAGAAAGATAAGATGGACATGACAACTATGTTAAATGAATTGCTAAAGAACAAGGAATCTATACACGTGGTGTTTGTTGAAGGTAAATGGTGTGAGGCTGATAATTATTCGGATATTGTTGCTTATGAGAAAGAACTAGAGAAAAACAATAATTGGATACATGATTGGAGATAAAAAACGTAAAATTATTAATTAGAACTTACAAAAGTATTAATAGTAATTGCTAAACAGGTAAAGTTAAAAGTAGATATATTACTTTTGGTTAATCCTTGAGTTAAAAACTAAATAGTAATCATTTAAAGTATAACATCAAAAAATCAATATATGGATAACCTAGATTTAGATAGAGCCAAAAAAGTGATGGTTGAAATTCTTGTCGAAATTGACGATATTTGTAATAGAAACAAGATTAATTATTGGTTAGACTTAGGAACATTATTAGGGGCTATAAGACACAAAGGGTTTATTCCATGGGATGATGATATAGATATTACAATGCCAAGAAAAGATTATAATAATTTCATACAAATAGCCGAAAAAGAATTGAGCAGTAAATATTTTTTACACACTAATAGAACAGATAGAAATTGCTATTCCGATTGGATAAAAATAAGAGATAAAAAATCAATTTATATTGAGTTTGGCGAAAAAGAAAATCACGTTTCATCGAATAGTGGGATTTTTGTAGATATTTTTCCATTGGACAGAATTAGCATTAAAAACATTAAAATTTTTAATTTTTTAAGAAAAGCATTTCAGATAAACCCATTTAAATCTGTTTTTAAATCTGTAAAAAAAAGATTACTGCATTATTTACTTTCTCCCACGTATTTTTTCAGAAAAAAAATTTTCAAATTTTCAAAAAACATAACCAATTCACGTGGAGAGATTGCGATTTTTGGTGTTGAAACATGGGTTTCTTACAATTTTGAATATGAATTAATTTACCCATTAAAACAAATAGAATTTGAAGGATTAATGTTTAATGCACCAAATAATTGCGATAAAATATTACAATCCTATTATGGTGATTATATGAAATTACCAGCAATTAAAGATAGACAAGTTCACGCTAAAATGATTAAATTTTTAGAGTAGATTATCTCCTAAGATATTTAGAATATTATTTTTTTGCGATAGATAAATTAATAGATTAAAAATGAAGAAATTAATTTTAGTATTATTGATTACACTTGCTTGTGAAAGCAAAAAACAAGAAAGGGTGAAAGAAGTAAAAACAGAATTTATTGTTAAAATAAAATATAGAGTTAATAAGGAAGACGTTTTCAAATTAGTTCTTTATAATATTACAACAGATCAAAATCAAAATAAGTGGATTCAAATTAATGAGAAAGTTGTAGGGTCATTAGCAACCAAGAACTCAATAGCTAACTTTGGTGAAAGCATCTCATATAATTTTCGTATAAATTTTGGAACCAAACAAGAAAAGGAGATTGAAATTAAATATATAGAGATATTATATGGGGCAAAAAGTATATATGTAAAACCAGAAGAATTAAAAAAATATTTTATATTCAATGAGTTTATATCTCAAGATAATGCTACTAATAAATTGTTTACTAAAAAAATTGGGGGTAAACTTAATCCAATCTTGTTTTTAAAGATCGAATATTTAAAAGAATTGGAAGGTAATTAGAGTTTAAGTAGCGATTAAAAATTTTTAGAATTAATAAAAACTTCAGTATTGAAAAATTTTAGTCTTGACTCAAAAATAATATTAAAAAACCTGTCCTATCTTTCCATAATGCGGTTCTTTAATATTGGAATTAAATTTTTATTGGTAGGCTATTTAGTTAGGGTTTTTGGCGAGTTTGGTTATGGTCAGATAACGTGGGTAGATTCAATTATTCAATATTTTGTATTATTTATCAATTTTGGATTCAATATTTATGCATCGAAGCGTATAGTTGAGTTAAGCGGAGATAAGGATGCTTTGAATGAAATTGTTTCGTCTATATACATTATTAAGACTGGGCTTTTTATAATAAGTTTCGTTATACTTTTATTATTAATGTTTAACTCTAAAATAAATGCTTTATCATCCTTTTTTTTTATATACTTATTAACAGGGGTTGGAGAGATATTTTATCCTATATGGTTTTTTCAAGGAATGGAAAGAATGCGGGCAGCAACTATTGTAATATTCATTTCTAGAATTTTAATATTGATATTAACCTTTTTATTTGTTAAAGACATTTCGGATATTAATTTATATTTATGGATTTTAGTATTGTCTGGTCTTGTTTTAGCTGTATTAAGTGTTTACATACTTAGGACTTCATTTCAGATAGAGTTTGTTAAAGTCTCGTTTAATAAATTAAAAAAAATCCTGAACGATTCGAAATTATATTTTTGGGGTAGAGCAATGAATTTAGCATTTAATTCGATAACAATTTTTGTAATTGGATATGCATTTACGATGGAGGATGTTACAATATTTGATATTTCTTCAAAACTAGTTATGGTTGCATTAATTCCTTTTGACATGCTACAGCAAGCTGTATTTCCAACAATAACCAGAACTTTGAATAAAAAATTATTAAAACAAATTATCAAGTACACCTTTTTGCTAAGTTTAGTTATACTTTTAATTTTCAATATTTTTGCAAATGAACTATTGTTTCTTATGGGTGGTGAGAACTTAAGAGAGCACGTCACAGTTCTTAAGGTACTATCACTATTAATTCCGATCGTAGCTTTAGTCTTTGTTTTAGGGAGCACTACGCTTGTAGCGTTTGGTTTTGAAAAAGAGTTTAATTATAGTTTAATTTTTTCAACAATAGTTTATTTACTACTTCTTTCAGGATTATTTGTAATGGATGCATTAACTTTTTGGAATATAATTATTTTGAGAGTAATTGCAGAATTTATTATTTTATTGATTAGAGGTTATTATACATTGAAATTAGTTTTTTAAAGTTATGTTTTATCGTATTTTATATTTGAGTATTATATTCTTGGCACATGTGCTAATTATACTTTTCTGTGAATTAGGAGATTTTCATTTGAATATTTCATTTCTTTTAAATTGGGTCTCTTTGTTTGTTATTCTTTATTTTCATTTAATAAGAGACAAAGAGTTTTCACCTTATATTTCTTCATATTTAGTTTTTGGTTACCTGTTCTTTTTGGTATCTCCAATGTATCAAATTTATACAGGGTTTTTTCCGAACACATATCCAATTAAAATTAATGAGGTGGTAAAATTAAATTTTTACATTCTTATATGGAATACAAACTTTTTAATAGCATATCAAATTATAAAAAAGAGAAAGAAGAAGAAACTTGATAGAGGTTGGGAAGTAGCTAATATACAGAAAGACAATTATTTAATCTACCTGACCACGCTAACAGCTTTGTCACTTTTAATTATTTTGTTTTTTCAGGATTTTATTATTGATAAACTATTATATCATAATAATGGTTTTCAAAAGTATTCTGTAGTTAAATCTTTAATTATTCGAAAATCCTTTTTTATTATACCTTTCATCGGTTTTTTATATTCCATAGTCTTTCTCAGGCAAAACAGGAATCAACGTGAAAAGTGGAAATTTGTATTGTTGCTATCTATATTGTTGCTATTTCTACTCATCTTAGTTAAAAACCCAATGCTGGCCAAAAGAAATGCAATCGGTCCATTAATTATAACAATTTTTGTGTTTCTTATTCCAAAATGGTTTAATAAGAATATTCGGTTCTTATTTTTTCTACTATTATCAATGGTTGTTGGTTTTCCGTTAGTTTCAATTTTCACCCATTCAAAACATGGGATAGTTGAAACAATATTGAAGCCATTTGATTTTTTAAAAGAAATCGCTTCACGCGACTTGTTAAGAGAACTTTTGACACTTCATTATGACGCATATTCCAATATTTTAGCAACGATGGAGTACATAAACTCTTATGGCATAGTTCTGGGGGAGCAGTTACAGGGCAGCCTGTTATTCTTTGTCCCGCGTTCACTTTGGACTGATAAACCGGTTAAAACAGGAAAACTAATAGGCAAACACTTGATGGACAACTACAATATGGAATTTGATAATTTATCAAACCCGTTGTTGTCAGAAGGACTTATTAGTTTAGGAGCATTCAGCTTATTTTTGTTTCCCGTTGTTTTGGCTTTTCTTGTTGTTAAAATGTTGCAATGGCAATATTCAAAAGATTTTTTTAAACAAGTAGTCGCAATTTATTTTTCTATATATTTGATTTTTATTTTGAGAGGCGACTTGTCTAGTAGCCTTTCCTTTTTTACAGGAACTTTTATAGGGGTTTATTTGATTCCTAAAGGATTATTTTTTTTACTGGGAAAGATATTACAGTTTAAAAAAGTAAAATAAAAGGAATTCACCTATTAGCATAATAATTTTTTAGTTTTTTTGATATTAAAGGTAGGATGCAGAATACTAGATCAAATATTTTCGTTAAAAAAAGCATACTTGCAAGTTTGCTTGTTGGAATCTTGGCAATATTAATGTTTACCTTTTTAAGAAAAGGACTTATATTAATTTACCCAATTTTGTTGATACTTATTACGGTTGTTTTTCGAACTGTATATAAACAGTTATCTCAGTTGTCAATTTTATTAGCATTAATTGGTTCGATATATTCTTTATTTTTTAATGACGGATATATCTCTAATGTTATAATGTCTTTGTTAATATTTTATTTGCCAATTATTATTCTTTTATCACCAGCAACAAAGCATTTAATTTCTTTAGACAAATTCATGAAAATCACCACTAAGGTGCTTATGTTTGTTAACATATCAGCTTTCATGAATTTTATAATTAATTTATATACTCATTCAGTAATGGTAGATGATGGTTTTGTTGGTTTATATGGCCAGTCAGGTTTAATAATGCACACATTAAGCTTAATTAATTTTATTTACTGTGTATATTTTTTTTACGAAAAAAAAATAAAGAAAAGCACTTTTTTCTTTTTGAGTGGGTTTTTGTGTTTTTACGGATTAGGATTAGTAATATTTATAATTGTAATTATTATTTTATTATTAACAAAAGTCAGCTTTGAAAAGATTAAGTATATTTTGATTTCCGTTCTTCTTTTTGGTTTAATAACAGCAATTAGCAATAAAATTAACCCTAAGATATTTTCGTATATGAAAGAAAATATCACCTTGACAGCTGAAGGGTTTTCTAATTATTCATATGAAAAGCAGATGAAAATCGCACGAGAAAATAAAAGAACAAAAGTGCCTAGAAAAATCACAGCTTTTACTGGAGGGTTAAAAAGAATGACTGAATTAGAAATTTTTATTTTTGGAACAGGTTCTGGATCATATAATTCTCGAACATCTTTTTTACTTAACGGTGAATACTCTAAATTAATTAGTTCGTCTAAAAATAAAGCAAATCGACCAGCTTATGCGGAGATAGACATCTACCCTCTTTGGAATCGAAATATCACCTATCAATATAATGACGGAACACGTAATCAACCATTTTCATCGGCGTTGGCGCTAATTGTTGAATATGGGTTCCTACAATTTCTCTTAATTTCACTATTATTTTATAAGCTTATAGTTAGATTAAAAAATAATTCTGAAAACCCTGTTTTTTTTAAGTTTCTAATTATATTTTTAATAATTAATCTATTCACAGAAAACTATATTGAATATCCTGAGTTTTTTATTTTAGTAATATTATTAGTTAAGATTATTGAAACAGATATAGAAATAGCTAAAAATAAATCATTAAATAGCATAGAAAAGTAATAATGGGCTTATTTGAAAATAAGAAAATTGATCTTCAAGCATTATGGAAATATAGTTTGCTGTTAGTTGCTTTCACAATACCAATAGGAGGTTTTAGTAATAGCGTTAGTATAATTCTTTTATTCTTATTTTCATTTGTAATAAGGTTGACATCGCCTACACCATTTTCATTAAAATTATTTGTTTCTAGGATAAATATAACAGGGTTTTATATATTATTGATTTTAATAGGTTTATTATACTCGTCTAATCTAGATGTTGGGATTAAAATTGTCCAACATAATTTAGCATTCCTAGTTATCCCGATCTCATTTGCATTAAGTTATAACAGTACCTTTTCACTAGAAAAGGTACTGTTAACATTTGCAATTTCTATATCTAGCTTACTTATTCTTACACACATAAACGTGTTATTAGAATTGTTTAGAGAAAATGATAATTTTAGTTTATTGATCTCTCATTATTTGCGAAACAATTTTCTTAAGCATTCAGTCATTTATATGCATGCGCCATATTTTGGCATGTTTAGTGTATTCACATTCGTTATTATTCTTAAATCTAAACTTATAAACAATTATTTAAAGGTCATAATGGGGTCGTATATTCTTTTTTGTGTCTTTCTAATATCAGCTGTTACGTCTATTATTGTTCTGGTAATAACCATTTTTGTAATGGTTATAAAATTGTTTTTCAAACAGAAATTAATAAATAGGATTAAGATCTTTGCTATATTTCTTTTTTCTGTTTTAAGTTTCTATTTTGTAGATCAAATTGATATAACTAACTCTAGCAATGTTATTATGAGAATAGATAAGTTAATAAAAAAAAGCGGAGACTCAGATAGAATTGAAAATTGGGAATCGATTCTGAGACTCCCCATTAAAAACATATTATTCGGAGTTGGCACAGGGGACGAATTGGATGAAATTCAAAAAGTTAGAAATCATAAAGGTTGGGCTTGGGCTTATAGGCATAATGCAAACATGCATAATCAATATTTAGAAGTATTGTTGAGAAATGGAATTTTAGGATTAATTATTTTTTTATTAGTATTTATTAACTTATGGAAAAGATTGAAGAAATACAATGATTTTAGATATTTGTCATTCCTTTTGCTTATTACAATTTCGTTCATGTCAGAGTCAATGCTAGAGCGACAATGGGGAGTTGTCTTTTTTGTCTTTTTTTCATCGGCATTTATATTTGCACACAAGGATAATCAAAATTTAATAAGATAATAATAATTTTTTTAAAATAAATGAAGGTACTTCAGATACATAATAAATATAGGTTTTACGGGGGAGAAGATGCGGTAGTTGACAATGAGTTTAAACTTCTAAAGGCAAATAATATTGAAGTCTATCAACTTTTTTTTAATAACGAAGAGTTATCCATAGGAACACTTTTTTTTAATAGGAGTTCTTTTTTAAAAACTGTTAATGAGATTAAACTACATAAACCGGATGTTGTACATGTTCATAATATATTTTACAAAGCTTCACCAAGCATATTGATGGCTGCGAAAAAAATGAGCGTTCCGGTCGTAATTACGTTACATAATTTTAGGCTTTTGTGTTCAGGAGCTCTTTTCTTAAGAAATTCAGAAGTGTGTACAAAATGCAAAAACCTTATTTATCCATATCACGGGGTTCTTAATAAATGCTTTCAAAACTCATATAGTAAAAGTTTGATTTTGTCAACCTTTATTGGAATTAACAAGTATTTTAACACATGGGATAAATATATAGATAATGTTATATTGTTAACCCCCTTTATTAAAAATTTAATTGAAAATTCCAGTTTAGAAATTAATGTTAATAAATTATTGATTAAACCTAATAGTACAGATGATTTTATAGAAGATAGCACATTAGAAAAGGTACGCGATGGTTTTTTATTTGTGGGAAGGTTGTCAAAGGAAAAGGGTGTTGATATATTAATTAAAATTTTTAATAATTTATCACATATTAAACTAGATATTATTGGATCAGGCGAATTAGAGCTTGACCTTAAAAGTAAAGCAAATAGCAATATAACGTTTCATGGGAAACAGGAAAGAGGTTTTATCAAGCAAAAATTGCTAAAAACGAAAGCGTTGCTATTTCCGTCAATTTGGTATGAGGGTCTTCCAAATACTATTATAGAATCGTTTTCAGCGGGAACACCAGTTATAGCAAATAACATTGATAATATTAATGAGATAGTAGAAGATAATTTCAATGGTGAAATAATGAATTTTAATATTGATAAAGTAATTATCAAAAAAATTGATGAATTCGATAAAAAGGATTTAACAGAATATCAAATTAACTCAAGAAACACTTACCTTAGTAAGTATACGCATGAAGAAAATTTTAAAAATTTACACCAAATTTATTGTAATTTAATAAATAATGAAAAAAAGAATAATAAGTGCTAATATAAATTATGGAGAAATAAATTTCTACATCGACATAATAAAGGATTTAATCAAAAGGAAAGAACCTTCATATGTTTGTTTTTCAAATGTTCACATGATTATTGAAGCTTATGACGATGAAGGTTTTTGTAATGTTGTTAACTCCGCTAACTTTGCACTTCCCGATGGTCTTCCAATTGCTAAAAGTTTAAATATTTTGTATAATATTAAACAGAAAAGGATCGCCGGAATGGATTTCTTACCTATTTTTCTAGAAACGTGTAATAACTTAAAATATAAAGTAACATTTATCGGTTCGACTGAAGAGGTTTTGAATGCAGTCGAACAAAGGATATGCACTGAATACAAAGGCATAGAAATAACAAATCTTATATCGCCACCATTTAATGAAAAATGGAATAATAAGGATTATATTGACAAGATTAATTCTTCGAAAACAGATGTTGTTTTTGTTGCACTGGGCTGTCCAAAACAGGAAAAGTGGATGTTTGAAAATTATAAATATATTAATTCAACTCTATTTGGCATTGGAGGCGCCTTACCAACATTTGTAGGAAAAGTCAAAAGAGCTCCAAATTGGATGCAGAAATTTGGATTGGAATGGTTATATCGATTAATTCAAGAGCCTAAAAGAATGGTTAAGAGGTATTTTTATACTAACTCAAAATTCATGTTTTTATTTGTAAAAGCGTGGTTAAGAAAAAATAAAAAATAAATTAATTAAAATTAAACATGAACTTGATTTTCTTAAAATAAACAAGTGACTTATTGTATTTTAAAATAGTGATATTTGTATTAGGCGATGTATGCGTCAGATCTAATTTCATCATGAATATTTTTAACATACAATTTCCGTTACACCCCATTACTATTAAAGAGTCAGAAATCACTTTAAGTAGTTTATAACTGAAAAAGTGCACTTTATAATCTTTCATAATATAATTAATGAGTGCCATCAGTTTTTCTAAGCATCTTTTGAACTTAAAGTGCAATCCAAATCTATCTTAGATTAATATTTTCTTACCTTTGTAAAATATGTAACTTATTTTATGCCCAAAACCATACTAATTACCGGATCTGCAGGATTTTTAGGATCCCATTTATGTGATCGCTTTATAGACGAAGGCTTTCGTGTGTTAGGTATGGATAATTTTATCACAGGAGATAGAAACAATATCCAACATATATTAGACCACCCCAACTTTGAATTGATAGAGCACGATGTGACAGTTCATATTGACATCAAAGAGCCCATAGACTATATACTACATTTTGCCTCTCCAGCAAGTCCCATTGACTATCTTAAAATCCCTATCCAGACCCTTAAAGTGAGCTCTATAGGAACCCATAATTTATTAGGGCTGGCAAAGGCAAAAAAAGCACGCATTCTTATCGCGTCGACTTCTGAAATTTACGGCGACCCTTTAGTGCATCCGCAGTCTGAAGACTATTATGGGAACGTTAACTCAATTGGACCAAGAGGTGTTTATGACGAAGCAAAACGCTTCCAAGAGGCAATAACAATGGCATATCAACGTTTTCATAAAGTGGAAACTCGCATCGCACGTATTTTTAATACTTATGGACCCCGAATGCGTCTAAACGATGGGCGTGTTATCCCGGCCTTTATGGGGCAAGCACTCAGAGGAGAGGATCTCTCAGTATTTGGAAAAGGAATTCAAACACGCTCCTTTTGCTATGTTGATGATTTGATTGAAGGGATTTATAAATTACTATTTAGTGATTATTGTCTTCCGGTTAATTTAGGGAATCCAGACGAAATCACAATAATTGAGTTTGCACGGGAAATTTTAAAACTCACAAATTCTGATCATAAGATTCACTTTAACCCTCTGCCAGAAGGGGATCCATTAAAAAGACAGCCAGACATATCATTGGCAATAAAAGAGTTAAATTGGCAACCTGAAATAAGTAGGGCTCAGGGGATAAAAATAACGTTTGATTATTTCAAAAATTTACCAACAGAAAAATTACACAAGACAGACCATAAAGATTTTTCTAAACACATAAAAAATTAAGTGAGTTTATTTAAACAAGGACGCTACTCGGGGTTTATACGACCCATTTCTTATGCCGCTGACTTAGTGTTCATAAACGCGTTTGGGGTCTTTTATCTTTTTAAAGAAACACCTCCTCTATACTTTTTATTGTTTATTTCTTTTGGATGGATTGTAACAGCATTAGTGTCTGGTTTTTATGAAGTTCACAGGTATTCTACAGTCATAAGAATAGTCAAATTAATTTTTAGACAAATCCTCCTTTTTAGCTTATTTATGTTTGCGTATTCAGGGATTAATTTTAACCTAAGCCTTAATCCAACATCTATCATTAAATATATTTTGATCTCGTTCTTTTGTATTACGATTTTCAAATATGCAATGTTTTTTTTACTAAAAAGGTACCGATCTATTTTTAAAGGGAATATTCGAAAAACAATTATTTTAGGTAAAACCTCTCAGTCAGAATCACTGGAAAAATTTATGATAGAGACCCCTGCCTACGGCTTGATCAATAAAAAAATTATTTGTTTTAAAGACCCATCGAAACTAAACTTAGAAGCCATTTTTGAATATATTTCTAACGAACAAATTGATGAGATTTTTTGTTCTATTTCAGAACTAAATGATGAACACCTCTCTGCGGTAGTGAACTATGCAGACAATAATCTTAAAGTTGTTAAATTTATACCCGACACAACCAAAGTCCTTTCTAAAAAATTACAACATGATTACTATGGAATAATTCCAATACTTACCTTTAGAACCATCCCTTTAGACGATCAGTTCAGTTTAGTTTTAAAGCGACTATTTGACATTGTGTTTTCTTTAACGGTTATTGTTTTAATTTTGTCTTGGCTTACGCCACTTATGGCTTTTCTAATTAAAATAGAATCTAAAGGCCCCGTGTTTTTTTCACAGCTTAGAAACGGGTATAATTTTAAGTCGTTTAACTGCTTTAAGTTTAGGTCGATGGTTATAAACCCTAAGGCAGACCTTATTCAGGTGAGCCGAGGAGACAGCCGCATAACAGCCATAGGTAAGTTTCTACGAAAAACCAGTATTGATGAAATGCCACAGTTTTTTAATGTATTACTAGGAGACATGTCTGTGGTTGGACCAAGACCGCACATGCTAAGTCATACAGAGATATACGCCAAAAAAATTGATAAATTTATGGTTCGTCACTTTGTAAAACCAGGAATTACAGGGTTGGCACAAGTGAGTGGGTTTAGAGGTGAAGTTGAATCAGACAATGATATAATCGGACGCGTCAAGCACGACGTTTTTTATATCGAAAACTGGTCTTTTTTCCTAGACCTAAAAATTATTTTTCAAACCATTTCTAACTCTTTAAAAGGCGAAGACAAGGCCTATTAATTCAAAAAAAGATCATGAATATTTTAATATTAGGTGCCGGAGGTAGAGAGCACACATTTGCTTGGAAAATTGCTCAAAGCCCCTTATGTAATCAACTTTTTGTTGCCCCAGGAAACTCGGGAACCTCCTCTTTAGCAACCAATCTAGACGTGTCTGTTAATGACTTTGAAGGCATTAAAAAACAGGTTTTGGCACATGCTATTAACATGGTCGTTGTTGGCCCCGAAGACCCTTTAGTTAATGGTATTTACGATTTTTTCTTACAGGACATCGCGCTGCAACATGTTGCGGTTATTGGCCCTCAGAAAGCCGCTGCACAACTGGAAGGGAGTAAAGAATTTGCAAAAGAATTCTTATATCGCCATGAAATTCCAACGGCTGCATATGAGAGCTTTACAAAAGACACACTAGAACAGGGGTACGCTTTTCTAGACTCACTTAAGCCCCCATATGTACTTAAAGCCGATGGCCTAGCGGCAGGAAAAGGGGTGCTTATATTGACAGACATAAACCAAGCCAAACAAGAGCTTAAAAGCATGTTGGTAGATTCTAAATTTGGAGCTGCAAGCACAAAAGTGGTTATCGAAGAGTTTTTAGACGGCATTGAATTAAGCTGCTTTGTTTTAACGGATGGGAAGAATTATAAACTACTTCCAACAGCTAAAGACTACAAGCGAATAGGAGAAGGAGATACGGGGCTAAACACAGGCGGTATGGGGGCTATTTCACCAGTTCCTTTCGCGGATTCGGCCTTGTTAACCAAGATAGAAAATAGAATTGTAAAACCAACGGTAGACGGCCTAGTTAAAGACAACCTCCCTTATAAAGGATTTATATTTATTGGCCTAATTGTAGTGGATAATGAACCGATGGTTATTGAATATAACGTACGCATGGGAGACCCTGAAACAGAAGCTGTTTTGCCAAGATTAAAAACAGATCTTGTAGCAATTTTTCAAGCGATAGATAACGAATGTTTAAACGAAATTGAAATTGAAATTGATTCTCAAACAGCGGCCACTGTCATGCTTGTTTCTGGGGGGTATCCTGAGGCCTATGAAAAAGGAAAAGAAATTACTGGTCTTGAGAACATTCAGGACTCCATTGTGTTTCATGCCGGCGCAACAAATCGAGACGGAAAACTTGTGACTTCTGGAGGGCGCGTCTTAACAGTCACATCACTTGGTGATGATTTTCGTTCTGCTTTAGAAAAATCCTATAAGTCAATAGAGAACATCAAATTTGAAGCGATGAATTATCGAACGGATATTGGGTTTGATTTATAGGTATGAGTGTGAAGAAATACTTTTGTCTTCTTCATTCTTATCACTAAAAGACTTTAATTGCAGCATCCAGTAAACAAAGGCAATAATTCCAATACCCATAAAAACCCATGTGGCTGCATTAGCACCCCACCAGTTGGTTAACTCTAGCTCTCTTAGCG
>Ga0114995_10000990_pt1 | contig 20120 bp, 20 predicted proteins | sample ArcticOcean_MG_C_11_FD_87038 | JGI IMG/M metagenome (GOLD analysis project Ga0114995, IMG submission 87038) | Marine microbial communities from western Arctic Ocean - ArcticOcean_MG_CB2_154 | ecosystem: Environmental > Aquatic > Marine > Oceanic | place: Arctic Ocean: Canada Basin | collected... | reverse complement strand
TGAGAAGAACTCTTCTGCCTCTAAAACCTCAGTACGCTGCATATGACGAATCTCGATTGAGACATTCTCAATTGAGCTGGCCACAACGCCCAAAGTCGCAAAAAATGCGGCGTGGCGATCACGTGGGATCACTTGCGTACTGATAGGCTCGGGGCTGAGGCCCAATTGCTCGCAGACATGCTCCTCAACAGAGGGATCAATATTTGCAAATGTGCCCACAGCGCCGGAAATGGCGCCGGTGGCAATCTCAGCTCGCGCTGTGCGCATTCGGGTCAAATTGCGGTCCATTTCGGCATAGAAGCGTGCGAAGGTCAGGCCCATGGTCACGGGTTCTGCGTGGATGCCATGGCTGCGGCCGATGCGGATGGTGTCCTTATGCTCAAGTGCGCGACGCTTCAGGGAAGTCAACAAAGCTTTAAGATCGGCAATCAGGATATCCGCGGCGCGGGTCAGTTGTACGTTGAGGGTGGTGTCCAAAACGTCGGAGCTAGTCATGCCCTGATGCACAAAACGCGCATCGTCGCTACCGATAATGTCGGCCAAATGAGTTAGAAACGCGATAACGTCATGTTTTGTAACCGCTTCGATTGCATCAATCTTCGCCACGTCAAACTCCACATCTTTGGCCTTCCAAACCGCATCCGCGTTGGCCTGTGGAATCACCCCAAGTTTGGCCTGCGCGTCACAGGCATGGGCTTCAATCTCATACCAAATGCGAAATTTGGTTTTAGCGGACCAGATGTCAACCATTTCAGGGCGAGAATAACGTTCGATCATGGGATCAAGGCCTTTTGGATTGGGGAGCGATTGCTCGCCTCATAGACTGCTGGGCCTTGAGGTTCAAGCGCATGGGGGTAGCTGGAGGTGATCAATCTGTATTCGAAAACCCGGAATGATTGAGACCCGTTTGATTTGTGCTATAACAGCATTTAGAAGGTGCGGCCGTGGGTTTTAAGGATTTTGAGAGAGGGTGTAGACAAGTGAGTTCTCAGGGCAATCATCAGAGGCCTGCGTCTCTGAAGCTAGAAGACTTCACGGGCTGTCTTTGGGCCATTTCTCGCCAAATTATAGACTATACCGAAGACGCCAAGCTTACATTTACGGGGCGCTGCGAAATTTTGGATGGCTGGTATCATGAGACTGGGCAGATGGTGCTGGCGGATGGGAAAATCCTTTCCAGTGCCCGCCGTTATCGCTGGAAGGCCTGCGCCGGCGGGGTGGATGTGCATTTTGACGATGGGCGGTTTTTTCACCTGATTGATCTGTCCACTGTAGCACCAAAGGCCACCCATTTTTGCGATCCTGACGATTATGCTGTGTCCTATAATTTTACCCAGTGGCCGGTCTGGACAACCCTGTGGCGGGTAAACGGTATTCGAAAAAACTACGAAATGCACAGCAGTTACCGCAAACTTGCGCTTTGAGTGCTTGCAACAACCTATCCACAAAGGCTAAACATAGCAGATAAAGTTAACTAAGGGGCTTCAAACATGACCACCACCACACATAATAGCGTTCTCGCGGAAGCCATTTTGCCTCTGAACGGTCAGGCGATGCGGGTCAAACAGATCATTTTGGTTATTGCTGGCATTGCCGCCTTGGCCTTGGCTGCCAAGATAAAAATTCCAATGATCCCGGTTCCGATGACCATGGGCACCTTCGCCGTGCTGAGCATTGGGGCGGCTTATGGCATGCGTTTGGGTTTGGCTACTATCATCGGCTATATGCTGATTGGGGCTTTGGGCTTTGACGTTTTTGCAGGCTCCAGCGCTGAGGTCTTCGGCATGACCTATATGATGGGCGGCACAGGCGGATATTTGGTGGGTTACGTTCTTGCCGTTTTGGCGTTGGGCTATGCAGCCCGCCAGGGCTGGGACCGCTCCATTGGCAAAATGGCTCTGGCGATGGTTTTGGGCAACATCCTGATCTACGTGCCGGGTTTGATATGGTTGGCTGTGCTGTATGGCATGGACGCGCCAATCTTTGCTTGGGGCCTGCACCCATTTCTTTTGGGCGATCTGGTCAAACTGGCCTTGGCCGCTTTGGTTTTGCCTGCTGTTTGGAGACTAGTAGGCGCCGTGCGCAAATAACTCTAAGAGCACTTCCTAGTTCAAAAAGGCGCAACTTCGGTTGGGCCTTTTTTTATTTGTTTGCTTTTTATAAATATGAGATCACCACCCCATCAAGGCCGCATCAAACTCGTAGGTGGTGAGGTTTTCAAAGCCGTCTTCGGTGATCAATACTTGGTCTTCCAATTTAATTGAAAAATCTCCACCCTCTGAAGACACCAGCGCCTCGACGCAGAGGACCATGCCGGCCTCAAGCTCATATTCAAAGGCGCCATCGACCAATTGGTCGTGGTAGGCTATCAGTGGCCATTCATCGCACAGGCCCACCCCATGCATCATGCAGCCATATTTTTGCACCTGATAATGATCGTGCAAGAGATGACCGTTTTCCGACAGGCTGCGCATCGACACGCCGGGGGCCAGCATTTGCCTATTGGTGTGGATATGCTCATGCGCGTGTTGCATGGCCGATATCATATCTGGGGGCGGGGCCTGATCGCCGATCCACCAGCTGCGCGAGATGTCCACGCAGATGCCATAGCTGCCGATCAAATCTGTGTCAAAGCTGACGATTTCATTGTTTTGCACGAACCTTGGACCACATTCCTGAAACCAAGGGTTGGTGCGCGGCCCTGAGGCCAGAAGCCGGGTCTCAATCCATTCGCCGCCGCGCCGGATATTTTCCGCATGCAGCACCGCCCAGATATCATTCTCGCTCATCTGACCTGTGGGCACGCCTGTGCGGGCGGCCACCTCCATGGCGCGCACCGCGGTTTCGCAGGCATGGCTTGCGCAGCGCATGGCCTTGATTTCGTCTGGTCCTTTGACGACACGGGCTTTCTCGGTCAGCTCTTCGCCTTCCATTACCTTAAAACCAAACTTTTCAAGTGCGCGCAGGCCGACTATCATGATCTTATCCACTGCTAGTCGCATATTCCCACTGCCATGTTCGCGCACCAAATCAAGCACCTCTTGGCTGAATTTCTTTGCCGCCAGATGGGCCATGTCGCCACGGTCAAAGTAGAAAAAATCTGCGCCTGAGCGATGTTCGCGTACTAGTGGATTGAATTGTGACAAGAAGGGCGAGTTTTTATAGTCCCACATCACCATATAGCCATCAGCGCAGACGATCAGAGCGCGGAATGGGTTATGGGTGTTCCAGAGCTGCATGTTGGTGCTGTCGGTGGCGTATCGGATGTTGAGCGGATCAAACACCACTAGCGCGCCGTAGTCGCGGGCATTTATGCCCTGCACCAGTCTTTGGTGGCGAAACCGCCGCATTTTTTGTAAATCGGGTAGCTCCAGCCCAGCGTTGGCCCACTCATCGAAGGCCAGCCTTGTGGGACCGACTTCCACCCGGTCCATATCATTTGGGGTGTTGTCTCCGATCGTGGCACCTTTGGTGGGATCAATTTTTCTGTTCTCGTGGAAATGTTGGTTCATGGTTAGCCTCACTGTACTTCTGAAGATTGCGTTTGCGGATGCGCTGTGTCAGGCTAGTTTGCGACATTTATTTTCAAATATTCACTCCTGTGAGCTGCGTAATATGCCGGAAATTTTGCAAACGCGTATTCCCTATGACGTGAGCACCAAGAAGAATTTACCAGGAATCGCCCCCTTGGCGGCGGATGGTTGGTTGGTTGAGGATGAGGCTTTTGCCGGTCAAATGGGTGAACGGGATCGCCTGATATCAGTTATGCCTGAGAGGGTGTTTGCAGATGCAGGGGCCGCACCCGAAGCCAAGCAGGAGGTTTTAGACGAGGTTCTCGGACTATTGCGCAGTCGTCCATCCTATAAGGTTAATCCAAGGGAGGTCATCCGGCCTGATGGTGTGTTGGTGCCTTTGGATGGTGATCCTTTGCTGAACGCGGCGCAATTGGTGCAGGAGGATCTCTGTTTGCATGAAAAGCGTGGGGGCGAGCATGTGCTGACTGCTGCGGTCTTATGCTTTCCCGCCAGCTGGAGGTTAGACGAGAAGGTGGGCCGCCCGTTGGGCGCGGTGCATGCGACGGTAGATGAATACACCGCAGATATCGGCAAGCGGGTTCAAAGGCTGTTTGACGGAATCCAACCTGGCCGCCCGGTGTGGCGTTTTAATCTACTACAATACGTGCGCCCAGACCTGTTCCAACCTCGCAGCGAGAAGGAAGCACGGAGCGCCGATGAAGACTATGGCAGTGGCGCCTATACCCGCACCGAACACCAATCCTTGGTACGTATGCCCAAATCAGGTGCGGTTTTGTTCGCAATTCATACATATGTGGTCAAACAGGATGATAAGTTGGGTCAAGGTGGCGGTGCCTAAAGTCTCAGGATTAAGTCATAAAAAAACGCCCATCTTGGACGCCTTTTAATTCAAACTACCAGAAATTAGCAGCTGTAATACATGCCAAATTCCACTGGGTGAGGCGTATGCTCGTAGTGTAGAACTTCTTCCATTTTCAGGTCAATATAGCCTGCAATTTGATCCTCAGTGAATACACCACCCTCAGTCAAAAAGCCCATGTCTGCTTTCAGCTCGTCCAGCGCTTCGCGCAAGGAGCCACAAACTGTTGGGATATCAGCTAATTCTTCTGGTGGCAGATCGTAGAGATCTTTGTCAGAGGCTTCGCCTGGATGGATTTTATTTTTGATTCCGTCAAGGCCAGCCATCAAAAGAGCTGCAAAACACAGGTATGGGTTTGCCGCTGGATCAGGAAAACGTGCCTCTACGCGTTTCGCACTTGCTGATTCTGCCCATGGGATCCGAACACATCCCGAACGGTTACGTGCAGAATAGGCACGCAGCACAGGGGCTTCAAAACCGGGTATTAAACGTTTGTAGCTGTTTGTTGCGGGGTTGGTGAAAGCATTAAGAGCTTTTGCATGCTGCAAAATTCCACCTATAAAATAGAGGGCTTCGTCTGAAAGATCTGCATATTTGTCGCCAGCAAAAAGTGGCTTTCCATCTTTCCAGATTGACATGTTCACATGCATGCCTGTTCCGTTGTCGCCCGCGATTGGCTTTGGCATGAATGTGGCCGATTTTCCGTAAGCATGCGCCACATTGTGGATAACATATTTATATTTCTGTAATTCATCAGCTTGATGAGTCAGTGGACCAAAAATCAGGCCAAGTTCATGCTGGCAGCTCGCCACTTCGTGGTGATGCTTGTCTACTTTCATGCCCATACGCTTCATGGTGGACAACATTTCACTGCGGATATCTTGCGCATCATCAATTGGGTTTACAGGGAAGTATCCGCCCTTAACCCCAGGACGATGGCCCATATTGCCGACTTCATAGGCACTATCTGTGTTCCACGATGCATCTATGGCATCAACTTCATAAGATACTTTGTTGATTTTGTTTTCAAAACGTACGTCATCAAATAAGAAAAACTCAGCCTCTGGGCCCATGTAAGCTACATCGCCAATACCTGAAGAGATTAGATATGATTCTGCACGCTGCGCACAACCGCGTGGGTCGCGTGCGTAGCTTTCACCTGTATCCGGTTCAACTACAGTGCAGTGAATGCAAACTGTTTTTTCAGCATAGAATGGGTCTAGATAAGCTGATGATGCATCAGGCATCAATTTCATGTCGGATTCTTCAATTGATTTCCAGCCAGCGATCGAGGAGCCGTCAAACATAAAGCCATCTGCAATAAAGTCTTCGTCGACCTGGTCTGCACAAATAGTTACGTGCTGCAACTTACCACGCGGGTCAGTGAAACGGATATCTACGTATTCTACGCCCTCATCGGCGATCATGGATAAAAGCGTTTTGCTCATTGGATTGTCTTTCTTTTATGACATTATTAAATTGCGTCATCGCCGGTTTCACCGGTTCGGATGCGAATAGCTTGTTCAATAGACGATACAAAAATCTTACCATCGCCTATTTTGTCAGTCTTAGCAGCCATGGTTATGGCTTCAATTGCTCCATCCACCATGTCATCTGTCAAGACAACTTCGATTTTCACTTTTGGCAAAAAATCGACTACATACTCTGCGCCGCGATACAGCTCTGTATGTCCCTTTTGGCGGCCGAAGCCTTTTACTTCTATAACGGATAGTCCCTGCACGCCTAAATCTTGCAGCGCTTCTTTCACTTCGTCTAGCTTGAACGGTTTTATTATGGCTTCTATCTTTTTCATTTGGATGCCCGCTGATTTATTTTCTCATATTAAAATCTCACTTTTTGAAAGGTCGGGCAATTCCTCAGGCTGTGTGTAGTAATTAAATTTTAGATAATCTGACGAATATGTCTAAAAATTAAGCTTAACGTATAATTTTTAATCACATAAGAATCGAATCTAGAAAATATGTTACGCCCAAGCCTGGAATTGTGCGGGATAGAGCACGAAATGAAATAATTTCACTCCAAGCATGAAATTAGCTCCAAAACTAGCATTTTCCCTCTCGCATCCTTGTTCTAGCTTTGCTAGAGAACCTCGGAATGTGGCAGCTATTGGGAGCTGCAAAATAGTTTTGCGGGTATGGCGAAATTGGTAGACGCACTAGATTTAGGTTCTAGCGCCGCAAGGCGTGGGGGTTCAAGTCCCTCTACCCGCACCATGGTTTGAAAAGGGAATAATTATGCAGGTCACTGAGACGCTGAACGAAGGCTTGAAGCGCGGTTATGACATAGTTGTAACAGCAGCAGAGTTGGCTACAAAAGTTGACGAAAAGCTGGTTGAAGCCCGGCCTGATATTGAGATGAAAGGCTTTCGTAAGGGAAAAGTCCCAATGGCTCTGCTTAAAAAACAGTATGGTCAGCGTTTAATGGGCGAAGCAATGCAAGAGAGCATTGATGGCGCAATGGCAACGCACTTTGAAAATAGTGGAGATCGACCCGCAATGCAGCCTGCTGTTAAGATGACAAATGACGATTGGAAAGAGGGCGAGGATATCAACGTAGAGATGTCTTACGAAGCTCTTCCAACCATCCCTGAAGTTGATTTGAAAAAGATTAAACTCCAAAAGTTAATTACAAAAGCGGATAAAGCTTCTGTTGACGAGGCATTGGCTAATCTAGCAGAAACTGCTCAAGATTTTTCAGATCGAAAAAAAGGCTCAAAAGCTAAAGATGGTGATCAGGTTACTATTGATTTCCTAGGAAAAGTTGACGGTGATCCGTTTGAGGGTGGTGCGGCGGAAGATTACCCACTAGTTTTAGGCTCTAATTCGTTTATCCCTGGATTTGAGGCGCAACTGGTTGGGGTAAAGGTTGGCGACGATATTAAAGTAAAAGTCACTTTTCCGGTGGAATATGGTTCCGAGAACTTGGCTGGTAAAGACGCAGTGTTTGATTGCAAAATCAAAGCTGTTAAAGGGCCAAAAGCTGCTGAGATCAATGATGAATTGGCAAAGAAGTTTGGCGCCGAAGACATGGCGGGGCTAAAAATTCAAATTTCTGAACGTTTGGAAACAGAATATGCTGGTGCTGCGCGTGATGTGCAAAAGCGTGGGTTGTTGGATGCCTTAGATAAAATGGTTAAATTCGAACTCCCACCTTCTTTGGTTGAAGCAGAAGCGGGTCAAATTGCCCATCAGTTGTGGCACGATGATAACCCTGAGGTAGAGGGCCATGATCACCCTGAAATAACTACAACAGATGAGCACAAAAAACTTGGAGAGCGCCGCGTGCGCCTAGGCTTATTGTTGGCTGAGTTGGGCCAAAAAGCAGAGATTCAAGTGACAGACGCCGAAATGACGCAGGCGATGATGAACCAAGCCCGTCAGTACCCTGGCCAAGAGCGTGACTTCTTTGAATTTGTGCAGAAAAATGAACAAATGCAACAACAAATGCGCGCACCTTTGTTTGAAGATAAGGTAGTTGATTATGTATTTGAACTGGCTACGGTGACAGACAAAAAAATAAATAAAGAAGAGTTACAAAAAGCTGTTAAAGCCCTCGACGAAGGATAATTTTTAATAATTACTTTAGATTTTCTAGCGCCTAGTATTTTAAATACTTTGCGCTGGTTTACATCGTTAATGCGATTGATGTTATTTCAATTATAAAATCTAGTGCTTAGCTCATCAGTAGTTGCCTAAGCCCTATTTTATTAAAATATTATGAGTTTGGTTGAAGTTACTCCCCCGATAAGTATCAATATTTATTAGTCAATAATTTTTAGGTTCATATTGAATGCTCTTAATCAAATTTTTGCGTATGTTTGATTCAATCTTAATGATAAGCTATGTGACAAAAAAAATGTGCCGCCAAAATATAAGGCGACACATTCAAGTAATATTAAAAGAAAAAAAGTTTTAAGATTCCTCTGCAGGCGCGTCTGAAGTAGTTTCGCGTGGCTCGGCATCGCCAAAATCATCCATGCCAGCAGCGCCAATATCATCGAACAGCTCCTGTATCTCAAATTCTGCAGCTGCTTCTTCTTCAGCTGCCAAGTCTTGAATTGACTTGCCTGCGGCCTGAAGCTCAGCCTCTTCAACTGAACGTGCAACGTTCAGTTGAATTTTAGCTTCCACCTCTGGATGTAGGCGCACGGAAAGATCATGGATACCCAAGTCTTTGATTGGAGACAATAAAACAACTTGTTTCTTGTCCAGACTGAAGCCAGATTCAGACGCCGCTTCGGCAGCATCACGAGTTGTGACGGAACCATAAAGTGAACCCGCATCAGAAGCCGACCGTATCACAACAAATTGTTGCCCGTTCAGTTTAGCCGCCAAGGTTTCCGCCTCAGATTTTGTTTCAAGATTACGCGCTTCCATCTGCGATTTTTGCATTTCAAAGCCAGCAATATTTGCTTCGGATGCTCTCAGCGCTTTGCCAGTTGGTATCAGGAAGTTACGAGCGTAACCCTGTTTCACGTTAACTACATCGCCCATTTGGCCTAATTTAGCCACGCGTTCCATAAGGATAATTTGCATGTGCTTGACTCCCTATTTCACAGCGTAAGGCAGCAACGCCAAGAAGCGAGCGCGTTTGATGGCGCGAGCCAGCTCGCGTTGTTTCTTTGCCGAGACTGCGGTGATACGAGACGGCACTATTTTGCCACGCTCAGAGATATAGCGCTGAAGCAAACGTGTGTCTTTGTAATCAATTTTTGGTGCATTCTCACCAGAGAAAGGGCAAACCTTCCGGCGACGAAAAAATGGTTTTGTTCCCATAGCTTAGCGCTCCTTATGTCCGACGTTCGCGGCGTTCGCCACGATCACCGCGATCGCCACGGTCGTCACGTTTTTGCATTTGAACGGATGGGCCTTCTTCATGGCCGTCCACGCGAATGGTTAATAAGCGCATGACATCTTCATGCAGCCCCATAAGGCGTTCCATTTCTTTAACAGCATCCGAGGGCGCGTCTGTTTTCAGAAATGCATAGTGGCCCTTACGGTTTTTGTTAACTTTATACGCCATGGTTTTGACGCCCCAATATTCATGCATAACGACTGCTCCGCCGTTTTCGCTCAGAACATTGGAAAATTCTTCAATCAATGCTTCAGCCTGTGTGTTTGACAGGTCTTGACGCATGATAAAGACATGCTCATAAAATGACATGTGCTTTCCTGCTTTTTAGGTGCGCTTCAAAGATCAGATTTTAGTCCGCAGTCTGATCACGAGAGGCCGCACGGGAAAATGTAATCTGCGGATAGCTGCGTTTGCCACAGGTGGCGTCGGTGTGCAAGGAAATTGGCACCAAATAAGTAAGTTTTGCTTGTTCAATGTTTAAGCAGTCTTACTTACGATATTTTAAAAGCATGGATTTTTCTCAAATGTGTAGGTAACCAGATTTTGCTAAGCCGTTGCACCATGACAGGACAGCAGATATGCCAGTCAAAAGCCGAATTTACTAAAGAGGATCCAAGATGCGGGCATTTGTTTTTCCGGGCCAAGGCGCCCAGGCGATAGGTATGGGGAAGGCTTTGGCTTCCCACTACGGAGCTGCTAAAGCTGTATTTGAAGAAGTCGATGATGCTTTGGGGGAGAACCTTTCAGACTTAATTTGGGAAGGGGATATTGAAACACTTACACTAACCGAAAATGCACAGCCTGCGCTGATGGCCACATCTCTTGCGGCGCTACGCGCATTGGAAGTGGAGGGCATTGCATTTGATACAGCCTCGTTCGTTGCTGGGCATTCCTTGGGGGAGTATTCAGCTCTGGCAGCCGCCGGCGCTTTTTCAATTTCTGATACTGCACGTCTGCTACGTCTCCGTGGAACTGCGATGCAGGAGGCTGTGCCAGTTGGTGTTGGAGCCATGGCTGCGATTTTAGGGTTGGATTTTGCAACTGTGAGATCTGTGGCAGAATCCGCGTCGCAGGGCCAGGTTTGCGAAGCGGCAAATGATAATGATCCGGGGCAAGTTGTAGTTTCTGGTCATAAGGCTGCGGTGGAGCGAGCACTAGATTTGGCGAAAGAGGCTGGTGCAAAACGTGCCATACTGTTGCCGGTAAGTGCTCCGTTTCATTGTTCATTGATGGAACCGGCAGCTGAACAGATGGCGATTGCGTTAGCAGAAGTTAATATCAAGACGCCGTCTTTGCCATTGGTGGCTAACGTTCGCGCATGCGCAATTAGTGATCCATCAATAATTAGGTCTTTGCTGGTGGAGCAGGTCACAGGATCTGTGCGTTGGCGGGAATCTGTTATGTTTTTGGCAGCTGAAGGGGTGACCGAGTTTTGGGAAATAGGTGCGGGTAAAGCTCTTTCTGGTATGATCCGGCGGGTCGACCGCACTTTGGGCTCCCAAATTGTTGGCACCCCCGAAGATATTGCCAAGATTTTAGAAATTTAAACCCCTGTAAACTGTGTAGTTGATACTGGCGGGAAACCTAGAAAAAAAGTTACGCTTTTAGTCTGCTACCAAAGTCGAATTTAGGAGAGCGATATGTTTCGTTTAGATGAAAAAACAGCATTGATTACAGGGGCCTCAGGCGGCATCGGTGGGGAAATTGCAAAAAGCCTACATGCTGCAGGGGCCACTGTTGCTATATCGGGCACTAGACTGGAGCCTCTTCAAGCTCTGGCAACTGAGCTGGGCGACCGTGCGCATATTTTGATATGCAACCTTTCTGATCATGCGGCGGTGGCAGCTCTACCCAAACAGGCCGCTGAGGCCATGGGCAAAGTTGACATATTGGTAAATAATGCTGGCGTAACGCGAGATAATCTTTTCATGCGAATGTCAGATGATGAGTGGAGTTCTGTGTTAAATATCAACCTCACCAGCACCATGCGTTTATGCAAAGGTGTACTGCGTGGTATGATGAAAGCGCGTTGGGGGCGGATAATTAATGTGTCTTCGATAGTGGGTGCAACTGGCAATCCTGGTCAAGCCAATTACGCAGCTTCGAAAGCTGGGGTAGTAGCTATGTCTAAATCGCTTGCATATGAGGTAGCCACCCGTGGAATTACAGTTAACTGTGTAGCCCCAGGTTTCATAACTACTGCGATGACTGAAAAGCTAACTGATGATCAAAAGTCTGGAATTTTGACACAAGTGCCTGCTGGGCGTATGGGCACAGCAGGCGAGATTGCGGCGGCGGCTTTGTATCTTGCAAGTGAAGAAGCAGGCTACATCACAGGCGCAACCCTGCATGTAAATGGTGGTATGGCCATGCTTTAGTATATTTCTGCCTATTTAGATTTGCTGCTGACAAAACATTTGCCCCTAGGTAAACCTGTGTTATAGGCAGCACAACGAAGTGAACTGCACTTGAAAGTGCGCACATCGGCCCCCTAAATAAATGGGGCTCCACCGCTTCGATATTGAAGCAACTCAAGATCGCAGCTCAGCTGCGGAGAACCACGGGCCAAGGCCTAGGAACTAATAAGGACCTGAGATATGAGCGATGTCGCTGACCGCGTTAAGAAGATCGTTGTAGAGCACCTGGGTGTCGAGGAAGATAAAGTTGTTGAAAATGCATCTTTTATTGATGACCTAGGCGCAGATAGCCTCGATACAGTTGAACTTGTAATGGCATTTGAAGAAGAATTTGGAATTGAAATTCCTGATGACGCTGCTGAAACCATTCAGACATTTGGCGATGCAGTAAAGCATATCTCTGCCGCAGTTTAAGAACTGAACATAGAGTTTTGAAAACGGCATCCAAATCAGGATGCCGTTTTCGTTTCTATTCCCCAAATACTTGAGAAATTGGGGCTGACCTGTTGCTTGGTTTGGGCCATAGTTGGCACATAGATTAAAATTGGAGATCAAAATGCGGCGTGTCGTCATTACTGGACTTGGAATGGTTTCCCCATTGGCTGATGGGGTGGAGGCTACGTGGGAGCGGTTACTTGCAGGTCAGTCTGGTGCCGGCTTGATTGAAAAATTTGACGCGAGTGAAGTGGTGACCAAATACGCTTGTGAAGTGCCTTTGGGCGACGGATCTAATAGTACTTTTAATGCAGATTCATATTTGGCTCCAAAAGAGCAACGCAAAGTAGATGATTTCATCTTGTATGGCCTGGCAGCAGCACAACAGGCCGTTGTAGATAGCGGCTGGATGCCAAAAGCAGATGCCGATCGGGAACGCACGGGCGTTATGATTGGGTCCGGTATTGGAGGATTGCAATCAATTGCTGCGACCGCTCTGTTAATCCAAGAAAAAGGCCCACGCAAGGTCTCTCCGTTCTTTATTCCTGGAGCATTAATCAATCTTGTGTCGGGGCACGTGAGTATTAAATTTGGTTTTAAAGGTCCTAATCATGCAGTTGTAACAGCCTGTTCAACTGGGGCGCATGCAATTGGTGATGCGAGCCGTTTGATAATGTTTGGTGATGCCGATGTTATGGTGGCTGGTGGTACGGAAAGCTCAATTTGTGAAATTGGTATTGCGGGCTTCAACGCTTGTAAGGCGTTGTCAACTAAGAGTGAAGCTAATCCTGCTAAAGCAAGCCGGCCTTATGATATCGATAGGGACGGGTTTGTGATGGGTGAGGGTGCCGGTGTTATGGTTCTTGAAGAGCTTGAACATGCGAAGGCACGTGGCGCAAAAATATATGCAGAAGTACTTGGCTATGGCATGTCGGGCGATGCCTATCATATCACTGCTCCTTCAGAGGTGGGTGAGGGTGGAGAGCGTTCCATGCGTGCAGCGTTGAAGAATGCAAGTCTGCAGCCGTCTGACATTGATTACATCAACGCGCATGGTACTTCGACCATGGCTGATACCATTGAATTGGCAGCGGTGGAGCGGTTGTTGGGAAGTTCTGCATCTAAAGTGACCATGTCGTCAACAAAATCATCTACTGGGCACTTACTCGGGGCTGCTGGCGCCATTGAGGCTATTTTTAGCATTTTGGCGATCCGTGACCAAGTTGCTCCACCTACTATCAATCTTGTTAATCCAGCGGTGCAAACAGATATAGATTTGGCGCCTAACAAAAAAGTTGAACGCGAAATCAATATAGCCCTATCAAATTCCTTTGGATTTGGCGGTACTAATGCGAGTATAGTTTTCGGAAAATATCAATAATATGTGGCGTAATATTGCTTCCAATACACTTACGATTTTTGTTGTTAGCCTTTTTCTTTTGGGAGGGTTTATGTCTCTAATGAAGTCTAGGTATTATGCGCCTGGCCCACTGGCGGAGGCCATTTGCGTCAAAGTGGAATCGGGCAGTTCGATGTCTAAAATTGCTGCGCAACTTGGGGATCAAGGTGCTGTTATAAGTAAGCGTTTGTTTCATATTGGTGTTGACTACACTGACAAAGCGAATGATCTGAAGGCAGGCAACTTTCTTATTCCTGCTGGTGCCTCAATGGCCGAGATTGCCGGTCAGATTACTACTAGTGGCCGCAATACCTGTGGCACAGAAGTAGTCTATCGTGTGGGCGTTACTCGCACCACGGTGTTGGTGCGTGAGCTGGACCCCGCAACTAGCGCCTATGTGGAAGTTGCGCGTTTCGATCCTGATGAAGAGGTAGCTCCTGAGGTCTATTCGCGCAGTTTGGTCGTAAATGATACTCGTATAAGGTTTGCTGTAGCTGAGGGCACTACGAGTTGGCAGATTGTAGAATCTCTAAAGGCAATTGATGCCTTAGATGGTGATATCGCTGAAATTCCGTCTGAGGGGACACTGGCACCTGATAGTTATGAGATAAAGATCGGTGATCTGCGCATAGATATTTTGGCTAAAATGGCTTTGGCTCAAGATCAACGCCTTCGGGAGGTGTGGGCTGCACGTGATGCAAATACGCCCGTAAAATCGATTGATGCGCTTTTGGTCCTTGCGTCCATAATAGAAAAAGAGACTGGTGTCTCTGACGAGCGCTTTCAGGTAGCCTCTGTATTCGCTAATCGTTTGGAGCAAGGCATGCCGTTGCAGACGGATCCCACCGTTATTTACGGTATAACAATGGGTAAGGGCCCTCTTGGTCGGGGGTTACGTAAAAGCGAGCTACGACGCGATACGCCGTGGAATACCTATTTAAATCGGGGGTTGCCGCCAACAGCCATCGCCAATCCTGGCGTTGCTAGCTTGCAAGCCGCTCTTAACCCTGCTGAGACGGATTATATATTTTTTGTAGCGGATGGAACAGGTGGCCATGCCTTTGCAGTGACGCTTAAAGAGCATAACCGCAATGTGGCGACTTGGCGCAAAATTGAAGCAGAGCGCAATCAATAATTTTGCTAAGATTAAACGAGGTGCTTTAGACACGGGTAGAGAATAAGCTCGGACGCAATGGTGCTTCGAAGCGTGTGAGACAAACACATATTGACTAAGCCGATACTGGCGATAATGGCTGTTTTAAGTTATAAATATCGTGGTTGAGTGGCAGATATTACATCGAGACTATTTTTTTTGAGAGAAATAATATTTGAGAAAAAGTAAATATAGCCACATTAGTGAACTCCATTTCGAGAGTAAACAAAGTACCTAAGTAAGTAATTAACATTGATATTTAATTATCTTTTGAAATCTAAAAAAAGATATTTATGTAAACTCTCATTTAAGGATTCATAACGCGCAGGCCTTTACGGCTCAATGCACACTCTTTAAAATCTTTGCATTAGGTATATTTCAATAGTAGTTATTGCTCTTAATTAAGGGACCATATTATGGCAAAAATAATCAAAAAATTTGATTCGCTTGATCCAGTTTGGGATCAAATGGTGATTGAGGCACAGCATGGTATTGAGCAAGAACCGCTACTTGGCGCCATGATTCATTCCAGCATTCTGCACCATAACAACCTGGATCAGGCTTTATCTTATCGTATTGCGTTGAAGTTGGCCTCGCAAGAGATGCCAGAACAAATGCTGCGGGAAATTTCTGATGATGCTATCGAGCTTGGTAAGATTGGAGCCTTTTCGCGGGCTGATTTGGTAGCAGTGCGCGAGCGTGATCCAGCCTGCCATAACCTCACCCAGCCTTTATTGTTTTTCAAAGGTTTTCAGGCCATTCAAGCCTATCGCGTTGGGCATTTTCTGTGGATGTCTGACCGTAAGGATTTGGCCTATTTCTTTCAAAGTAGAATTTCTGAAGTCTTTGGAATAGATATTCACCCTGCAGCGATTATTGGTAAAGGTTTGATGATTGACCATGCCCACTCGATCGTGATTGGCGAAACCGCCGTTGTTGGTAATAATGTATCTATGCTGCACTCTGTAACCCTAGGCGGCACTGGAAAGCAAGATTCTGATCGTCATCCAAAGATCGGTGATGGTGTGCTGATTGGAGCAGGCGCAAAGGTGCTGGGGAGCATCAAAGTGGGCAATTGTAGCCGTATTGCGGCGGGTTCTGTAGTTTTGCACGAGGTGCCACCTTGCAAAACAGTGGCGGGCGTACCAGCCAAAATCGTGGGTACTGCTGGCTGTGACCAGCCATCAGTGATGATGAACCAGCTTTTGGGGTAACATAATACTTTAATAAACAGAAAACTAATATCAGATCTAATCGAGCAGACATTCCTTTTGGGAGCCTTGGTTAAACTAGCATATACAGCGGATTTTCAAGGCTTTCAACAATCTCGTTCAACAATTCAGCGCCTAAAGCTCCATCAATCACGCGGTGATCCACGGACATGGTTACAGACATAACCGTGGCTACAGACAGGCTGCCATCGTCAAGAACTACAGGACGCTTTTTACCAGCACCTACAGCCAAAATTGCGCCTTGCGGTGGGTTAATTACAGCGTCAAAATTGTCGATTCCCATCATGCCAAGATTAGAGATTGAAAAGCTGCCGCCTTGGTATTCATGTGGGGCCAGTTTGCGGTTGCGCGCTCGTTCGGCGAGATTTTTCATCTGGACAGCCACTTGTGACAGAGATTTGGTGTCCGCATCCAGCAAAACAGGGGTTAACAAGCCGCCTTCAATGGCTACAGCCACGGAGATATCTGAGGCTTTCATCTGCAAAACCCGATCGCCAGCCCAAACTGCATTGGCGGTGGGCACCTTTTGCAATGCATGGGCGCAGGCTTTTATGATAAAGTCGTTGACTGAAGTTTTGATGCCGCGGGCATCTAAACTTTTGTTGATTTCACCACGGACCTTCAGAAGGTTGTCTAAGTGGATGTCACGACGCAGGTAGAAATGTGGAATGGTTTGCTTGGCTGCGGTCAAACGCGCGGCAATTACTTTTCGCATGCTGTCCAGCGGTACGGTTTTGAACACTCGCCCTTCATACATAGCTTCAACTGTAGCTGCGTTGGCAGAGGTTGGCATGGTTATAGCAGTTGTAGGCCCTGCTAAGGTGTCTGATGGTGCTACTGCTGTGCTGACATCAGCCTTAACAATCCGACCATTAGGGCCAGATCCAGTAATTACTGCCAAACTCAAGCCTTTGTCAGACGCGATGCGTCGTGCAAGGGGGGAGCTAAAAATGCGGGTACCACTTGAGGTCACAGGTACCGCTGAAGCCAAAAATTCCACATTGGATACGGTAACCTCTGCAGCCACCACAGCGAGTATTGCAGGTGGTACCTTCGCGTTAGTTGCATCCCCGTCTTCAAGCAAAACCGCAATTGCAGTGTTTACTTTTACATTTGCAGTACCTTCGGCCACTAAGAGCTTGCCAATAACGCCTTCGTCAACGGCTTCAAACTCCATGGTCGCCTTGTCAGTTTCAATCTCGGCCAACAGATCGCCAGATTGGACTGCATCGCCCTCTGACACCAGCCATTTAGCGAGGGTGCCTTCTTCCATAGTCGGCGATAGGGCAGGCATAAGAATTTCAAGTGCCATAGGGCGCTCCTTAACGATATAGGACTGACTTAGCAGCGGCCATCACATCTTTGGTGGTGACCAAGGCCAATTTTTCGAGATTAGCGGCATAGGGCATTGGAACATCTTTGCCGGTACAATTGATCACCGGCGCGTCAAGGTAATCGAAGGCCTCTTGCATCAACACTGAGGAAATATGACTACCGATGGAACATACCGGGAAACCTTCTTCTATCGTGACGCAACGGTTAGTCTTCTTGACGGAATTCACAATTGTCTCTGTGTCCAGTGGCCGCAAGCAACGTAGGTCGACTACTTCAACACTTACACCCATTTCTACCAACTGATCAGCGGCTTGAAGGGCGTATTTCATGCCAATACCAAAGCTCACCAGTGTAATATCATTTCCTTCGCGCCAGATCCGCGCCTTACCCAAAGGCACAGTGTAATCGGACAGGTCAGGGACCTCAAAACTCTGGCCATAAAGCATCTCATTTTCCAGGAAGATCACTGGATTTGGATCACGAATGGCGGATTTTAAAAGGCCTTTAGCATCAGCGGCGGAGTAAGGTTGGACAACTTTCAGGCCAGGAATATGCGCATACCATGCAGCATAATCTTGGCTGTGTTGTGCACCAACTCTCGCAGCAGCCCCATTGGGCCCACGAAACACCATAGGTGCGCCCATCTGGCCGCCGGACATATATAGTGTTTTGGCGGCTGAATTAATGATCTGATCCATCGCCTGCATGGCAAAGTTGAAGGTCATAAACTCAACAATCGGTTTCAGACCTCCAAAAGCAGCGCCAACGGCTATACCAGCAAAACCATGCTCAGTGATCGGTGTGTCGATCACGCGCTTTGTACCAAACTCATCAAGCATGCCTTGCGAGATTTTATAGGCGCCTTGGTATTCGGCTACTTCTTCACCCATCAAATAAACAGTTTGATCACGGCGCATCTCTTCGGACATCGCCTCCCGGATCGCTTCGCGCACAGTCTGAGTTTTGAATGTGGTACCTTCAGGCAGATCTTGTTCGACTATATTGCCTTGCGCTGGCGTCTGAACTTGTGCCTGGCCGGATGCCCCTACGGACACTGGGGCAGGGGCTGATGCAATGGTAGTAGCAGGGGCTGCGTCAGATAAAATTTCGTCCTCTTCCAGCAATATAGCAATGGCGGAGTTGACGGCCACAGCAGCAGTACCTTCAGCGATCAACAGCTTACCGATGATCCCTTCAGCAACTGCCTCAAATTCCATAGTGGCTTTGTCTGTTTCAATTTCTGCAAGAATATCACCTGATCTGACCTTATCACCTTCCGCGACAAGCCATTTCGCCAATGTGCCTTCTTCCATCGTGGGCGAAAGAGCGGGCATTAAAATTTTAATAGCCATGGGTTAAGCCTCCGCCTGTGCGTAAATATCTGTCCAAAGTTCTTCTAAGGCGGGTTCTGGACTTTCTTTTGCAAATTCGGCGCTTTTATTAACTACCGCTTTAATTTCTTTGTCGATCGCTTTTAGATCTTCTTCATTGCAATGTTTTCCGGTCAAAAGAAGATCACGCACATGTTCAATGGCGTCTTTTTCTTCACGTACCTTCTGGACTTCCTCACGGGTGCGATATTTCGCCGGGTCTGACATTGAGTGTCCGCGGTAACGATAGGTTTTAATTTCTAGGATGTAGGGACCTTTACCTGAGCGACAATGTGCTACAGCAGTCTCTCCAGCGGCTTTTACCGCTAGAACATCCATACCATCTACAGATTCACCGGGAATACCAAAAGCGTGCCCGCGCTCGTAGATTTCAGCGGAAGAAGTGGAGCGTTGCTGTGATGTGCCCATTGCGTATTGATTGTTTTCGATCACAAATATTACAGGTAAGTCCCATAGAGCTGCCATGTTAAAGGTCTCGTAAACTTGCCCTTGGTTGGCAGCTCCATCGCCAAAGTAGGCGAAAGTTACGCGGCCATTCCCATGATATTTGTCAGCAAAGGCTAGGCCCGCACCTATTGGAACTTGTGCTCCAACAATGCCGTGGCCACCATAAAAATGTTTCTCTTTCGAGAACATGTGCATCGAGCCGCCCTTACCCTTGGAATATCCGCCGCTTCTCCCGGTCAATTCGGCCATAACACCGTTGGCCTCCATGCCACAGGCCAGCATGTGTCCGTGATCGCGGTATGAAGTTACTCGCTTGTCGCCTTCTTCTGCGGCAGCCTCCAAGCCTACAACAACGGCTTCTTGTCCAATATATAGGTGGCAAAATCCGCCGATTAACCCCATGCCGTACAGCTGACCGGCCTTTTCTTCAAAGCGCCGTATAAGTAACATTTCACGATAGAAATGCATCAAGTCGTCTTTTGATACATTTGCCTTCCTAATTTTTCTAGCCGCCATTGGGACCTCACAATAAATAGTTTAGCGTTAAACTATCTCATATCACATATATATAAGAAATAGGAACAATTTATTTTTTCATAAAATAGTACATATAATCAAAGTACTACAAATTATTATTTATTTAATAACAATTTCGTCTGGACGAATGAATCCTAGTATGTCCCGCGCCTGTTGATCCAAAAGATCAAGGTCAAGATAGTGGTCAGATAAGCGCAACGTCTTATTTTCCAGTAAGGATATTGAGCTTTGCAGCTGGTATAAATTCAGAGTTAGAGCTCTAAATTCGGAAAGATACTCGGCTCGCCGTAAAACCCCATAGTCGCCTTGGATTGCGGAAAATACGAAATATGTCGCTAGGGTGAGGGACACAACCGTTACAGCCAAGGGGCCAATAGGGGGAGCATTGCGATTTGTCATTTAATGCCTTCTGCCTGTCTCGAGCTTTAAAGCACTATGACATATTGATTCGCAGCTGTGAATCCCCTGATTCGTATTTTATCCAGAAATCGACGCTTGGTAGAT
>Ga0114995_10000989_pt1 | contig 20122 bp, 20 predicted proteins | sample ArcticOcean_MG_C_11_FD_87038 | JGI IMG/M metagenome (GOLD analysis project Ga0114995, IMG submission 87038) | Marine microbial communities from western Arctic Ocean - ArcticOcean_MG_CB2_154 | ecosystem: Environmental > Aquatic > Marine > Oceanic | place: Arctic Ocean: Canada Basin | collected... | reverse complement strand
GCTGCCCTGGCCATCGTCGCTGACACGCTCGCTGGGCACAGCTCATACGCGAACACGCCACGGCTCGTCGGTCGCGAAGTCCTCGAAGCCGATGGAAAGCAGCACATCGCACGCCTCCTCACTTGGGTCGACGGACGAACAGCTGATACATCGACATCGTCACCTGACCACCGTCGCTCGATCGGAACCGTGGTCGCTGCCACCGACGAAGCGCTCGCCGGTTTCGAGCACGCAGCTACCGAACGGCTCTACCGCTGGAACATGCTGCAATGCGCTGACCTCGGAACTCCATTGCATCATTGGGCAGCCGCGACCCTGGTCCTTTGCCGAAACAACACTCCCCCAACTGATTGCTCTGCCTCAGCAAAGCATCCACAACGACGCGAACGACGCCAACATCGTCGTCACTCCGGACGGGGCCCTCTCGTTGATCGACTACGGAGATGTCGTTCGGGGCCCGCGGGTCGTCGGCCTCGGCGTCGCCGCCGCCTACGCGATGCTTGGTCAGCGCGATCCGTTGGCCGCTGCCGCCGACGTCGTGAGCGGTTACCACGCAGCTGCTCCGCTCGAGCCCGACGAACTTTCTGTGCTCGATGCGATTATCCGTACGCGGCTCGCCATGAGTATCGCTCTTGCCGAACTCCAGGTCCGCGAGCACCCCCACAACACCGACTATTTGCTCGTCAGCCAAGCAGCGATCAGCAATGTCGTCGAGTTGCTTGCAGCGATTCCTCACGCTGTCGCGCATGCGACGTATCGCAACGCCTGCGGATATGTCCCGATCAGCAGCCAACCCAACATCGAGACGTTCTTCGACTCCGCTGGTTTTGACCCTGCACCGATTGTCACCGTCGATCTGAGCGATGCGCAGATCCTCGATTGGAGCAGCGAGTCCGACCGTCGGGCCAAGATCCCCCAGGATCGCCCGAGCCTCGGCAGATACGCCGAAATCCGCTCGATCTACGACACCGATTCATTCGCCACAGCTTCGGGCGAGCGACGCACCCTGCATCTCGGCATTGACGTCTTCGTCCCTGACGGACAGCCGGCGTGCTCACCACTTACAGGTGTCATTCATGCATGCGACATCCGCGATTTCCCCGGCGACTATGGCGGCGTCGTCATCTTGGAATACCGGACACACCACGACACCCCGTTCTGGCTGCTCGTTGGCCACCTCGACCACGCAAGTGTTGAGCATCTCACGCCGGGCCAACACGTCGAACGAGGTACTGCCTTCGCCCGCGTCGGTGCCCGCTCAGAAAACGGCGGCTGGGAACCGCACCTCCACGTCCAACTGTTCACCGATCTGCTGGGGCTGACGACAGAACTGGATGGCGTGGCCCGTGCCAGCGAACGCGACGTGTGGATGTCGATCTCGCCGAACCCCGCTGCACTTCTCGTCGGCGTCGACCGGCAAACCACCGAAGCAAACAACTCTCCACCGAACGAAATGGCGTAAACTCGCCAATGCAGCTGCTGGGCGGAATATCACGTCGCATTTGGTCTCAGACCAACACCGAACCCTGGAGTAGATATGACCGACGCAAGTACCGTGACCGACGAAGTGGCTGAGCTGCAGAAGAAGCAGCAGCGATTCGAAATCGTCGCAGCCGTACTGCTCGGTCTCGCCACCGTGACGATCGCCTGGGGCTCCTACCAAGCCAACCTCTGGGGCGGGATGCAAGACAAGGCGCTCACCGAATCAGCCCGACTGTCGACGGACGCAGCAAGCGAGTACGAAGAAGCAAGTTCAATCATCTCACTCGACCAGACGCTCTTCGTTGAAGTCGTCCTCCAGCTCAACCAGCCGGGCGGCGACGAAGATGCTGCCCTCGAAACCGTGGACTTCATCACCACGAACATGTCCGAGCAAGGCGAGGCCGCAGTGAACGACTGGTTCGACAACGACCTCGATTTCCCGTTCACGGATGCGTACTACGAATCCTTCTATTCCGCCGGCGATGAAACTATTCAAGAGTCCGACGCCAAGTTCGAAGAGGGTTCGCAGAACAATACGACCGGCGACAAATACGTACTCGTGTCGACAATCCTTGCTTCAGTTCTGTTCTTTGCAGGTATCTCGACGGTCCTGCATACCGATCGCGTCAAGCGCGTTCTGCTCGGCAGCGCCGCAGTGCTCTGGATCGGTGCTGCGATCTACATCGCGACACTGCCAATCGCGAGCCTCTGACACCCTTCGCCCGCAGGGCAGCATGCGGTGGCACCGGACCACGGCGTCGAGCAACGTGTAGCGAGAGATGCGTTCCTCACCAATCGTCGGCGAGGTATCGGTGGACAGATTATTTCCACAGGCGCTTCCGGATCCGTGTGCCGGGTACGCGCGTGTCGCGTCGGGCAGCGGAATCAACTTGTTGTGCAGGCTGTCGTCGAGCAGGTGCGGGCAGTGCTTGCTCGCACCGAGCAGCTTGCCGTGAGCTTGGTCAGCCCGAGCTCCTGACTTGCAAACCAGAACGACGGAATGATCGAGTTCGGCGAGGTCCCACGCGTGCCGTGTCGAGCGGGACGTTGAGTTGGTCCTAGATGATTCCTTTTGGTCGGATGCGATGGTTTTTGGATTAAGCGAAGATAGTGGAGGCGGCGGTGTACACGGCGACGATGCCAAGCATGATTGCGAAGGCCCGAGTCAGTCGCGCGGCGTCGATGCCTTTGGAGACGCTCGTGCCGACGACGACGCCAACAGTGACGGTGACGAGGAATGGGCCAATGACAGTCCAGTCGAAGCCGAGATCCCCCGAGCGCATGGCGAGTGCGGTCGCCGCGTTGATGACAATGACGACCAACGATGTTCCGATCGCCTGCTTCGCTGGGAACTTGAGGAGCAGGGCGAGCGCCGGGACAACAGCGAAGCCACCTCCGACACCAAAAAGGCCGGTCAGGAGCCCGACCGCTGTCGCGGCGCCAGCGAGCTGTGCGAGGGCCGGCGCCGACAGATCAAGGTGTGGCGCTGTGGAACTCCGTTGCTTCGTCGCAACCCCGGTGCCGTTGACGAGCTGGAGATCATCAACAAGTTGTTCGTTCGCAGGTTCGGAGTTGTCGATACTGCGGTACATCCGGACGGCGACAAAGACGATGAGTGCCGAAAAGGCGAGCAGCAGAGCGTTCTCGTCCAACGATCGATTCACCAGCAATCCGATCCTCGAACCAAAGATCCCGGCGGTGCCAAAGGCGATGCCCGCTCCGAAGTGCACGTTGCCGTTGCCGAAGTGGCTGACGACGCCGAACGCCGACGCGACGCCGACCACGAGTAACGAGGCCGTCGTTGCGTCCTGGGCCTGCAAGCCGGCCACGAACACCAGGATCGGCACAGCAAGCGTCGATCCACCGCCGCCGAGCGCGCCGAGCGACAGCCCGACCAAGAGGCCAAGTGCGACGGCGATGATTTCGCCGATCACGCCGAGCCTCGAGTTGGCAGGTGCATGGCGGTGGGATACATGGGGGCGAGGTGCATGGGGCCGAGATGCATGGAAAATGGGGAGAGTTGCTGCATGGTCATTCGTGCACAACTATCTACATATGTCCGTACTTTCTACACGGGCCGTGAGGGGCGCTTGCAACATCTCCCACTTGGACGCCCGAGAACGGCGATCGCTACCGGTTCCGCTCAGAATCAGCGGTTGTTGTCACGCTGCTTCGGCGGCGCCTTGAACGGTGCCTCGATGAGCATTTCGAACCGTGCATCGTCGGGCTGATTCGGCTCGTTCATCTTCTGCAGGTACTTCTTGAGGGCGGCGCGACCTGTGGTGACATGGTCGCCCTTGGCTCCAACGGAGCGCGCAAGTGCGTCTTTGGCCTTACCCACTCGTTCCTTGCGCATGGTCTTTTCGGCCTCGCTAAAAATGCGGGGTTGCTTATTGACCTTCGCGGCCGCGGCTGCGCGCCGCTTCGCTTCGGATTCCTGCAGTGGGGTCAGCTTCTGATTTGACATGGGACACAAACCGTACAAGGGCTGCGGCCCAAGTTGCCAAAAAGGGCGTCGGCGGCAGCATCCCGCTCCCTTCACCGATATCCCTTCACCGGTATCCCACGACTGATATCAAAAAACAGACGCTGGAAAACCACGTGGGCGACTGGGAGTATTCGTGGTCATCATGGGTGCTGGCTTCTTTGCCGAAGCCGGCGCCGCCTACTTAAAAGTGCAGGAAGGAAAAGAGCAAAACCGAGCCCTTGGCGCCAGCGGAGCCCCGGGAATCGGAGTGTCGGCCAATCTCGATGACTGAGATTACGGCAGGGGAAATCAAAGTTTTTGTCCCTGCTGGAGATAGCCGGTGGCTATCAAAGCATTCGGCCGCAGCGCGCCCTGCCGCCCCGGGGGGAAGGAGGCAGAACACGCGGCCGCATCAATCGAGACGGGTCAGGCTTCGGCGAGTTCGCTGACGTCGTCGGAGGCGCTCGCCGTGCTACCAGGTTCGACGTAGCCGTCTTCACGGGACTTGGCCAGCGCGATAGCGAGCACGAGGAGCCCGAAGAGGGGCTTCGCAAGCACGTCACCGAGCGAGTACATGACCTGGCGTGCAACTTCTGCGTTGGCTTGGTTGTCAATCAACGACGGGAGCATGTAAGCAATCGGATAGACGCCCCACGTTGCCAAAATGACGTAGCGGAGGGCGTCGAGCAGTGTCTTGACACCACCACTTTGACGTTGGACCGACTTGCCGAGCTCGACAAACAAGACGTACAGAATGTAGAGGAAGGGGATCGTCGATGCGATTCCCCAGATGGTGCGAGCCGAGTCGTCGGCGGCTGCGATCTCACCGGGGTAGCCAAGCGCAATCATCGCAACAGCGGCAATCGTGAGGCGAACCAGCAAGCTGTTCGTCGTCTTCTTCGCAAGCTTCAGAACAATGACGAGTTCAGCAAGCAGCAGGGGAACGGTGAGGAGCCAGTCGACGTATCGATAGCCCTCGTTGAACGGAGTGCCGTCCTGAACGTATTCACCGTTGGTGAACGTGAATGCGTCGTTCCAAGATCCAAAGATTCGGATGTAGTGGTAAAGCGCAATGCCGACAACGAGGCTTGACAACGTGACTGCCATGCGGTGTTGCGGGGCAACACGACTTCGCACAAGCAAGAAGTACAGCAGTGCCGCTCCCATGCTGGCGATAACGAATGAGAACGAGTTGTAGACCAGGTTGAACTGGGTCTCGCTCAATGTGAGTTCCATATGACGCTCCTTTAGGGCGGCTGCCGTCAGAATTAACGACGATAAATGTGTATCACACCTATCTCGACTAAATCACAGTTATGCGCGGTTTGTTCGCACTTTGACTACCAGTCGCCACAACCCAACATGACACGCCCGAAGTCTGCTCGCGCCCAAACGGCTGTTTCTGGAGCACGACACCCCAATGGCCTCGTGGGCGCCTTACTGTAAAAACATGTTGTGGACGGTCCGTATTTCAGAAGTGAACGATATGCCCAACGTGATACGGCTCATCGAGCGGGCCCGAAGCGCCGAAACTGTTCACGTCGAACTGAGCGACGTTGTTGCTGATCTGAGGTCGCCGGCAACAAATGTCGTCGCCTGTGTTGGTGACTCGATCGTCGCCGTCCTCGTCGGTCGGCCCGAAGGCGATGTCGGTCGCATCGTCGCCATCGCTATCGCCCCGGAGTGGAGAAACAAAGGCATCGGCTCAGCGTTAATTGGACGTGCCGAAGCCGCATTTCTGAAGGCCGGCTGCCACCGCATCGTGGCACTACTCACCGAGAATCAGGTCGGTGCAGCTGCGCTCATCAATCGTGGTTTCGAAATCACTCCGAACCTGGCGATGTACGAAAAGGACGAGCCCCTTCGTCCGACGGCGTTCTCGATTCTCGAACGATGGAATGGTGAGCTGATCGACCAATCCCGATGGGAGTCTTTCTCCGGGCTGACGATGCAGCGTGACATTGTTGAACAACGGTTGTTGGCGCCGCTCATCGAGGCCGAGCTGGCAAGCCACTTCGGCGTGGTTGCACCATCGGCCATGCTCCTGTTTGGTCCACCCGGAACCGGCAAGACGTCATTCGCTAAAGCTATTGCGGGGCGGCTGGGCTGGCCCTTTGTCGAGCTCTTGCCATCGAAACTCGGAGCGCAAGGAGCATCGATGATGGCCGACGAACTTGGCCGGGCCTTCGACGATCTACTCGGGCTCGAACACGTTGTGGTGTTCATCGATGAAGTCGATGACATTGCGAGCTCACGCGCCGCCCGACCCGAGACGCAAGCCGTGGTGAACGAACTGCTGAAGGCGATGGTGCGGGTGCGCGAGGCCCCGGGCCGGCTCCTTGTGTGCGCCACAAACTCGATCGCGGCCCTTGATCCCGCCGTGGTGCGTCCCGGTCGATTTGACCTTGTGATTCCCATCGGCCCACCAGACCCTGAGGCGCGTCTCGCGTTGCTGACCGACATGCTCGGAGCGATTCCGGCTTCGGCGATCGACCCACTGGCGATGGTGGAGCCCACCGATGGGTTGACCCCCGCCGATATCGCTAGCGCGATCCAGCACGCCGCTGCTGGGGTGTTCCGGTCGGTCCGCCAGGGCAACGCGTCGGCCACGATCACGGATAACGATCTCATTGCTTCGATTGACTCGATCGTGCCCACAATTTCCGAGGCCGGTCGGGCGGACTTCGCAGAAGAGGCCGAGCGTTTCAGTCGGCTCTGACCAGCACCGATTCGAGTAACGCGACGTACCGCACGATTGGCAGACGTGTGCTCCAGCCCAAAGGCAGCCGCACCCGGCAGACGCGCGCTCGACTTCGGGATAAGCGAAGCTGATCCACACCTTGCGCGCCCCGGCAATGTCGAGCTCCCGAGACAAATGTCATCAGAACGATTGGAACCGTCGTACGTAGCGTGACCTTGTTCGAATTTCCCCCCCCTCCAGGAGTAACAGCATGTCAACATCACTGATCAACACCGCCGTCCAGCCATTTGCAGCGACTGCGTTCCACAATGGCCAGTTCGTCGACGTGACCGACGCCGATATGCGCGACAAGTGGTCGATCGTGTTCTTTTACCCCGCCGACTTCACGTTTGTCTGCCCGACAGAACTTGGTGACCTCGCCGATCACTACGCCGAGTTCCAGCAGCTCGGTGTCGAGGTCTATGCAGTGTCGACCGACAAGCACTTCACGCATAAGGCCTGGCATGACAGCAGCGAGACGATCAACAAGATCACCTACCCGATGATCGGCGATCCCACCGGCGTCATCACCCGCAACTTCCAGGTCATGATCGAAGACGACGGCCTCGCAGAGCGCGGCACCTTCGTGATCGACCCCGACGGCAAGATCCAGATCATCGAGATCAACGCCGGCAACATCGGTCGGTCTGCCACCGAACTGCTCCGCAAGGTCAAAGCCGCCCAATACGTGCGGGCCAACCCGAACGAGGTCTGCCCCGCCAAATGGGAAGAGGGCGAAGCCACGCTCGCGCCCTCGCTCGACCTTGTCGGCAAGATCTAGCCCGATCGGACTGAACAGATGATTCTTGACGCCCTCCTCACCGAGGCACTCCGCTCGCATCTTCCCAAGATCGTCGAACCGATCGAATTGGTTGCTTCGCTCGATAACTCGCCGACCAGCGCGAAGATCACCGAGCTCCTCGGTGAGTTGGACGTCTTGTCCGCCGACATCAATGTGCGCTTCGACGGCTCCGCCGACCGTCGCCCCTCGTTCCGCATCACCCGAGTCACTGACCCTCATGCGTCGGTCACCTTCGGTGGTGTGCCACTTGGCCACGAATTCACCTCGCTTGTCTTGGCGCTTCTGCAAGTAGGGGGCCATCCATCGACCGCTGATGCCGATCTACTCGATCAGATCCGTGGCATCGAAGGAACGCATCGCTTTGAGACGTTCTTCTCACTGAGCTGCCAAAACTGCCCCGACGTCGTGCAGGCACTCAACCTGATGAGCATCATCAACCCGAACATCGAACATGTTGCCCTTGATGGCGGCGCGTTCCAAGACGAAATTGCAGCTCGCGAAGTAATGGCTGTACCAACGGTGTTCCGCAACGGCGAAAAGTTCGGTCAGGGCCGTATGACCCTCGAAGAACTCGTCGCGATGATCGATTCCCGAAGCAGCGATCGTGCGGTCGAGAAAATCGCCGCCATGGACCCGTTCGACGTTCTGATCGTCGGCGGCGGCCCGGCCGGTTCTTCCGCTGCGGTCTACGCCGCCCGCAAGGGACTGCGGACTGCCATTGTGGCCGAACGCTTTGGTGGGCAACTCCTCGACACGATGGGTATCGAGAACCTCATTTCCACACCGTATACCGAAGGCCCAAAGCTTGCTGCAGAGCTCGAAGAAAACGTACGGAATCACCAAGTCGAGATCATCACGGCGCAGCGCGCCGAGCGTATTGATCCGGCCCCACGGGTCGGCGGCCTCCATACGCTGACGCTGGAGAGCGGCGCTGCACTGCAGGCGCGTTCGTTGATCATCTCCACCGGCGCACGTTGGCGCCGCATGGGTGTCCCCGGCGAGGCCGAGTACGCGAACCGCGGCGTGGCGTATTGCCCGCACTGCGACGGCCCGCTGTACAAAGGAAAGCGCACTGCAGTCATTGGTGGTGGGAATTCTGGCGTCGAGGCTGCGATCGACCTTGCTGGCATCGTCAAGCACGTCACGTTGCTCGAGTTTGCTGACGAGCTACGCGCTGACGATGTACTGCAAAACAAACTACGCAGCCTCTCCAACGTCACGATCGTCACTGGCGCCATGACCACCGAGGTGCTCGGCGACGACAAGAAGGTCACTGCGCTGACCTATCGGAGCCGTGCAGACGAGACTGATCACCAGGTCGACCTCGACGGGATCTTCGTACAGATTGGCCTCTTGCCGAACACGGAATGGCTTGACGGAACCGTGCAGCTCTCTGAACACAACGAGATCATGATCGACGGCCATGGCGCCACGTCGGTGCCCGGCGTGTTCGCCGCTGGCGACTGCACCACGGTGCCGTTCAAGCAGATCGTCGTGTCGATGGGCGCTGGCTCCACAGCAATGCTTTCCGTTTTTGATCACCTCATTCGGACTCCGCAAGACACCAACGTCAGCGCCTGAGATCGGTTCAGGTTCGGGTTCGGGATTTTCTCCCCGGTCTCAAACGACCTCGGCGGGCACGTCGACATCGTTTGAGAGCCACTGCGTCCGGGGCACATGCCTCGGGCACGTCCGCTTCTTGCGGTCAGCACGTCGACAGACGGAGTCGTGCGCCATGGGTGCCTTGCGGAGCGAAGCAAGAACTTCTGCTGCCCAAACGCTACCCAAACGCCATATTCTCATCAATCGAGAATGCCGAAAAGCCATCTACGAGGTGTTTTTGCGCCCCTGGCAGGAATCGAACCTGCGACACACGGTTTAGGAAACCGATGCTCTATCCACTGAGCTACAGAGGCGGGGATGGTCCGGAACGTGGCGCGAAACTCCACACACGTTCTGTTCGCATCTGTAGCGAATGCTAGCGGCAGGCGTTCGAGGGCAGAGCTACCGATTTCCGGCGAATGAGACGCCAGTTCTCGGCTCTTAAGCAAAAAGTGGCGCGCGAAAGCGGCAGTGATACGTCGACTGATTCAGGCAGCAGGTCGAAGGCGGTGTTCGGGTGGCCGCCAAGCCTCGAACATGTCGAAGCTTGAGGTGCGTTCTACATGGCGCAGCAGCGTCGTGCTGTTCACAGCCATTTGATAGCAGTGGAAAGCGTGTCGTAGCCGTGCAGCACCAACCGTGCGGGCCCTTTTGTTCATGAGGGAAGATTTCCAGTGTTGATGCATGGACTCAGTTGACTCACGTCTACCGAACAGCTCCCTGTATGCCGGATCGCCGGGCGGGATCGCTCGGAGCGTGAGCGTCCGCCGCTTTGGACGACATCTTGCAGGGCGACCAGCCTCAGCTCATCGGGAAAAGCATCATTGCCACCGAAATTGTTGAGGAAGAGGCCGAGCGCCTCGCTGCCAAACCGCTGCGAGGATTCCAATGGAGGTCACGACGCCCAGCAGAAGACTTGGAGATCGCCACCGGCACGGTTCAAGTTGATCTAGCGATGGGCGCAGACGAAATCGACTGGGTAGCACTTGATCTTCCCGAGCCGACCCCGCCACGTCTTTGAGACGCTAACGACCGCCCGCTGAGGAGAGAACGTCGTAGCGACGTCGATGTGGGTCGCCTGTCTCGCGAGCTCATGTCATTGTTGAGCTCGCCTACTCGTCAGAGGATCGCTAGCTCAGTGCCGGCCGCCTGGCCGCCATGCGGATCTCGGCCACCCAAGTATCAGACGTCGCGGTAGCCCGTGTTCACCCAGTCGGTGACCATCTTGGCAAACATGTCCGGCTGGTCCGACCAGCTGAGATGGCCCGCTTCGGGGAAGATCTGGAGCGCGCTCTTGGGCATGGCGTCATGGAGGTAGTGGGCGTTACTCACATCGAACAGTGCGTCGAGGTCACCCCAGAAGATCTGTGTCGGCACTTCGATCTCGCTCACCCGTTGAGCTAGGGCCTCGCCGTTGCCTCGAAGGTCAGCGAACCAGTGGATGACCTCGAACGCTCGTCCCGAGTAGGCCCGTTTGAAGTCGTCGACCTGTGTTGGGTTGTAGCGATGGCGGATTGCGCCGAAGGTCGAGGTGAAAGCGATAATCGGACCGGCTCCGAGCAGAGCCGTACTCCAGCGGAGAAAACTGAACCGCGACAGCAGGTTGATGAGCATCGCCAACTTGAGTGGACCGGGAGCGCCGACGCTGTGTCCGACCACCATGCTGGCGAGGCGGGATTTCGGTGAAAGGGCATAGCTCAGTGCTGCAGCCATGCCGACATCGGGCGCGACGAGGTGAACGTCGGTGAGGTCGAGGTCGTCGAGGATCCTGCCGAGGAGCTCGCCCTGGGCAGCCGGGGTCATGTCATTGCGATCACCTTCGGAGGCTCCGAAGCCAGGCAGATCGATGGCGACGACGTGAAACGTTCCGGTGAGGGCTTCCCAGGATCCAACGAAGCTCAGAATGCTCTCGGGAAATGGGCTGAGCATGACGACGGTTGGTGCGCCGGTTGGCCCGGCCTCGGCGAGGCGTATTCTGCGACCGGCGAGCGTGCGGAACTCTGTCGTGATATCGACATCTGGGTTGTCGAACGACGTCGCTGCTTTGCGGGCTCTCTTAATCTTGCGCCACTCGGGGGAGATCGCCCGATTGGCGGCACCGTTCATTCGGTCATAGATGCTGAGCTTCTTCATCAGGGTCCTCGTTGAGTTTGTTGAGCGAGTTGCGTACTGAAAGGTACGGAAATGCATCCTAGCGAGTTTTGTACCGGGCGGTACGCTGGAGGCATGAGGAGTGATTCGTGAACACACCGGCTTCGCCAGTCAGGGGGCGGCCGCGCACGTTCCGGCGAGACCACGTTGTTCAGGTTGCGATGGACGCGTACTGGCGCGAGGGGCCCGACGCTGTGTCCTTGAATGAGATCTGCCGGCGCGCAGGCGTGTCGAAACCAGGTCTGTATCGGGCGTTCGGCGGTGAGGACAAACTGTTGGATGCAGCGTTGGAGCACTACGCCGACGTTGTCCTTGCCCCGAATTTCGCGGCGGTCGACCCTGACACACCGCTGCGCGACACGCTCGAGGCAATCGTTGCCTCGTTCACCGACGCGGACCGCGCCGGCCCGCCGGGGTGCCTCCTCGCTCGGCTCCAGCAGGCCGACGGATTGGGGCCATTGGCCACAGGCCGAGTCGAAGGTCTGCGCCAGCACGCTCGGGATTCCCTTGCAACACTGATCGAGCTGGCGAAGGCCCGGTGTGAGGTGGCCGAGGAGATCCCGACCGAGGTTGCTGCGGCGATGGTGGACATCGAGTGCAACGCCGTACTCCTCAGAATGGCCGCCGGCGAAGATCCTGAGCTCCTACGCGCCCAAGCGCGTCTCGCCTTCTCGATCTTCCACTGAACGCCCACGCGCGTCCAAAGCCGCGCGCAACCGGCAAGTTAGCCCGATGCGTTGCGGGGCGGGTTCGAGTCGTGTGCCGCCTCTCCCGATACGGAACACTGTGAGGCGGCATTGTCGGTTCAGACGCGAGGCGTCGACGGGTATAGAGTTTCCAAATCAGGGCATAGACCAGCGCCCTGACCAAACTCAAGGAGGATCAGATGTTGTTTATGATCGAGTGGGAAATTCACCACGAGCAAAAGATGGAAACATTTGGAGCTTTTGGTGGCATGACAGCTGATGATGATGCTGCCGTTGAGCAAGCCCACGGCTTTAAACAGCTTGGCCGATGGCATGACCTGGCTAACGGCCGAGGCGTTGCAATCGTTGAAGCAGATTCAGCTGAAGCAGTGCACGGTTTCCTCATGATGTGGACCGGTGGGCTCAGCACGTTGAATATCACTCCGGTGCTTGACGACGCCGCAGCCCGGTCGGTTGTGAATGGGTACCTCGCTACTCAATAACACTGCCGCAGCCGGGCGTAGGTGAGCGACATTTAACTGCAATCTGCGTTCGGCTCTCGGACGAGGGTGCGCCGCTGTGGAACATCAGCGCTACATCGGCGGAGGGCACGTCTGGTTTGATGTTTCGCGCCATCCCTACAGAGGGGGCCGGCGCAAAAGGTGGGAGAAATCCCCCTCGGTTCGTGGGTGCCGGCAACGTGGGCCGATTGTAGAGGCCGGTTGCCGATCCGAGTCTGCTTTCCACCCGTAGGAGCGCGTGTCGTACGCAATCAACGACGACCGAGATCGGGACGCGGTACGACTCGAGCCTCCCTCCCCCACTCTCGGGGCCGGCAAACAGATCTCGCGTCTCTCCGAGGTCAGCTCGGAGGGTGGTGCAGATCGAGGCACTCCTTCAAGTCGCCATCGAGATCCTGCAGAGCGGAGCGCAACCATCTCACATAGTCGGACGGCAGGTCTGCGATCGGTGTGTTCTTGTGTTTTCCAAATGGCATGTTCATCTCGAAGAGCGCGCGTCCCGCGAGAGCAAGTAAACCGTCGATGCCGTCTTCGTGATGATCAGCCAGCTGCTTCATGAGAGCCAAACACATCTCAGTGTCACCCATTGCCCGATGCCCTTGCGCACCACCCAGACCGAGGTGAGTGCACAAGGTTTCGAGACGGTAGTTGTCGAAATCGGCAAGGAGGTGCCGGGAAAGGCGCATGGTGCACAACGATTCGCTGGTGTCGAAGAACGGAGCCAAGTGGCGATAGTCGAAGGGTGCGTTGTGTGCAATCACGAGTGTGTGACCAGCGGAGAACGGATCGCCATGAAGCGACCGCACGAGGTGCTCGAGCGTTGGCGATTCGGCGACCATGGCATCGGTGATTCCGTTCACCGCCGAGGCTCCGGGTTCGATGGGGATGCCGGGGTTGACCAGAGATCCCACTCTCGCCACCTCGTTGAGATTGTGATCGACTTGAATCCACGCGACCTCAACCGGCCGCGCTCGCGGCCCAAGCCCAGTCGTTTCGATGTCGACGATGATGATCCGATCGAAATCTGCTGCCCGCATGGTGCGAACGTTAGGTGTTCAGCTCTGTCGCGTGAGTGGACCGGACGCAACAGTGCCCCCGAAGGCCGTTGGCAATCATCGAACTGGATGCAACCCGAGAACCAGAGTCTCCAACCGGCTGAAGGTGGCGTAACTTGGCCGGGGCTGGAATGTCTGATCCACCGCTTGTCCGGCGGCGGCTCGCGAACCACGCACTTAAAATGAAGGAGAGCTAGCTATGCAAGACGTCAAGTGTCCGCACTGCGGTCAGACATTCAGCATCGACGGGGCCGGGTTCGCAGAAATCCAGAAACAGGTTCGCGACAGCGAATTCGAGCGCGATTTACACGAGCGACTGAAGCTCGCAGAGCTGGATAAGCACAGCGCTGTGGCGCTGGCAGAGGCGAAGGCAGCTAGCGGGCTCCAGAAGGCAGCCGCAGCGAAGGATGCCGAACTTCAGGAGTTGAAGGCAAAGCTCGACCAGGCCCATCAGGACAAACAGTCCGCTATTGACCTTGCAGAGGCCAGATCCGTGAACGAACTGCAGAAAACAGCAGCGGCCAAGGATTCACAGATCCAGCAGCTGATAGCGAAGCTCGACGCTGGCGAGGTTGAACAAAAGCTGGCAATCACCGCCGCAGTCGGTGCCGTCGAGAAGGAGCGTGACGAGCTGAAGAACGGTCTTGACCGGGCTGAGCTCGAGAAGGAGCGCGACGAAAAGTCTCTGAGGGACAAGTACGAGACTCAGATCAGGGATCGCGATGAGTCGATCGAGCGGCTTCGGGATATGAAGGCGCGGCTCTCGACAAAGATGGTCGGAGAAACCCTCGAACAGCATTGCGAGACCACGTTCAACCAGCTTCGCGCTACAGCTTTTCCCCGTTCCTACTTCGAGAAGGACAATGATGCGCGGGCCGGCAGCAAGGGCGATTACATCTTCCGGGAGTCCGACGCGACCGACACCGAAATCGTTTCAATCATGTTCGAAATGAAGAACGAGACAGACGGGACCGCGACAAAGCGCAAGAACGAGGACTTTTTCAAGGAGCTCCACAAGGATCGAGTCGAGAAGGGCTGCGAGTACGCGATCCTGGTTTCCTTGCTGGAGCCAGACAGCGAGCTCTACAACTCGGGGATTGTCGATGTTTCTCACCGCCATCCGAAGATGTATGTCGTTCGGCCGCAGTTCTTCATTCCGATCATCACGTTGCTGCGCAACGCTGCGCTGAGCTCGTTGAAGTACAAGTCGGAGCTCGCGTTGGTGAAGTCGCAGAACATTGACGTCACGAACTTCGAGGACGACCTCGAGACGTTCAAGGATGCTTTCGGAAAAAACTACGACCTCGCATCCCGGCGCTTTCAGACTGCCATCGACGAGATCGACAAGTCGATCGACCACTTGGAGAAGACGAAGAAGGCACTTCAGGGAACCGATCGAAATTTGCGGTTGGCGAACGACAAGGCGCAAGAGGTCACGATCAAGAAGTTGACGCGCGCCAACCCGACAATGACGGCCAAGTTCGCCGAGTTAGACGGTTCCGATACGCCTCGCACCGAATAGCGGAGCGTCTCGACCGTGAGGTGGCAGAGGAGGGCCCCGGTCGCGGCCGGAACGGACGGCGTCAGTGATCCAGTGCGCCCGGGACCGGCCAACGCAACAGTGCCAGTGCCATCGGTTCATCCAACCCGGCGGTCTTTGTCTTCCCAGTACGGATCGCGCATGTCCTTCTTCAAGATCTTGCCAGCGCCCGACTTGGGCAGCGGATCTTCGGCGCCCCGGATGACAACGGACCGCGGCAGCTTGTAGCCGGCAAGCCACTCGCGACACGATGCAATGAGTTCGTCAGAGGTCAGCTCAGCTCCCGGCTTCAGGACCACTTCGACGTGGACCGTCTCGCCCCACTCCTCGTGGGGGCTTCCAAAGTCAGCGGCTTCAGCAACCGACGGGTGGTGATAAACGGCGTTCTCGACTTCGGTCGTGTACACGTTCTCGCCACCTGAAATGATCATGTCTTTGGCACGATCGACGATGTAGAGGTAGCCACCATCGTCGGCGTATGCCACGTCACCGGACCGGTACCAGCCGTCGACCAGCGCGTGCGTCGTCTCGGCTTCTCGGTTCCAATATCCACGCATGATGTTCGGGCCCTGAATGTAAATCTCGCCAGCCTCACCAACCGACGCGAGGCTCCCATCCGGGCGACGGACCTCGGTTCGAACACCCACAACCGGCACACCTGCAGAACGCAGACGGCTCGCATACGGCTCTTCGCCGCGAGCCCCGCGTTCATGGGTTTCTTCGTCGAGCCAGCTCACCAGTGGCGAGGCTTCGGTCATGCCGTAGGCCTGTGCGAAGCCGCAACCAAACGCCTCAAGGGCCTGGCGTTGCACTTCGCCGGGCATCGGCGAAGCGCCGTACATCACCACCCGCATCGAGGAGATGTCGGCATCTGCCAGACCACCGTGGGCGAGCACCATCGAGATCATGGTGGGTACGAGCAGCACCATCGTGCAGCGTTCGTTAGCGAGCGCAGCGATGGTCGCTGCGGGGTCAAAGGCCGGAATGAACACGTGCGTCCCACCAGCCCAGGTGAGAGCGTACGCAAGTGCGCCGTCAGCGAGGTGGAACTGCGGCGCAGCATGCAGGTAACGGTCGACGGGGGCGATGCGCGCGTGTAACCCCATGTGTAGAGCGTTTGCGGTGAGGTTGCGGTGCGTGAGTATTGCGCCCTTGGGCAGACCGGTCGTGCCGCCGGTATAAAAGATCGCCGCAATGTCTTCCGATTCAAGCTCTGGCAACTCAATCGGTGGGGTGTCAACCATCGACTCGTAGGCAATGGTCCCGTCCGGAGCTTCGGTGCCGGGGCCGACCCACACCAGGGTGTCGATCGAAGCAACGCTGTCGCGGAGTTGTTGAGCGACCGGCAAAAACGACTCGTCGACGAACAACACTTTGACCTGGCTGTCATCGCAGATGAATCGGAGCTCTTCAGGCGCAAGGCGGAAGTTGAGGTCGTTCATCACCATGCCGGCAACGGGGATTGCAAACCACAACTCGAGGTGGCGAGCCGAGTTGAGCATCAAGACACCAACGCGGTCACCACGGTCGAGATCGAGGTCGCTGAGCCCCGACGCCAGCCCGCCGACTCGCCGTGCGACCTCGGCCCAATCGCGACGTTCGCCGGTGCCGAGGTCGACGGTTGCGGCTCCGTGGGGGTTGATGTTCGCGGCCCGGTCAAGAACCCAGGCAATGGTCGGATCGTTCGTTGGCATTGGGGGTCTCCTAGTTTGCTGACTTCTCATACAGCGTCACGACAGCGGCGCCGCCAAGACCAATGTTGTGCTGAAGCGCTCTGGTGGCATTGGCAACTTGACGAGGACCTGCTTCGCCGCGCAGTTGCCAGTTCAGCTCAGCACATTGCGCAATTCCAGTTGCGCCAAGCGGATGCCCCTTCGAGATGAGGCCGCCAGACGGGTTAACGACCCAGCGGCCGCCGTAGGTCGTGGATCCATTGTCGATAAGTTCGGGGCTGTCCCCGACCTCACACATGTTGAGCGCCTCGTAGGTCAGCAACTCGTTGGGCGAGAAGCAATCGTGCAGCTCGATGACCTGGACATCAGCGGCGTCAAAACCGGCCGTGTCGTATGCGGACCGTGCAGCTGCTGCAGACATGTCTGCGCCGACGATCGTGCGAGCGTCGTCGGTGTCGAATGACGACGCGAAATCGGTGGCCATGGCTTGACCTGCGATGCGCACCGCTTGGTCACCCAGATCGAACTTGGCGACGGCGTCTTCGCTCATCAGGATTGCAGCCGCAGCTCCGTCGGAGGTCGGCGAGCACTGCAACCGCGTCAGTGGCCCGTCGATGTGGGGCGAGGCGAGAATTTCCTCGAGCGTGTACACGTCTTGGAACTGGGCGTACGGGTTGTTGGCCGAATGTCGGTGGTTTTTCTCGGCAACCTTTGCAAAGTGCTCTGGTGTCGAGCCGTATCGACGCATGTGATCCTCAGCAGCACGCGCCCACATCTGCGGAGCAACGGGGCTTGTGGTCTCTTCGTGCATGGCGTGCAGGCTCGCGATGTGGCGGTCGAGTGGCGCTGTTCGATCTTCTGAGCCGAGGTCGAGTGAACCTCGCTGCATTTTTTCGAATCCAACCGCCATAGTGACCTCAGCAAGACCACCGGCAATCATCTGGCGGCAGTACATCAACGCCGTCGAGCCCGTCGAGCAGTTGTTGTTCATGTTCACCACCGGGATGCCGGACAGACCCAGTTCGTACACGGCTCGCTGACCCGCTGTCGAGTCGCCGTAGACGTAGCCAACGCCAACCTGTTCGATCTCTTCGTAGCCAATTCGGGCGTCTTCCAACGCTTTGGTTCCAGCCTCTCTGACCATGTCGGGATAGTCCCAGTCACGGCGACCGGGCTTTTCGAACTTCGTCATTCCGACGCCGACGACGTACACGTCTCGAGCCATCATCTCTCCTTCATGTGGGGCTACTGCTGGTGCTGGTGCTGGTGCTGCTGTTGCTGGTGCTGGGGTTCGCGCTGGGCTGAGCTGCCAGACAGTGGCGTCGAAGCAGCGTTGCCCTCCGTGGCGACCTTACAAACCCGACAATGTGTTTGCGAAGCCGGACCGCCCTCACGGCCGAGCTCCGGCGAATGCCGCTGATGAGCCGTCGGAGGTGTCGTCGGAGGTGTCGTCGGATGTTCTTCGTCGACCGGGATCCACTCCGGCCGCACCTCGCCATCGGTGAAACACACACGATATGTGGTCTCCGAACTCGCAAACACAACCTTCGAGATACCGAGCTTGACTGCAGCGTGACACCGCGGGACTCCGGTACCGGCACGGACAAGGTCGACATTGGTGCCCCGGCGCCCGCATTCGACGAGGTGCGGCCCGTGCCGAATGGTCGCACCAATCCTCGAGATGCTGTTTCGCGGCTTCGCGAAATCGCGACTTCGCGAAATCGCGACTTCGCGACTGGTCGCGAATCTCAACGTCGACGGTTCCCCGACAATCTCGCAACGATTCAACGCGTCGAGTATCGCGATGCTCGTGTTCTTGCGCGACGGAGCCGTCGTCCACACGGTGATCGGCGCACAGCCCGAGCACGTCCTGCGCAGCGCAGTCGAACGGCTGACCTCAAACCACTGACCTCGGGCAACTCACTTCGACCAGTTGACTTTGCACGACTATCGTCCGCCGAATGGGCGACTTCGATGGGCAGTGTGTATTGGTGACCGGTGGATCGCGCGGGATTGGCCGCGCTGTGTGCGAAGAGTTCGGGCGACGCGGAGCTGTCGTTGCTGTGCACTACGCAACCAACGAAGCAGCCGCACGCGAGGTCGTTAACGGCCTTGCCGGCAACGGCCATGTCGCCATACCGGCCGACCTCGGTGCAGGCGGAGCGCGCGGCCTGATCGAGTCGACGATCGAAAAGTTGGGGCGGATCGATGTCCTCGTCAACAACGCTGGCATCTACGAGGCGCATCCCGTGCTGACGACCTCGCCCGACGACTGGGACGCGAGTTGGGCACGAACGATCGCCACCAACCTGATCGGTCCGGCCGATCTGATCCACGCGGTGGTCCCGCACATGGTCGAACAAGGTGGCGGACGCATCGTGAACGTGACGTCGCGCGGTGCGTTCCGTGGCGAACCCGCACACGCCGCGTATGGCGCAAGCAAGGCAGGGCTGAATAGCCTCAGCCAGTCGATGGCCGTGGCACTCGCGCCGCACAACATCTATGTCACCGCGGTCGCGCCGGGCTTCGTGGAGACGGATATGGCGTCTGCCTACCTGAACGGCCCCGGTGGTGATGCCGTCAAAGCGCAGAGCCCGATGGGCCGCGCTGCCTCCCCTGCCGAGATCGCGCGGGTCGTGGTATTCCTCGCCAGCCCGGGCTCGGAGTCGGCAACCGGCTCGATCGTCGACGTCAACGGGGCTTCCTACCTCCGGAGCTGAAGCACCGAGAGGAACACACCGCTGCGATGGCTGACGCTGAGGGAACGGACATGGGCGAAGCCGACGCTGACCATGATGAAGTTGAAGCCACCCCTGACGGCCACAACGACCAGGACGCATCCGTCGACGCAGCCTGATAATCCGTCAGGGACGGCCCGAAGACGAGCGTCTCAGCGAGTTGCCGTGTAGAGGGTTCGCAGCAGTAAGCCCTCCTCGATCGCGTTCACTGTGCGCTGTCGCCGCTCGATTCCTGCTCCGACGGCGTCATCACCAAGCGCGCCACGTAGACCCTCTTCGTGGCGGAGCGTCGCAGCGAGCCAGCGGTGCTGGGTAGCCAGATACTCAGCCGTCAGATCGACCGCGTCAACCTCGATGAAGCCAGCTGATTGGAGGAGGCCCAGGTAGGAAGTCCTGACAGTCACCGCTGGCGGCCCAATCGAGATCGCTCGGCGTCGCTTCGCTCGGGCCAGCCCTGGTGGCAATTCGATCGTGTGGAACGCCAGTCGACCGGCCGGACGGAGAACCCGATGAGACGCTCCCAGCACGGAGAGCTTGCTCCTCAGTCAACACATCACATCGGCATGCACGACTGCGTCGATCGAGCCCGGCCGGATCGGGAGATGCTCACCGGTTCCGAGCAGCGCAAGTGCCCGCGGTCCGAGGCCGTCGCTGTCAATCCGCTC
>Ga0114995_10000987_pt1 | contig 20145 bp, 19 predicted proteins | sample ArcticOcean_MG_C_11_FD_87038 | JGI IMG/M metagenome (GOLD analysis project Ga0114995, IMG submission 87038) | Marine microbial communities from western Arctic Ocean - ArcticOcean_MG_CB2_154 | ecosystem: Environmental > Aquatic > Marine > Oceanic | place: Arctic Ocean: Canada Basin | collected... | reverse complement strand
CGCGTATAGCAATTAATCGTGCTGTATTAAGCAGTCATTCTTTATAAAAACAAATAAAAACAAATAAAAATTCTATCCGCAAATCATTCTTTATAAAAACAAATAAAAAATTATACCATTGTAAAATAATTAATCTATAACAAAAGTTATAAATTAATAGTAAAGTTCAATCATTTCAATCGTTTTTTCTGGTTTGTTATCAATCCAATATTGAATTTGCAATAATAATGTATTTATTCTTTCCGCCCACTCTGTTATCTTAGACACTTGCATAACACCATATCCATTTACTTTCCAACAAGAACCAATCTTTTTTCCATCAGCGTTAACATAGTTATCCGGATTGAAACGGATAAACACAATAGGTCTATGTCCCAGGTCTTGTGAAATTTCCATAAGTCGTTTGTTTTCACAAGAACAATCATAAGAATCGTGTTTATTTTCATCTACTTCAATAATAACAATATGTGAACCCATATCTAACAGTAAATCTGGACGACGCTTCGAACAACCACCTTGGACTGTTTTATCGCATACCCAAGACAAATCCGGAAATTTATTTTTCACGTGGTCTACGACATCATTTTCTTTTGTTTTGTAATTTCGCGAAATAGGTATATCGGGACAAAAATGAATGCAACAAGGTAAACAGTATCCCTCATATTTTTTGATACCTCTTGTTTCACACAATGGTGCTTTACATAATTCTTTTCCGTCGCATATTTTACATCTGGTCTTTTTCTTGTCGTGAATGCAAAACAATGACCCTTTACACTCTAAACAATTTTGTCTATTTTTGTTATGTTCGCAAATAGCTGCACCTCCACACTCAATGCATCGCCTTCTTCGTTTTCCGTGTTCGCAGATAGAAGTACCACCACATTCTACGCAGTCATATTTTTCTCTACCGTGACTACATAATTGCTTGCCGACACCACACTCTCCACATCGTATTTTTCGTTTCTTATGAATACAAATACCTGCACCTCCACAGTCTACGCAGTGATACCGGACTCTATCGTGAATACATCTTGGACTTGGACCTCCCATTATAGTATACTTAGATTTTATCTTTAAGTATGTTCTCTACTATTATTAATTTCCTAAATAGTAGTATTGCCGTTTTCGTTTTCTTTTTCTTTTTCGAGTTTTTCCTTTCGTCGTGAATATGCGATACGGTTATATTCTTTTCGTTTTTCAACAGGAGTAGGATTTAACCTGGATTTTTCTAATATCGCCTCTTTATTATTCTGGTAATATTCCTTTTTATAAGCAGGTGCGGTATATCGTTTCAAGTGTTTTTTGGTAGATTCTAACTCTTGTTTGGTAGATAGTAGTTCGGCTTCTAATAGTTTTATTCGGTCTTCATAGTGCTCCATAGTGCTAATGTGTATAATAAAAATATATCTAAATCAATTTTCTAATAAGTGTAAGATAAAATCTCGTTACATAGTAATGGCGATAAAAAAAAAAAGACAAATCGTAGGAGAAGGAACGTATGGTTGTGTAGTAGAACCAGCACTTGAGTGTAAAAAACCACAGGATACTATAAATAAGGTGTCAAAGGTAATGAGAAAACAGGACGCGAAAGATGAATTGAAAGAATATAGAAAATTGAAAAAAATACCTGGTATAGAGAAGTATACATTGGATTTTCCCATATTATGTGAGGCGAAATTTGGAATGCAATTTTCCAATATAGTACGTGAATGCGATGGAACTCGTGTGAGAACAACTTATAAAGAGAATCCCAATGATTTAGCATTATTATTGTTAGAGAATGGTGGATTAGATTTAGATAACTTTACATCGAATATTTTTCCAACCATAGAGAACGACGAAAAAAACAAATTTCTCACTTCTATATTGGAGTTAATAAAAGGAGTTAAATTCTTCAACGATAATAATATTATACATCAGGACATAAAAGGTGGAAATATAGTCTATAATGTGGAAACTGGAAAAATAAAATTTATAGATTTTGGATTGATGGTTAGAAAGGATGAATTTATAAAGAATAGTAAAGCCAGCAAAAATTACATGGCAGAAAGTTGGTCGTATTTTCCACCTGAATATAGTTGTGCGAATAAAAGTAGTTATCTAACATTGCAGAAGTGTAAATTATACAGAAAAATATATAAAGAAGTAGGTGGTTATGGCACGTTTATAAAGGATATAGCGAATTCATTTGATAGTTATTGTTTGGGATTGGCTCTACGTAAGATAATGAATGATTTGAAAGTACGAAAGCACTATAAAGAAAAGAAAGATTTTTTGGAAGAAAGTTATTTACTATTTTTGGAATATAGTGACATGAATGTATTTACACGTAACGATTCATTCACCGAGTTAGAAGAGAGATACAAAGGACTATTGAAAAAATACGGTATATATAATAGTGAACAACCTACACCTTCTCTAGAAATTATAAAGAAGGCAGAACAATTATCATTAAAGAGTGATAAGTTTTACACACCAGTTAAAGATTGTCCGTCAAATAGACCTGACTTCAACCCTAAAACGAAGAAATGTGTAAATGCGTGTAATACTGGAAAGGTGAGAAATGAAAATTACCGCTGTGTGAATATGAAAAAAACAATCAAGCGACGAGAACCAAATTCTATTTTGAGAGAATGTATAAAAGAAAAGAAGGATTATAACCCATTTACAAAACGTTGCGTGAAACCTTGCAAACCAACACAAAAGCGAAATAGTAAATATCGTTGTGTTTCAATGAAAACACGAAAACAAAGGACAAAAGTGGTGTAAAAACAAAAAAATAAATGCGTACCTTATTTTTTTGTAAATTATAGATGTATGGATGCGTAATAATTGATGACGAGAGTAATAAAGAATCCCGGAATGATTTTATTTATAAGTGCGAGAGAACCAATAACAATTGCCGATAATCCAGTCACAATTCCGAATTTCAAATCTCCCAATTTCTTTTTCAATTCAACGTAATGTGTTTTTTCTTCATCAGTCAGGCTTTCAATATTCGCGTCATTAAGTTTTTTACGGAAGAACCAATATACTGTAAAAACCGCAATTATAAGCAAAATGCCTACAAAGAATTCTATTTTAGTAGAACGATTTTTCATAAGTCCAAGTAACTGTTCTCCGTTCATAAAAATAGTAATGCATGAATATCCGAGTAAGCCTAGTAAAATAACATCGAATGATTCGTTGTATGATAACATCCTATACATTACACAATGAAAAAAACATAAACCGTATGATATGATACTTGTAACAATGATACTTGTAACAATGATATTTGCCGATTTGAGTTTTGCGCCGATTGCATTGGTAATATATCTAATAACAATTTCATATATCATATCCAATATTGAATTCAAAAAAGGTTATAGTGTAAAAAATAGTTAAAAGTGTCACCGTTTATATACTTAAATATAATGTATCGTTCAAACACAATAAATACGCAAAATAATTTATTACTAACAAATTTGATGGCATTTTATAAAAATCCCGAACATTTATCTAAAATGATTGGGGTTATCAATGGGAATACTAAGATATCACTTCGTATAGTGGACTGGTTTGTTACTAATTTTTCAAAGAAATATTATACTGTATATGATTTGAATAGCGAACAAACTCAAAAACGTCGATTTAAAGTGTATAACGACTATAAATTAAAACTAAAAGCGTATTCAAAGAAAAGATTTGACCCATTTTGTCGTTGGGAACGAATAAGCATGCCTTATAATGAAAATCAAACCATCGAAACGACGATAGGTCAAATGAATTTCTTCAAATGGGCGATAGAAAATGAGATAATTGAATATATAACTGAAAATTATACTGATATCGAAAATGATATGAATAAACGTAATAGCACTTCAAAAAATCGGAGTTCTACCGAAATTCCTGAGACCGCGTTATCGAAGACGAGAAAGAAACGCGAAGAATTATCGTTATCTGCGTGTAAATGTATAAAAAAAGAAACCGTAAAAATCATAGTAAAATTTAATGAGTAATTACAACACGCTATTTTTAGATTCAGATATAGGTAAATGTGCCCGGATATCAAAATCATTAGTAATAGAAGTAATGAATGATTCGATTTGTTGTATCCATTTATTACCCGGATCATTATCATCATTCATGTCATAGTTAGTATCTTCGTTGGTATCAATTTCTATAACCGGCTTACTCATTGGTTCTTTGCGGTCTAAATTGCATAGCCAATCGTCGTGATATTTTTTACATTTTTCAAGGTAAGATAGTTCAATATTATTTTCTCCGGTTCTGGACCGTTTTGTTACACGATTGTAACACGTTTCGGCAGTGGAATTGATGTATACAAATCCATCAATGTTAAACTGATTAATATATTCTTTAAACAATAAATTATAAATACTATAATCTATTTCACTGATAATGCCGTCGTCATATAACATCTTTGCGAAGATATTTCGGTCAGCTTCTATTGAGCGTTCACAAATAACAACTTTACATAATTTATTTTCTTGAATTGTTTTTCGTAATACGGATAATCTGGTTGTAAGAGCCATCATCTGGAACTGAAACGCGTATTGTGCTTGATTTTCGTAAAATTTTTCTATAATGGTGCGACCATCTTTATCCTTGATTGTTTCCCAAATATCAACGGGTTCTTTTACGAAAATGATTTCTTGTGAATTGTGATAACGTTTTTGTAATTCCTGCACGATGGTGCTTTTACCGGTTCCAATGTTTCCTTCAATTGAAATAATAATAGGTTGAGACATAATTATATTCGTATATAACTAAATGGTTTATAATAATTCTAATACAAATAGTAAATTATTAAATTCAATTTTTGTAAAACTATTTTTTGTTATCATCCATCGTGTTACTACTCAAGATACGTTGACATATCAGTCTTCTTGGTCTTCTTGGTCTTGGTCTTGGTTCCTGAATACTTGTCATATGTGTAAATTATATATATAATACAAGTATATATATATATAATTTAGACATATGAAAGATACAAAAGTGAGTGAAATTGAATTGAAAGAAGAAAACCCCCGCCGTTCGTCAATTTTTGAACAAATAAAAGAAAAACAGAACGACCAGGATTTCACACAAAGAATGAATGTAACAACCGCATTTTTGTTTGAAATCTACCGTGTATTAATGGGAACAATGTTAATTTTATTTGTTCCTCAAAATTGCGGCGACCATATTTGTGGTATGACTGAAAACATAGTATCAAGTAATCCGGTTATAAACATTAACTTTGCTATGAATATATTTACTTTTATCTGTTTTTCGTGTTTATATTTTACCGAAGTATCAAGAGAAAATAATTTAATCGAATATTTAGACGTAAGTAAAGAACATCCAAGAGATAATGATTCAGTTGGAAGAGCTTTACAGTTGTTACCCGATAATAAAAAACAACAAATATTGGATAATGATAAAATGTATAAAAATTTGAGTTATGTAGCGGTTGGGTCATTTATATTGAATAGCATTTTTAGTGGTATCAGTGTATACGACCAATATTTGGATGATAAAACAACCACTGTATTTATAACCAATGTCATGTTCTTGGCAAGTAAATTAGGAGATGTATACAAAATAGCAAACACGGAAGAGAACGTATTTTTATCCGCTTACTTGACTCGTAAGATACAGTTTAACTATGTTGACGAGGATTATATGATACCCCACGAAGAACGTGTGGTTGAACTAAGTGAAGAAAATTTGAATCATTATTCATCAGCATAATTCGCGCATTGGTTTGTATTTCAATAAATCGATAATATTAGTAGTTGTTGGAAATTCCGTTTTACCATATATGTCTTGAAGTAATAACCATTCAAATAATCCACCTGTGTACATATATACTTCGGTGAATCCAAGCCCACATAGTTTATTAAACTTGTCTTCTACATCCGCATCATTATTATTTTTACCATATATAATGATCTTATTCTTATCGAAGTTATAACTTTCGATAAGTGTATTAATATAACTCTCTTCTTTTTGATATGAAATCGTATTTTTAATCAAACATTGTTGTTCCGTGATTGGTAATGTATTGATTATAACATATTGATTATTTCCATTCTGTATTATATATTGCATATCTTCAAATGAAATTTTTTTGAATTTTCTTTTGAAAAGACCATAAAACATATATTTATATTTATGTATGAATTATTTAAAAATGTATATATAAAATTGAATATAACTATTATATTGTTTATAAAGGAAACAATTAGTAATATGGACCTAACACAAAGTAAATTATCGCGCGCGGAATGGGAAACCATTGAAGTACCTGTAACCGAAAATGAAAAGTCGGTTTTGAATTTGATTTGTAATGGATTTCATAATGTAAATGAAAAATATAACAAACACACGTCTTTGCTTTCCTTTGTAAAGATCGAAAAAACAGATGAAATAGAACAAATGATATATAATAAATATTTTGAAGAAACAATACGTAAAAATAGTGATAAAAATAATGATGAAACCATAAAAAAAATAGTAAATGACAATAATACATCTGTGCGTAGTGTAAAGGCATTAAAAAGTGCTGATAATCTGCGTATCCAAAATCTTGATAAAAATATAAAAACAAATACGCAATATATATTTGACTTTGTTGTCTTGGAATTGCTATGTAACTTAATAGAAAACATTTCTAACCGGAATATCAAGTATGCGTTTAATCTGTATACATTGATGCAATTACAAAAGTCGTCTATACGCAATATCAATCGTGTATTATTAAAGGTAACAAATTCAGTAATCGAATACGCAAATACATTTACACAACCAAATGAAGTAATCTATAATGCTTACTCATTTATTGAACGCAATAAATACTTGTTGGAATATGAAGATATGGCGTTGTATAATCATCAAAAAGAAATATTCAGTTTATTCAAGCAACCAGAAGAAACTCATATTCCCAAGTTTGTATTATATACTGCACCGACCGGAACCGGTAAAACAATAACCCCGGTTGGTCTATCCAGTAAATATAGGGTGATATTTGTATGTGTTGCCCGTCATATTGGTCTGGCACTTGCGAAGGCATCAATATCAATCGGTAAGAAGATTGCTTTTGCGTTTGGTTGTGCGAGTGCCGAAGATATCCGACTCCATTATTACTCTGCGATTGATTATACACGAAACAAGCGTTCTGGTGGTATCGGTAAGGTAGATAATAGTGTAGGTGATAATGTAGAAATTATGGTATGTGATGTCCAGTCATATCTCACCGCAATGCATTATATGTTGGCGTTTAACCCGGCCGAACAAATTATAACATATTGGGATGAACCCACTATTACGCTTGATAGTGAAGATCATGCGTTGCACGCGGTGATTCATAGAAATTGGGTAGAGAACCAAATACCAAATATGATATTGTCGTGTGCTACATTGCCAGCTAATAATGAATTACAACCGGTATTTGCTGATTTTAAAAGCAAGTTTGTTGATGCCGAAGTATATAATGTAACCAGTTATGATTGTCGTAAATCGATTCCAATCATTGATAAGCAAGGATACTATGTTTTACCGCATAATTTATATAATACATATGATGAACTACGCGCGTGTGCCGAATACTGTAATCAAAATAAAACAATCCTCCGTTATTTCGATTTACGAGAGATTATTAAGTTTGTCACATACGTGAATGAAAACAAAATGATTGACGAAACGTATTACATCAACAATTATTTTGAAGGAAGTATTAATGAAATTACAATGAACCGATTAAAAACGTATTATTTGGAATTATTGTTGCATATTAAACCTGATTCTTGGAGTAGTTTATATACATTCAGTCAAGAATCGAAGAAAATGAAGTTTAAGACAAATAATGCTACTTCTGCAACAAATGGGTTATTATTAACGACAAGTGACGCATATACGGTTACTGATGGTCCAACTATATTCTTGACTGAAAACGCATATAAGATTGGAACCTTCTATATTCAACAGTCAAAGATACCAGACCACGAATTTCAACGGATTTTGGAAAATATTACAAAAAATGATGAAGTCGCGAAGAAAATCGATGTAATCGAGAACACTATAACCGCATTGGAAGAAAAATCAAATACAACAGATAATGATACAAAGCGTGATACAGGTAAGATGTCTAATGAAACCACTAAACTGTTGACTGAAATTAATAAATTACGAAAAAAAATTCAATTGACTACATTAGATAGTAAATATGTTCCTAATACAAAGACTCATTTAGATTTATGGTCTTCTAATACAAAGAACGAAAACGTATTCGTCTCTAATATAGATACGGATACTGCGAAAGATATAATGTCTTTGGATATAGATAATAAATTGAAAGTGTTATTGATGTTGGGAATCGGTCTATTTGTTGATAATCTAAACGTAAAATATATGGAAATAATGAAACGATTGGCGGACGAACAAAGATTGTTTATTATTATAGCAGATACAGATTATATATACGGAACCAATTATCAATTCTGTCATGGTATGATTGGTAAAGATTTAACTAAAATGACCCAACAAAAAACGCTACAAGCAATGGGTCGTATTGGAAGAAATAACGTTCAACAAGATTACACTATTCGGTTTAGAGATGATGATATGATAAAACGATTATTAGAAACGCCTGAATATAACCTCGAAGCGGTCAATATGTGTAAATTATTGAATACTCCCATCTAAATGTCTATATGAAATCATAAAAAATAAAAAATATATTTTTTATGGTGTATTGTGTCTATAGTACAGATTTATTTATGCGAGTAGGTAACCCATGACCAAATAAGATCATGTAAATAAGCATGACCGCACCCAATAATAAACTTCTATTCTCGGCAACCGCCGGGGATTGACCTAGTAGAAAAACCATAATCGCGTATAGTAAAATACCAATTATTACTGAATGTAGTAACATAACAAGTCCACGTTCCATAGTATTATACACTCTATTGAGAAAATAAATTTCAAATAATAATAATATATAAAAAATGAATATAAAGATACATACCTATTATATTATGTGGAGGGGTGAGTGTATAAATGTATATATTGTAAATAACAAGGCTCCTTTAGCTTAGTGGTAGAGCATTACACTTGTAATGTAAAGGTCGCGTGTTCAATTCACGCAGGGAGCTTCTGCTCTTGTAGTTTAATGGTAGAACGGCGGTCTTATGAGCCGTTAACGGTGGTTCGATTCCGCCCTTGAGCATGTGGTTATGAAAACGACCCTAATAAGTTTTTCTATCGCACAAATGTCCGAGTGGTCTAAGGAGCCAGACTTAAGACCTGGTAGCGTAAGCTGCGTGGGTTCGAACCCCACTTTGTGCAAATATTTCAACCTGGTTAGCTCAGTTGGTAGAGCGCTAGCCTTTTAAGCTAGTGGTCGAGGGTTCAAGTCCCTCATCGGGTGTGGTCTATGAGTGAAGACCCTATAAACCACTCATTTCTCGTAATTGGGAATGGCACCGTCGGACAATGTATAAGGTCCTATAGTGTAGTGGTTATCACTTCAGTCTTTGAATCTGAAAACTCGGGTTCGAATCCCGATAGGACCTAATATATAAAAATAATTATAAACAAAATGATATAAAAACAAAGTATTCTATTATAATGTGTATAGAATACACTAAGCTCCTTTAGCTCAGTTGGTAGAGCGCGAGACTGTTAATCTTGAGGTCGTTGGTTCAACCCCAACAGGGAGCGTTTTTATTTATGTATTATAAATTGAAATACTTTTTACAACAAAAAAGTTTGTTGTAAACAAAATCTAACGATATTATAATTCAGTATGTTTCACAAGAACCCAAAAACGATAGTACTTGTTCTATTAATAATCGTATTTTTGTATATAATTTTAGCAAATTATTTTGTAACTACAGAAGGTCTTTCTGCGAGAGAAGCAAAACGAAGAGGAGCAAGAGGTGCAAAAGGATTATTAAAATCAAAAGTACCGACCTCAGAAATACAAAACACATCGTGGGATGTTATTATGACAGAAGTAAATGATAATCTGGACGCTGTAAAAAGTAACACCATATTTGATATTACTGCCGTATCGGAAAAAAAACCTACACAAACACCAAATAAAGATAGTTTCAAAGTAAATGAAAAAAAAACAATCAATATACCCACTGAAATATCTACATTTACAGGTGCGATTGTGATTACCCCACAGGGTGGTAATAAATTTCCAACGAAATTTATTCTTAAATTAACCAATAATATCGGAAGAAATAAAATTTTATTTACTCCTTGGGGGAGTGGACCAGTAGAGAAAATGCCTATAAATAATATGATAGGTCCCGATAATTATGGTACATTTAATTATAATACCGGCATTTTTTCAACCAAGGACCCTTCTGGTAAATTAATTGATGGATTAAGTGTTGGAGGATTAAATATTGGTAAAAACGCAATCAATGCTATGACTGTTGGGACAATATATGATAGAAAAAATATACCATTGGGTAATCCCAATGACCCTGGTAATGTTATCACAATTACTGTTCCGGTTGGTGATTTGGGCTATAGTCAAAATGTGTTCACTATTAATTGTAATAATGCCGATAACGCAACTGGCATCATAGTCCATTTGGCAAAAGCATCTGAGATTTGATGATTATGATACAATATATTCATAATCATATAGACAAAAACTATTTATAGTCCTTTTGTATGGTCGATCACATATGGATTGGAATTTAAAGAAGATAATATGTCAGTATTAGTGCGTTCAGTTTGAATATCTGATTTTAAAGAACGGTCATTTCCTGCTAATCTCCCCATCGTAGATGCGTCGGGTGATTTGTATGGCATATTACCAGAAACGGGACGAGAATTCTTTAAGTATTCGTCTTTATTCGCCACGCGCATATTTACATCTGAATTTAAAAGTGACATGTTACCCTTCACCAATCGTCCTTCGATTGTGCTAGACTTAATATCGTTATTGCGTTGATTATAACCTGCTTCATATGAGGTAGTTTTCTTTGTTCCTGCCGCAGCACTCGAACCACCTGCATAATAAAAATCTCCCGTTTCTTGACGAGTAGTATGAGTCGCCTGTTGTTGAGTAACTTTGTAAGCACCTCCGTTCTGATTTGAATTTACATTCATATGGAATTTGGAATTTTCGGTGGTTTCGCGAATAGTAGTTGGTAGAGTGTCTTTTGGGTTATACATATAAGAGTTTGAAACCGCAGTTCCAGCGTTTTGATAAGGACGAAGAGAACCTATTGCGTTTTCTTTTCGCGATGGTCTCAATACGTCAAGTAACGGGGCGATTACAGATCCCATTCCTCCACTTACCATTCCAAAATAACTATCTTGTTTATTCGCACTACGATTATTAGGATAAGCCATTTTTGCGTTTATACCATGGTCATTTACATTGGCTTTATTATGACCCGGTGCACTAGCAACGCCAAATGGTCGTGCACCCAAATCTTGATTATGTGAAGGCATATATTCGCCCTTGTTGTAAGACGCATTGTTATGGGCACCAGCACCACCAGTATAATCTGTAGTTGTTTCAGGTCTAGTTACATTTTTTAATATATTCACGGCACGGGAAGTTTGTCCTTTTTCAAGACCACCAGTAGTAAACCATCTATCACTTGACATTTCAAACGATGTATCGGGTCTATTTTTTTCCACAACACCCATTTGTTCTGGTGTTGCGTTATTTTTGATAGCGTGTAAGGCAGGACCTTCGTGTCCGTATAATAGATTTCCACCAGATTTGGGATTATTTTCTACGCGTAAGTTGTCTACTGTCTTAGGTTGCCATTGTTCTCTCTCGGCCATACCAGAATTGAATCCACCTGAACCTTCACTTGTAAATCCCAGTCCTAAACCAGGTGCGACAGATTCCTCTTTAAACGGATTTACATTAGACATTTTCATACTAGGATTAACTCTTGATTGTATAAAGTCGCTTTGGTTTGGAACACCGTGAGCCCATTGTGTGTTTTCGTCAGGTGCGAATAAAGGCGATTGTTCTGATTTTGTAACAGTTTGAGATCCAGAACCGGTATAAGAATCTAAAAGTCCTTCTGTTTCATTTTCAGATTTCATACTGCCTCTTAAATTACTACCGAAAAAAGGGACCATATTGTTATGTTGAAAATATCCGGTGCCTACTTTTTCACCACTCATTGAATAAAACTCGGGACTTCCTTCGCTCACAGGTGTTTGTTGATTGAAATATTTGTCAGTATATACCCCATTACCACCAAACTTATTATTATTTGACAATTCAGTTGTTTGGTCGGTTTCAGTAGAAACAATCGGGTATTCTGTTGGATAATTTTGATTCGGAATATTTGTATTCGGTAAATTTGCGAAACTTTCTTTATCTTTATTCTTCTTTTTATTCTGATTATTGATTACATAAAAACTTGATAACGCAAATAGGGGCACAATTACTTCCATGATTTATATTACAGATATATATTATATAGACTTTATAATATTTATAAGGTATTTATATTATTGTATTTTTTTCGTGTATAATGTTCCGGGACAATCTTCTTCGGTTCCACCTATACAAACTGATTTTCCGGCAAGATAATAATCTGTATTCTGGGTTCCCTCAACAACTGGAACACGTTGTTTGAAATGGTCCTTCTCTAAAATTCGTGTTTGTATGTTCTCGTGGAATGTTTTTTCTAAACCATTCAATGGGTTTAATAATGGCGACTCCCAACGGTTCTGTTCGCAATCTTTATACATCCACGCCGGGTGACTTGCCCGCGATTCCTGTACGAATGGCGTTTCATTCTTATAATAATTTCGTCCGGTCTGGACACTATTTATTTTGTAATTGTTTTTTTCAGGTAAATCCCGATTATTTTGTCGAGTTAATCCCATCATATCACTCTCCAAGTTAATGCTATTTGTATGTAAATTCGCCCCCCATTTTTGAAGACGTACCTGTGGGTCTTCCATAAATGGCATGTCAATGCCTTGTCCTGGTGTGTTTAACATATATCTACCTGCGAAACTGCTTTCTTCTACCTGTTTTTTTATACGGTATGGGTCGTCGTGAAATCTCGTAAATGCCATTTTGATATGTGTATTGTTATATTATATCGGGATAAAATTTATACTTCAATAAAAACTTAAAAACAATCATATTATATGAACTATGCTTGATGATGCCTAAAATATGCTTGAATATGATATTAAAAAATGAAAGTAAAGTGATTATTCGTCTATTAACATCTGTGTTACCGATTATTGATAGTTATTGTATATGTGACACCGGCAGTACTGATAATACAATAGAGTTAATAGAACAGTTTGGTAAAGAAAATAACTTACCCGGAAATATAATAAGAGAACCATTCAAGGATTTCGGATATAATCGTACTTATTCATTAAATGCTTGTTTCGGACTAGAAAATGCCGATTATTTATTGTTATTGGACGCCGACATGATACTAGAATTCGGTTCTGGGTTCTCTATTGATGATTTTAAAAATGAATTACAACAAGACGTGTATTATGTGTTACAAGGTTCAGACCAAATGTACTATAAAAATGTGCGACTGGTAAAAAATATCGAGGATATGTATTATTGGGGAGTAACTCACGAATATCTATCGTTACCAGAGAACCACACTACAAATACGATTTCTAAACAACACTTATTTATCAATGATGTTGGTGACGGTGGTGCGAAACAAGATAAATTTACTCGCGATATCCGTTTGTTAAAAAATGGATTAATAGAGAACCCGAATAACGATAGATATACATTTTATCTCGCAAATAGTTACAAGGATACGAAACAATACGCACTGGCAATAGAAACCTATAAAAAACGTGTAGCACTGGATGGGTGGAAACAAGAAGTATGGTATTCATATTATAATATGGGTCTTTGTTATTGTGGATTGAACGATTATCCCAATGCGTTGTTTTATTGGTTAGAGGCGTATAGTATACTGCCCGAACGAATAGAGAACCTATATCAAATAATCTGTTATTATCGTAAAAAGGGTCAACATTCCTTAGCATATCATTATTACCAGTTGGCAGACTATCAGCGAACAAAACACACATCAACCGACCATTTGTTTTATCATAAAGATATTTATGATTTTAAATTAGATTATGAGTTCTCTATCATTGGTTTTTATTCTAACAATATGAAAAATAATATATATGATTCTTGTAATAAAGTACTCACTTCATATTCAAGTGACAATATAAAGAATAATGTATTGCAAAATTACAAGTATTATGCCAAACAATTGTCAAGTATGAAACAAAATAATAATCAGGTTCTCTTACTCAATAAAAATATTTGTGAAGTAGATATTGATTTGAATAATTTTTATTCATCTACCCCGTCTATATGCTCGAACAATTCAAATACAAAGTTATTTGTTAACACGCGATATGTGAATTATTTTATCAACCCTGATGGTAGATATACAAATTGTGAAAATATAATTACTAAAAATGTAACATCTGTTTTTCGTATAGAAGATTGCGGTTTAATAAAGGAAGAAGAGTTTGAATTAGGGTATAATGAGAACCTAGACAATTATTATATTGGAATGGAAGATATACGATTGCTATATCATAACAATGAACTTGTATATAATGCGAATCGTGTATTACCAGACCAAACAATTCGTATTGAAACCGGGAAAATAAATATATCAGAAACCGCGGTTGGTTACAGTAATATAGTACAAAAAACGAATATCAATCCGGTTGAGAAAAATTGGGTTCTCTTTACTGATAATAAAAATGAACTCAAAGTAATATACAACTGGTTTCCTATTACGATTGGTTCTTATGTATCTGACAATGATAAAACACAATTTGAAGATACACACAATATTTATACACCCAGTTTTTTTAAAAATGTCCGCGGTTCTACGAATGGTGTGGTAATCGGTAATGAAATCTGGTTTATTTGTCATATTGTTAGTTACGAAAATAGAAGTTTTTATTACCACATGTTTGTCGTATTAGATCGCGAAACATATAAATTAAAAAATTATTCTCAGTTATTTACATTCGAAAGAGAACCAATAGAATATACATTGGGATTTGTTCTCTTAAATGATAATTTTTTGGTTGGATATAGCACAAATGACAGAACAACCAAATATATAAATGTAACAAAAAACGACATTGAAGAATTATTTATGATGTAATTTTATTTGTCTGGTGTGCAGGAAATCAATAAGATTAGTTCTTCGTTTAGTTGTTCTTCTTTTTTTGGGTCATTCACAATCGAATCGATATTTTTTGTTGTCATATATCCCTTGCATATACCACAATGGTCTTCATTTGAATACATTACTTTCAAGTCAACTTCATTTTGTTTGTTTTGAATACTCCATCTACCAAGTTGTATTTTATTCGGGGTTGTAACTAACACTGAGCGAAAGAGAGAATACACGTGCGAGACAGTAAATTTGGTAGAAACAGACATATTATAGTATAATTTATGAATGTTATATGTTCTCTATACTGGTTTCAATTTTTGCTTGTTTACAACATCCAAAGCTACGACGATGATAGTTTGTAATACCAAATTCGTCTATTCCTTCGCGATGTTTTTTTGTTCCATAACCCATATTTGTATCAAGACCATACATAGTAATCAAATCCGGATATTTCTCACACAATTCCAATACATAGTTGTCTCTCGCAGATTTTGCCAAAATGCTTGCCGCTGCGATACCCATATATTTACCATCACCCTTTTCAACAGTAGCGTGTTCTAATTGACAAATCATTTCTTTTTCTGTATCAAACCGGGTATACGGTGTAAAATAATTTCCATCTATAACTGCCATATAATCACTCATTTTTGTTTTATTTTGTATATTTATTTGATGTTTTAGCATAGTTTCTTGTATACAGTCGTGCATACCATTCATTACTGATTTTAGTATGTTAATATTATCAATAACGTCTGATTCAATATACGTTATGTGCCAAGCAATTGCGTGTTTTTTAATATAATCTGCCTTTTCATTTAGTTTTGTCTTTGACGAGAATTTTTTACTATCTTTGATATCCACACCCGAAAAATCCTCTTCATTTTTAGGTAATACTACACATGCTATATAAACCCGACCAAACAAACAACCTCGTCCCGCCTCATCAATACATAATTCATATTTATTGTTGTTCTCATTGTCATAAAATCTTTCCAATAAAGGTTTTTCAGTTTTGTTCTTAATTGTGGGCATAATTATATATTATTATGTCTTATTCATTTCATTGTTATATTATCAATTTTTGATAATATAAAGATAGTTTTTTTTCGTAGTATATGATATAACGAATTATTCACATGAAATTACCCAATATTAAGTTACCAAATATAAAATTAACTCGTTTCAGTGTATTTGTACTAATCTTATTTGTTTTAGTAATATTCATAATGATGGGTAGTTTTTGTAACAAAGAGTCTTTTGTTGCTTTCCAAAAAGAAGAACCTGTATTAAATAGTGTTTTTATACCCCAATATTCCAAAACGAAGAATGTATACAAATTATACGATAACTTATATTTTGATAACAAGAATGGCAATTTGATTGAAGTGAATGGAGAAGCATATGAAGAGACTGCTACTGTCCCTGTTGCCGAGCCTGTTGCCGAGCCTGTTACCGAGCCCGTTGCCGAGCCTGTTGCCGAGCCCGTTGCCGAGCCCCCGACTGATGTCACTGTATCCGATACGTTTGTAGGTATGGATTCAAATGGAACTTCAATTACGGGTATAATCATTTCAAAACGTGTAAATAATCCTACTGTATCAAACTCTACGGTTACATACGACACAAGTGGTCTGGTAGCAGGTGATTCTATTGATACAGAAGAGAGTTTAATATCATCTATATTACCAAGTATGAATTCGTGGGTCTACACAAGTCAGTGTGAAAATACGACAAAAAAAGTTGTCATGTACATTCCTTGGAATACAAATACATATATAATCGTTCTTGAGAGAACATCCGAATCTCCCGTAACGTGGAATATTCATAATACCTTTTATTTTGGTTCAGACGATACGAAAGTAATGGGTTCTAATGGGATACATCCATTAGATATAACTAAATCTATTATACAAAATGTCGATACAAGTAACTTGAACCAAATCGTATCTGAAACCGATTACAACAATCGCTCTGTATATCAATTAAATGATAAAATCAAATATGATATTAAAACATCAAATTTAGTTTTGAATACAACAGATACAACAGTTAATATATATGACCGTAACAAGATTTCTAAAAACGCAAGTGATATTACTGATGCGATGACAGTAAATAATATTACATTTAACCCTTGGTATCTAACACAATCCAATTCTGGTGATACCAGTGCTAATTATGTTGTATATATGCCTAATGGAGTGAATACGATTGTTTGTATATTTGGATATAGTTCAAGTGAAGTCAAGTTCAAGTTATTAAATGTCGTTCGTTACAATACAACCGAAGCGGTAAAAGTACTTCCTTCTACAACGGTTGTTGAAACACCAACAACCACAACTGCAGCGTCAACACCCGAAACGGAAAATAACACATCAGAAGATTACATATTAAAAACACAAATCGTGCCACCGGTATGTCCTGCATTTCCCGAATACCCAACCACTGTAAAATGCTCTAACTGCGGTGAGAATGATTCTTCAACCACTACTGGTTCTACTACAAACGGAACCGGGCAAACAATTGCGTCAGGATTGGTTCAAGGGACAGGTGATGTGGCGACAGGATTGGTTAAAGGAACGGGTGATGTAGCCAGCAATCTGATTTCAGAAACTGGAGGAGTAGCAAAAGAACTGGTTGGTGAAACAGGTGGATTAGTTCGTGACGTGGCAGGTGAAACGGGTGGACTAGTAAGAGATGCCGCAGGGGGTGCTGGTGGACTGGTAAGAGATGCCGCAGGGGGTGCTGGTGGACTGGTAAGAGATGCTGCTGGGGGGACAATAGATATTGTATCAGATATCGCGGGTGGTTTATCTCCATTATTTAATTATAATCCTACCCAAGTTCAACAAACCCAACAACCAAATAATCAACAAACCAATAATCAACAAACACAACAATCTAATTATCAGCAACCAACAACGCAAAGAACAACCGCACCTTACTTAGGAACAAATCATGTATCCGGACAAGTAAAAACTGATAATTACTCATATTTTGGCAAATTGCCATCCAATCGTGCCAGCAATTATATGCCAATCACAACCGATTTTAGTTCATTTTCGTAATAAGTAAATACAGGTGTAAAAGTATATAAAATTGTATGTATTCATTATTGTATCACAACGAAAATAGTAATGAATAAATTATTAAAAGAAATAGATTTGAACGACATACTTGGTCGTGAAGGCACATTTAATGAAATAAAAGATATATTGGATTATTTGAAGAACAATAACAACAATATCAAAGACAAAAAGGGAATTTATATATATGGTCCTCCCGGTTGTGGAAAATCTAAATTTGTAGTGGATTTACTCGAAAAATTAGACTATGATATCATAAAATACGATGCTGGAGATGTAAGAAACAAAAATTTGATTGAAACAATGAACAGTAATAGTGTTTCAAATCGCAATGTGCTGAATATGATAAAACGAAAGGAAAGGCGACTTGCAATAATTATGGATGAAATCGATGGCATGAATAATGGAGACCGAGGTGGCATAACCGCATTAATTAAACTAATACGTCAAAAAAAAACAAAGAAACAGTTACAGGAAAATACTACTATCAATCCGATAATATGTATTGGTAATTACCACATGGACAAGAAAATAAGAGAACTAATGAAAGTGTGTTATACATTTGAATTACATCGTCCAACAAATATACAAATAAAAACAATATTAACGCGTATTATTCCAGACGATTCATTAGAATTTCATACACGTGATGATATAGTGATAGACTATATACAGAATGATATGCGGAAACTGGAATTTATCCACAATCTATATACAAAGGATAAACACTTTATAACAAATGGGAAGTTCAAAACTATTTTACAAAAGAAAACGTACAATGATGACACCAAAAATATTACAAAAAACATAATAAATAACTATTATCCATTAGAAGAACACAATACAATTATGAATGAAACCGAAAGAACTATCGTTGCGTTATTATGGCACGAAAATATTATAGATATGTTTTCAAAGTTCCCATCAAAAAAAGTAATCCCATTGTATATAAAAATTTTAAATAATATCTGTTTTGCGGACTATACTGATAGAATTACGTTTCAAAATCAAATATGGCAGTTTAATGAGATGACATCATTAATAAAAACATTTTATAATAATAAAATATATCATAATGAATTTCCAGAAAATCAAAATAAGTTTCAGCCAGAAGAGGTCCGTTTTACTAAAATATTGACAAAATATTCAACTGAATATAATAATCTGATGTTTATTACAAATTTATGTCAAGAATTAGAATTAGATAAAAAGGACCTGATGCAATGTTTTCAAGAATTAAGAATATATTTCAAAGACCGCCCAATAGAGAAGTTATTAGAATTCACAAACATATTTAATGATACGCTACTAACAAAGTTAGATATCAAACGAATTTATAGATATTTGGATAAGAATGTGAAAAAAGAAACTATCATCTTAAATGAGTTTGAAAGTGATACAGAATAAAAATGACTTGTGATTGATTATATTGTATGAAACTACAATATAATTTGTATAGATATTACCGATTTATTCGTGTATATTTACAATGAGTTCTGGGCGAGATTTTATTTCTGTTTGATATATTTTTATATTATCTTCATTTGTCGCAATAGTGGTTTGAACTGGTTGTTCTTTTCGCGATTCAATAATTTTTGTTTGTAATAATTGATTAAATCGTTCTAGTTTTGAAACTTGTTCGTTTAATTCTTCGATTCGTTTTCGTTGATTCTGTATAACTTCGATGATTTGTTGACTATTTAAAGTGATCGGTTCTTGTCCCGGACGATTTAATACAATAGGTGCGTTTTGTTTTTGTTGTTCTTGTGCGTTTTTTATCATAACTTCTCGTTTTTCTTCAATTTCCTTGATTTGTTTTAGCGCATCGGGTTTCATATTTGGTCTTCCTGGTTCATAAT
>Ga0114995_10000984_pt1 | contig 20167 bp, 21 predicted proteins | sample ArcticOcean_MG_C_11_FD_87038 | JGI IMG/M metagenome (GOLD analysis project Ga0114995, IMG submission 87038) | Marine microbial communities from western Arctic Ocean - ArcticOcean_MG_CB2_154 | ecosystem: Environmental > Aquatic > Marine > Oceanic | place: Arctic Ocean: Canada Basin | collected... | reverse complement strand
AAAAATTTACTAGTTAAAAAAATAACCCAAAGAATAACATTCATCGTTGACTGCGTAGACTACTGGGGTATCTAATCCCATTCGCTCCCTACGCCTTCGTAATTCAGTGTCAATATAGATATAGATAGTTGCCTTCGCTATCGATATTCCTTTTAGTATCTACAGAACTTAACCCTCCACCAAAAATTCTACTATCCTTTATCTAATTCAAGCTGATTAGTTTCATAAGCTTTACCAAAGTTAGGCTTTGGGCTTTAACTTATGACTTAATTAGCAACCTAGTTACCCTTTACGCCCAGTAATTTCGAATAACACTAGCCCCTTCCGTATTACCGCGGCTGCTGGCACGGAATTTGCCGGGGCTTATTCTACAAGTACCGTCATTATCTTCCTTGTAAAAAGAGTTTTACAACCAAAAAGCTGTCATCACTCACGAGCTATTGCTGGATCAGACTTTCGTCCATTGTCCAATATTCCACACTGCTGCCTCCCTAGGAGTTTGGGCCTTATCTCAGTCCCAATGTGGCTGATCATCCTCTAAGACCAGCTAAGGATCTTTGGCTTGGTGCACTTTTATTACACCAACTACCTAATCCTACGCAAGCTTATCCTATAGCGAAATATTTCTTTTATATATCTGGGATTAAAACCGAAGTCGTATACCAGACTATAGGGTAAATTCTTACGTGTTACTCACCTGATCACCACTACTTAAAAAATAAGTCGTTCGATTAGCATGTGTTAAGCATAGCTCAAGCGTTCATTCGGAGCCAGGATCAAACTCTCTCGTTCTAAATTTTATTGATATAACAATAAAAAACTAAAAATATCCTAAAATAAAACACAATTTCATATGAGTTTTACTTTTAATTAATATTAACAATAACCTATATTTTTTAGTTAAAAGATAAGCCAAATAAATTTATTTGGCTTATTTTTATACATTACTTTGAAATCTCAGGAGTAACAACATCATATACTCGAGGTACTTCATCAAAACAATGAAAAGCTGGAGGTGAATCTAACATCCATTCAAGTGAAGCAGTAGAACCGTCGATTTCTTGAGTTTTCCAAGGATCTGCAGGACAAGGCTTACCTGATGTTAAAGTAAGAAAAACAACAACAAAAAATAATAAAATAGCAAAAGAAGTGATATACGAACCAAAAGAAGCAATATAATTCCACTGTGCATAAGCATCAGGATAATCTGGAATACGTCGAGGCATACCAGCAAAACCTAAGAAATGCATTGGAAAGAAAGTAATATTAACACCTAAAAAAGTTAACCAGAAATGTAACTGACCTAACCATTCTGGGTATTGAAAACCACTTATTTTACCTATCCAATAGTACCAAGCACCGAACAATGCAAAAACAGCACCCATAGATAAAACATAATGAAAATGAGCAACAACATAATATGTATCATGGAAAGCAATATCTAAACCAGAGTTAGATAATACAATACCAGTTAATCCACCTATTGTAAATAAAAAGATGAATCCTATAGCCCACAACATTGGTGTTTTAAACTCAATAGATCCTCCCCACATAGTAGCAATCCAAGAGAAAACTTTAATTCCTGTTGGTACAGCAATAATCATTGTAGCTGCTGTAAAATATGCACGAGTATCAAAATCCATACCTACAGTATACATATGATGAGCCCATACAATAAATCCTAAAATACCAATAGAAGACATAGCATAAACCATACCTAAATAACCGAAAGTGGGCTTTTTAGAAAAAGTAGATACAATATGAGATACAATACCAAAACCAGGTAAAATTAAAATGTAAACTTCAGGATGTCCAAAAAACCAAAATAAATGTTGGAATAAAATAGGATCTCCTCCACCAGCAGGATCAAAGAAAGTAGTGTTGAAATTTCGATCAGTTAATAACATAGTAATCGCCCCAGCTAACACTGGTAATGATAATAATAATAGAATAGCTGTTAAAAAAACAGACCAAACAAATAAAGGTAATCGATGCCAAGTCATACCTGGACCTCGCATATTAATAATAGTTGTAATAAAATTATTTGCACCCATAATAGACGAAGCACCTGCTAAATGTAGAGAAAAAATACCTAAATCAACAGCTGGACCAGAATGAGCAATAATACTAGATAATGGAGGATATACTGTCCAACCTGTACCTACACCAACCTCAACAAAAGCTGAAGTTAATAATAAAATTAACGATGGTGGTAATAACCAAAAAGAAATGTTGTTCATTCGTGGGTATGCCATATCTGGAGCACCAATCATAATTGGAATAAACCAGTTACCATAACCTCCAATCATTGTAGGCATTACCATAAAAAAAATCATTAGTAAAGCATGCGCTGTTACTAAAACATTATATAATTGCCAGTTACCCGCAATTATTTGGTTTCCTGGTTGCGATAAAATCATTCGCATAACTACAGAAAATACAGTTCCTAAAATACCAGAAAAAGCACCAAAAATTAAATATAAAGTTCCAATATCCTTGTGGTTAGTCGAAAATAACCACCGGTGGAAAAAAGTTGTTGTACTAGAAACAAAGTTCATATTTTGTTTTAAAATTTATCTTAAAAGCGTGATTTTAACCTTCTAATTGAGCCGCAACCCATGATACATAATCATTCAAAGAAACAGCTTCAACAACAATAGGCATAAATCCATGATTTACCCCACAAAGTTCACTACACTGCCCATGAAAAATACCTTCTCGCTTAATAAAAGTATTCACTTGATTTAACCGTCCAGGATAAGCATCGCACTTAATACCTAAAGAAGGGATGGCCCAAGCGTGTACCACATCAGTAGATGTAATTAATACTCGAATGTGTGTATTAGTAGGTAAAATCACACGGTTATCAACTTCTAAAAGACGTAATTGACCTAATTCAAGATCGTCTTCAGGTATCATATAAGCATCAAAAGCAATAGTATCTTCCTCTGATGTATTATAGTCAGAATATTCGTACGACCAATACCACTGATGCCCAATAACTTTTAAAGTAATTGCAGGGTCTATAACTTCATCCATAGAATATAATAAAGCAAATGACGGAATAGCAATCATAATTAAAATTAAACTGGGTACGATTGTCCAAACTAACTCAATAGTAGTACCATGTACTACATTACTAGCTACCTTATTTTTAGAAGCATCAAATAAGTATAAAGCCCGTGCAAGCATCCACATTACAAAAACGGCAATAAATGTAATTATTGCCATGATATCATTATGTAAGTTAATGATACCTTCCATTGCAGGTGTAGCTGCTTCTTGAAAGTACATCTGCCATGCTTCAGGAGCATCACAGTGACTAATATTAATAAAAAAACTTAAGAATAAGTTTAACATGAATTTTTCTCTATTTTTTTTTATAAAGATATATAAATAACAATATAACTAAACTACTCAAACTATAATAAAACATTAGTTTGAACTTTTTGCGATATAATGGGAAATTAAAACACGTTCAAGTAATCCTAAACCCGGTAAAATAACTAAATAGTAAGCAAAATACAATAATGTAGAAACCTGACCTATTTGAATATAAGGATCTTCAACAGGCATTTGTCCTAACCAACCTAATAATAAGAAATTAGCAATAAAAACCCAAAAAATGATTTTATGTAACGGACGGAAGAACGAACTTCGAACATTGGAAGTATTTAAAACAGGTAAAGCTAAATTAATTAAAATAGCACCTACCATTGCTATAACACCACCTAACTTATCTGGAATAGAACGTAAAATAGCATAAAAAGGTAAAAAATACCACTCAGGCACAATATGTGCAGGAGTAACCATTGGATTAGCCTCGATATAGTTATCAGGATGTCCTAAAACATTAGGATTTAAAAATACAAAATACGAAAAAAATAAAATAAATGCCCAAAAGAACATAAAATCTTTAACATAAAAATAAGGATAAAAAGTTACTTTATCAACATCTTTTGAATGAATACCTAAAGGGTTGTTTGATCCCATTCGATGTAATTCAGCAATATGTAAAATTACAGCTGCAGCAATACCAAAAGGTAATAAATAATGTAAACTAAAAAAACGATTTAATGTGGCATTATCAACAGAAAAACCTCCCCATAACCATTCCACAATACTAGTACCAATAACAGGTACAGCAGATACTAAGTTAGTAATAACAGTAGCTCCCCAAAAACTCATTTGACCCCAAGGTAAAACATAACCAATAAAACCAGTACCCATCATTAAAAGGAAAATAACAACACCAATCCCCCAAACAAAACCACGGGGTGATTTATAAGAACCGTAGTATAAACCACGACCCATATGAATATAAGCTGCTAATAAAAACATAGATGCACCATTTGCATGCATATAACGTAAAAGCCAACCATAATTAACATCACGCATAATATGTTCTACACTTAAAAAAGCATAATCAACATGTGGTGTATAATGCATAGCTAAAAATACACCCGTTAAAATTTGAATACCTAAACAGATACCTGCTAAAGCTCCAAAATTCCAAAAATTATTCAGGTTAATCGGTGTAGGATATTCTACTACATGCTGATTAACCACTTCAAAATGAGATCTTTTTAATAACTTCGTCATAAAAAAATTGAATCGTATTTATTTTTTAAATTTGTCGTAAAGCTTGTATCAACTTCACAAAAACATTTTCGATGCAGGATTGAAAAGTTTGAACATTTTTTACATTGAGTATAGATAAAAGGATTACTCCTTTTGTGATTAAACCGAATTTTTTTTCGAGAAACCGATTTCTTTTTTTTCGGTACAGCCATAAATTTTATCTCTTTTTTCTGGTTTAAACCATATAAAACTAAAGTTTTCGATTATATTTTAGAATAATATAATCATAAACAACTTCTAAATGAAGTCAAAAATATTAGGCCCAAATGGACTTGAACCATTGACCTTACGCTTATCAAGCGTATACTCTAACCAACTGAGTTATGAGCCCTAATGTTATATTACTTTGAAGGAGGCAGGATTCGAACCTACGAAGAATCAACAATAGATTTACAGTCTACCGCCTTTAACCACTCAGCCACTCCTCCAAGTATTAATTTTTCTTTCAACAACTCTTTATAGGGGAGTAGTTCAATCGGTAGAATAACGGTCTCCAAAACCGTCGGTTAAGGGTTCGAGTCCCTTCTTCCCTGTTATAATAAAATTATTAAATACGTCTAATTTTACGTGGGCGACACCCATTATGAGGCACTTTAGTAATATCTAAAATAGTTACAATTTGTAGTCCAGAGCTAAATAAACCTTGAATAGCTTTTTCACGACCAATACCAAAACCTTTTATTCGGACTTGACTTGTTTCGAAACCTTTATCAACTAAAAAAGAACCCAAAATTTCGCCTGATAATAGTGCGCCCTGAGGCACGGACCGCTTACCTCGTTTGCTTTTTAAAGCTGAACCTACAGAACTTGTTTTTAAAACTTGTCCGTGTAAGTCTGTAGCTGTTAAAATGGTATTATTTTGAGTAGAATTAATATGAATTATACAAGAGCTTTTAAAGCTATAAGTTGTTATATTTTGCATATTTGAAAAAAATTTGTTTGTTTGTTAACTTAATCACTAGGTTTAATTCCCAAAAAATAGTAGATAAACCTTAAATATATTTCACGTATCTAGTTCGAGACGGGTTAGGGTGGATCCATATTTAACTGATAGGATTAAGTTAACTAAATTGTCTTTATAAGACTAAAGTAATTGCAATATTATGAATGCAAGATAGTACTGGGTGAGGCCAAGCAAATAAAAAAACTAAGATAAATAAAGATGAAGATAAAATTAATGCATTTATCTTATCCATTGTTTTATATGTTAAATAATTAGGAGAAACCTCAAAAAACATTACTTTTATCAGCCGAATGTAATAGAAAGCTGCGATAACACTTGAAAGAACACCTATAATAGCAAGCATATAAAGCTCAGACTGTATCATAGATAAAAACAAATAATATTTAGCAAAAAAACCAGCTAAAGGCGGTAAACCAATCATAGAAAAAAGAATAAAAACAATAGAAAAAGCTAGAACAGGATTAACAGCACCTAAATTAACTAAATCAGAAATTTGCGTATTCATTTTACTATCTTTATTTGTAAATGTACCTAGCATAAAACTAAAAAAAGCGATTAACGTTATTACATAAACGAGTAAAAAAAAGATTAAACCATGAGCACTTTCAACAGTGGCTGCTGAAAGACCCGCAAGCATATAACCAACGTTAGCAATACCACTATAAGCCATAAGACGCTTTAATTTTTTTTGATATAAAGCACCTATAGAACCTACAATCATCGAAACAATACTACAATACAAAAATATGGGTTGCCAAAAGCCTAAAAAATCATAAAAAGTAGAATAAAAAAGCCGTAAAAATAACGCAAAAATTGCTACTTTAGGAACGATAGAAAAGAAGGCTGTTACAGGCATAGGAGCCCCTTCATAAACATCCGGAGACCACATATGAAAAGGTGCCGCAGCCACCTTAAATAATAATGCAAAGCTTACAAATAAAATACCTAATAAAATACCATTGTATGAAATAACATCAATAGAATTATTAATACCAGTTAAAAGTTTAGCTAATTCTTCAAAATTAGTTAAACCTGTAAAACCATAAATTAAAGACATACCAAAAAGTAAAAGACCAGACGAAAACGCACCTAGAATAAAGTATTTTAAACCCGCTTCACCAGAAAATTCTGAATTGCGTTTATATGAAGCTAAAATGTAAAAGGATAAACTCATTAACTCTATAGACATGTATAATGCTAGAAGGTCATTTGAAGAAACTAAACAAACCATCCCAAGAGTTGCGAATAAAATTAATAAAAAATATTCAAAAGAATTAACCTTTTTATATTCAAGATAACTTAAAGACATGAGTGAGCAAACAGCAGAGCTTAATAAAATAAGCCCTTTAGTAAACGTACTAAACGGATCTATTATTAATTGACCATTAAATACTGAAGCAATATAACCAGTTTCAGCAGTGAAAGACCCATTCAACAATAAAAAGAAACTGATAAAAATAGATAAGATAGTTAACCACCCTACATTTAATTGTATTATAGGATAATTAAGTTCTTTTGACGTACTAAAAATAACACCGTACGATAAAAGAATTAAAATAGCACAAAAAAGATAAAGCTCAGGCATAACAGCCTTAAAGTCATTATCAAAAAAAGTTAAAAAATCCATTTATTAAAACTTATTTCTTTATTTATTTAATGCACTTGCTCTATTAAATGTGTTATAGAAACATGCATAGCATTTAAAAATATTTCTGGATAAATCCCCATTAGAAAAACTAATAGAACACAAGGCACAAAGACCATAAATTCTCGACGATCTAAATCTTGGAATTCTGAAATATGAGACGTACGAATGTTACCAAAGGCTACTCGGTTATAAAGCCAAATAGAATAACCAGCACCCCAAATTACACCCGTTGCCGCTAAAGCTGTAACAAAAACATTACTTTTAAAAGCACCAACTAAAACTAGAAATTCACTTACAAAACTACTTGTACCAGGAAAGCCCATATTAGCTAAAATAAAGAATAAGAATGTAATAGAAAACAATGGCATCTTAACAGTTAAACCACTATAATACTTAATGATACGAGTTTTATGACGATCATAAACTACACCAACACATAAAAATAAAGCACTAGAAACAATACCATGACTTAACATTAGAAGCATACTACCCTCAATTCCTTGAATATTTAGTGTAAACAAACCGATAGTAACAAAACCCATATGTGCTACAGAAGAATAAGCAATGATACGTTTCATATCTACTTGTCGTAAGGTTGTTAAAGAAGTATAAATCACTGCTATAACACTTAATGTATAAACAAGAGGAGTAAAATAAATACTAGCATCAGGAAACATAGGAATAGAAAAACGTAAAAAGCCATAACCACCCATCTTTAAAAGTACACCAGCAAGAATAACAGAACCAGCAGTAGGAGCTTCACTATGTGCTTCTGGTAACCAGATATGCGCAGGCACCATAGGAATTTTAACAGCAAGAGAAGCAAAAAAAGCTAACCACAAGATTATCTGTGTGTTATAATCAAAACTAACACTACTTAAAACTTGTATATCAGTTGTACCTACTTGATAATAAATATACATAATAGCTAATAGCATTAAAACCGAACCAACTAATGTATAAACAAAAAACTGATACGCTGCTCGAATTTTTCTCTCACGAGAACCCCAAATACCTATAATTAAAAACATGGGTATTAAAACAGCTTCAAAAAAAATATAGAAAAATAAAACATCTAAAACTGTGAAAACACAAATTAATACAGCCTCTAAAAATAAAAAAGCTATACTATACTCACGTATATAAATTTTAATACTGTCCCAACTTGCTAATAAACATATAGGAATAAGAAATGTTGTTAATAAAATAAAAAACAATGAGATTCCATCTACACCAATATAAATATGCATATTAGAATAAGGTACAGAAAAAAATTTCTCAACAAACTGGTACTTTGGCGATGACATATCAAATTGAAGCCAAAGGAACATTGATAAAAAAAATGTTAATAGAGAAGTACACAAACCAATAGTTTTTTGTAAATCACTTTTTGTATCTGGAACAAAAAATAATAGAATAATACCAAAAAGAGGTAACCCTATTAATGTTAATAAAATAGAAGAATCAAACATTCAACTTGTAACTTAAATCTTTTTTTATTTTTAAAATAGCTTTATTCCCATTCTAAGGCACCCTTTTTCCACTCATAAATAAAACCTATCGTTAATATGATTAAAAATAAGACCATGGACCAAAAACCAAAAAATGTTATTTTATTCAAAGTTAAGGCCCAAGGAAATAAAAATGAAACTTCTAAATCAAAAATAATGAATAAAATAGAAACTAAATAAAAACGAACATCAAATTTTCCTCGTGCGTCATCAAAAGGGTCAAAACCACACTCATACGCTGAAAGCTTTTCATAATCAGGTTTATGTGATGCAACAACAAAGGATAAACCAAATATAATTGATGATAAAACTGTTGCAATTACAATAAAAATCAATATTGGAAAATATTCTATTGAATATAAATTCATGCTTAATTACTTTTTTTTAATATAAGAAAACTTACTATGACAACGATTATTAAATATCTTGAAAAAGATCTAACAACAGACATTCTTTTAAAAACAAAAAAACGGAATGTAAATGAACGCATAAAATTAGATAAAATTACTCTAAATATTGGTGTTAAAGAAGCCAATATAAACTCAAACAAAATATTACCTCCCTTGTTAATCTTAAAGTTATTAACTCAACAACAACCTATTTGCACAAAAGCAAAAAAATCGATTTCTAACTTTAAACTACGGGAAGGAAAAATCATTGGATGTAAAGTTACGTTACGAAACAGCAAGAAACAGGCTTTTTTAGAAACACTTGTTCACCTAATATTGCCTCAACTTACTGAATCAAAAAAATTGCGCTATAAAAATAGAAGACCAACGAACCAATTAACTTTAGGATTAGAAGATACTAATATTTTCTTTGAATTAGAAAATCAGTATGATTATTTACCAGAAACATATGGACTTTCTATCACATTAACTTCAAAAGAAAATCTATTAAATATGGATAAATTACTTTATAGCGGCTTAAAATTAAAATTTCAGTAGGGCGAATAACGGGACTTGAACCCGTGACCTTCAAAACCACAATCTGACACTCTGACCAACTGAGTTATATCCGCCAATTAATTTTAAAAGTATTATTTCAATGCTCGTAAAATTAAAGTTGTTATTAATGATAACGATAGTACTGAATCCGTATTTGTATAAATCGGATAATCAATATCATTACTCATTAAAGTTTTATTGTTTATAACAGCAATAACAGGAATATTTAAACGCTTTGCTTCTTTTATAATTTCTTTATTTAAATGGGAATCAAAAAGAAATATTGCTGAGGGTAATTCCGTTAAACGTGAAAGACCATGGAAAGTTAATTCTAACTTAGATTTAGATTTTTTTGACAATTGTAATCTTTTTTGAAACAATTTATAAAATTTTACTGATGAACTTATATTTTCCCAATTCGTTAATAAACCTTTAATCCATCTATTATGAATATAGGGTTGATTTAAAGGGATGCTTAATGTTTTAACTAGTTTTTTAGTTTTAACGTCAGTACCCACAAACAATATTGTTTTATTTTGTAGGGACAAAATTGAAAGAAATTGGATAGCTCTTTTAAAAAAAACCATTGTTTTTTCAACATTATAAACACTATTAGAAACCCCATCAAAACCATAAATAAACTCATCAAGTTCAGAATTACGAAATAATTGTCTAGAACCAAAATGCGTTTGAAAACTTAATAAATACTTTTTAGTTAAAAAATCTTTCGTTATTGTTTTTGCTATTAATGCCATAAACTTAATTTTTATATAATTCCTTGAGCTATAGAAACAACTTTCATATGCTTTCTTTTTCTCAATTCCTTTGAAACAGGACCAAAAATACGAGTACCTAAAGGTAAATCTTTCGTATTAAGAAGAGCTACGCTATTTGAGAAAAACTTTAACGTTGAACCGTCTTTACGTTGAGTTTCTTTTTTCGTATGTAAAATTAAAGATTTTAAAACTTCACCAGATTTTATTTTCCGATTAGGGATAACTTTCTGAACCGCTATAGTTATTTTATCACCAATAAATCCCGTAAAAGAACCGCCCGCAATTTTTATACACTTAACTTTCTTTACACCAGAATTATCAATTACATTTAAATTTGAATTCAATTGTATCATAGTTTTTATATTCGTTTTGAGGATGAAGTGGGATTTGAACCCACGGTATTAATCAATACTCCAGTTTTCAAGACTGGTACTTTCAACCGCTCAGTCATTCATCCAAAGATATTATGTAAAAATGTTTATACACTTAAACGAATTTCGCTATCGATTAATATATTTATTTATAGCTTTCATTTTTAATTTTGTTGTTTTATACCTATACCTAGGAGAAATGTTATATCTTATAACAAAACCTTTAACAACAAACTTATTAGAACATCAATTTCTAATATACACAAATTTATCAGAAGCATTTTTCACTACTATTTGCTTAACTATTTATGTAAATATATTAATTACAGCAATACCATTAGTTATATATCATATCTATTATTTTATAATCCCGGGATTATATAAATACGAACAAAAAAAAGTAGCAAAAACGATAAGAAATATTTTAATAATTTATTTACTAAGTATAATTCTAACACATACAATACTTATGCCCATAATTCTAGAATTTTTTCTAACATATGATTTTGGTATTGATTCCAATATTTTTAGAATAGAATTTCAAGGAAAAATTATTGAATATATTAACTTTATTCTTCAAATATATATTTCTACTATTATTGCTACTCAAATACCTGTATTTCTTATACTTTTTGTAAAACAAGGAATATTAGAAAATAGAATAATGTTAAAAGGGCGTTCTTGGGTTATAATATTATGTTTTATTTTAGGGGCTTTATTTTCTCCACCAGACATAATTAGTCAGGTTTTTATAGCGATTCCATTGTATATTACTTATGAAATAACAATTTTAATTAGTTTTTTTCTAGATATATCAAAAGAATATCTAGAAAAAAATTATGAATTATCCAAATAAAATAATGAAAGCCATCATAAGACCAAATAATGCTGTAGCCTCAGATAATGCGAATCCCATCATAGCATAAGTGAATAACTGACCCTGTAAAGAAGGGTTTCGAGAGTAAGCTAGGATTAAAGCAGCGAAAACCGTACCGATTCCAACTCCTGCTCCAATTAAAGAAATACTTGCAGCTCCCGCTCCAATCATTTTAGCAGCTTGTAACATAAAGATATTATCTTGTTTTTGTTTATTTATTGTTTAAATTTTTGAGTAATGGATGAAGAATTATAAAAAATATCATATCAGGGCGTGGCGCAGCCTGGTAGCGCGCCTGTTTTGGGAACAGGAGGCCGCGTGTTCAAATCACGCCGCCCTGATTTTTAATATACAAATCCTTAATTTTTTTGACTTATAGGATTACTTTCGTATTCCTATAAAAGGCATAAAGCCAATAGGTAATAACGGATTCGAACCGCTGACTTTCTCGGTGTAAACAAGATGCTCTACCAACTGAGCTAATTACCCAAAATAAATATATTAGTATATACTAATATATTTATCTTATTAATGTAAATGTATTGCATCAGCCATATATAAACAAGTTAATAATGTAAAAATGTATGCCTGAATAAAAGCAATAGCCACTTCTAATGCAGTAAAAACTAATATAAATGAAAGAATAGCAAAAGAACCAATATACCCTAAGATACCAGCAGATAACATTGTCCACGCAAATCCAGCTAAAATTTTAAATAAAGCGTGCCCAGCCATTACATTAGCAAAAAGTCGAACAGCGATACTAACAACACGGAAAATATACGAAACAAGCTCAATACCTATTAACATAGGTACAATCCACATTGGGCACCCGGGTGGAATAAAAAAACTGAAAAAATGTAAACCATGTTGAGAAAAAGCAATAACGTTAACTCCAACGAACATCATAATACCTAACGTAAATGTCATAATTAAATGACTTGTTACAGTAAACGTATAAGGAATCATACCTAACTCATTACTAGTTAAAATAAAGACAAACAGAACAAAAACAAAAGGGAAATACTCTCGACTTCGTTCATGATTAATTAAATCTCCAACTAATTTTTCTAAAACAAACGAGTACATAGACTCTGCAAGATATTGCCAGTTATTTGGAATAACTGTAGCGTTGAACGTAGCTAAACGTAAAAAAGTGTAAGCAACAGTGAAAGATAATACTAAAAATAATGTTGCATTAGTAATTGATATATTATACCCTAAAAAATTTTCTATAGGTATAATTGTTGTAAGAGCAAATTGCTCTAAAGGTGAAAATATTGACATGTATATATATATTGTTATTATTACCAAGCAAATCCTAATAATTTATTGCTATAATTTAAAGAATGTAAAATTAAACTGTTTTTGTTATCGACACATTATAAAAAAATAATAAAAGAACATAAATAAATAATAAACGACTATCTATAAAAAAGTAAGATTGTAAATTTACCCAAAGGCTTGTAGCTGTTAATAATAAAACAATACCAACTAACATCACAAAAGCATAATGATAGATATAACCCGTTTGTAACTTACTTATTTTTTTCATTAAATGTGAAAATGAACTTACAGCACCATAAGGACCCAAAAACTCTACAACTCCTTTATCAATACCTCGAAATGAGACGAAATATCCAAAAGAAACTAAGGGTTTATTAACTAATTCATTATATAATTTATCAAAATACCATTTTTTATTCAAAAAAGCATATAATTTTAATCCTACTGGAGTCAATGATATATTATACATAAAAGTAGCATAATAATGATTTAAAACAATAGCTAAAATAGCACCCGCAAAACTTAAAACAGTAGGAACTAATTTAACATAAGAAGGAATGAATTCCGATTCAATAAATAGGTTATTCTTTGGTAAAATAAAAATAGAACTTTGCCAAAAATCTGTACCCAAACCTATAATCATATCCTTAGTCAAAAATCCCCAAAAAATACTACCAAAAGATAATACTATTAAAGGTATACCCATTGTTAATGGTACCTCATGAGCACCCCCAATAACACCTTTCAACCCATTAGGTCGAGCTAAAAAAGTTAAATACACTAAACGAAAAGAATAAAAAGCTGTAAAAAATGCCGAAAGACAACCAAACCAATGCGCAAAATGACCACTGACAGTATATTTTGCGTACGCTACCTCAATAATAACATCTTTAGAATAAAAACCAGTTAAAAAAGGAAAGCCCATTAATGCTAAAGAACCAACTAACATCATACAATACGTAAAAGGAATTAATTGAACTAACCCTCCCATTCGACGCATATCTTGTTCATCAGCAATTGCATGAATAACGGCACCAGCACTTAAAAATAATAATGCTTTAAAAAAACCATGATTCATTAAATGAAAAATACCAACGGAATAATTTGATAGACCACAAGCAAACGCCATATAACCTAATTGACTACACGTTGAATAAGCAATAACTCGTTTTAAATCATTCTGAACTAGACCTGTACTAGCAGCGAAGAAAGCTGTCATCGCACCCATAACTGTAACAACAGTTAAAGCAGTAGGGGCATATTCAAATAATGGAGAACAACGAGCAATTAAAAAAATACCAGCTGTTACCATTGTAGCTGCATGAATTAAAGCAGACACAGGCGTTGGACCTTCCATTGCATCAGGTAACCAAGTATGTAAACCCAATTGTGCAGATTTACCAACAGCACCAACAAAAAGTAAAAGACAAATGATAGTTAATTTTTCGACTTCAAAACCAAACATAGAAAAAGTTGTTCCAGCAACAAAAGGTGCAGCTGCAAACACTGTAGAATAATCAATAGCATTAAATACAAAAAAAATAGCAAGCATACCTAAGCTTAAACCAAAATCACCAATACGATTTACTACCATAGCCTTTATAGCAGCTTTATTCGCTTGAATTCGAGTATACCAAAAACTAATTAAAAGATAAGAACATAAACCAACACCTTCCCAACCTAAAAACATTTGCACAAAATTATCAGCAGTAACTAACATTAACATAAAAAATGTAAATAAACTAAGATAACTCATAAAACGTTGAACATGTGGGTCTTCACCCATATATCCAACAGAATATAAATGTACCATACACGATACTGTCGTTACAGTGATTAACATAATCACTGTTAAAGAATCAAACAAAAAGCCCCAAGAGGCATGTAACATTTCGGAATCGATCCAAGTGAATAAATCAATATATACAGTATTACCGCCTACACCCACTTCTAAAAAAGCATACCACGATAAAACAGTACAAAGAGCAAGGCAAGATGTCGTTACAATTTGAGCACCTTGTACTCCTAAATAACGACCAAATAATCCAGCGCTTGTAGCTCCAATTAAAGGAAGAAAAACTAAAAGTAAATACATAGTTTTAAATAATATTTTTTTTATTATGCTCGACAGGACTTGAACCTGTAACCTACGGATTCGAAGTCCGTTACTCTATCCAATTAAGTTACGAGCACTTTTATTATTAAGAATTTTTTTTATTTAAAATTCTTAATAATAAATTTACTGGTGTCTGTAATTGATTAATGAAAGTGGCATTTTTTGTAGAAATGACAGATAATAAATCAGAATATATTATTTTTTCATCTTTTAATGTTGATATATATTTTATAAAGTTAGAATTTATCAATTTTCCATCAAAAAGACCTCCTAAAAAAGAGAATTCATCTTTCTTTTTTATAAAATTACTTAAATATTGTAATGTAGTTAATTCAATATTTTCTTCATTTTTAGAATAAACAAATAAACATAGTCCTTGAACTAAAGGTATTATATTCTTATATTTAGGGAAATGTTCTATTATGATTTTTGTAAATAAACGATTTTTTAAAACAATAACCTCTATTCCTAATTTTTCAAATTCTTTTTTAAATAAAGCCTTGTCTTGAATTGTAAATTGAGTTGTTGAAATAAAACAAAAAAAACGTTTTGTTTCTAAAATTGAGGAAAAACGTTTTATTAACATTAATTTTTTTAATGAGGAAGACATATAATATATAAATAAATTTTTTAATTATGCAAAATTTGCAATTTAAGAACGATTTCATCCCAGAGATAAATCAAAAATCATATCAATCTAAAGGCTTATGTAAAGGAGTGATAGTAAAAATAACTAAAACCAATATTTATTTCGACATTGGATTAAAATTTTTAGTAAAAACTAGTAAGCGAAAATTCCTAAAGAATTTTTATAAAATTGAAGATGTTATAGAAAAAAAATTATATAACACAGAATTTTCAAAAAAGTCTTTTTTAAGTAGTGTAAAAGTGGGAAATACTTACAAATTTATTATATACCAAACAAAATTAATTGAAACTGAATTTTTTATTAATTTTGATAAGACGTTAGAATATTATAACAAACTTTTATCTTTTTATGAATTTAATTTATTAAAACGTGATAATAAAAACCTTTTTGGTTATGTTTTAAATAGTGTTAATGGTGGATTTAGTATAGCATTAAATGGATTAATTGCTTTTGTGCCAAACAATAAATTATTCCCAACGACGTTACAAAGTTTTACAGACAACCGTGTACAAAATAAACGAAAGACACGTATTTTAAATACAACTTTAAATTTTAACGTATTAAGTATAAATTTTGACCGAAATAATGTTGTTGTACAACGAAAAATTTAAAATTACGGATAGAGGGACTCGAACCCACAAGATTTTACTCACTAGAATCTAAACCTAGCATGTCTACCAATTTCATCATATCCGTAAATATAAAAATTGCATAATTTTAGATTAACAAATGAATATAAAGACAGAAATTAAGTTTAAAAGTTTTAATATTACAAAGTTAAGTCAAATTATGGAAGAATTGAAAACTCTTACACATAATCTTGAATTAAAACCAGTAATTATTAGCTTAAAAACAAGGAAAAAGAAAATAACAATTTTAAAGTCACCCCATGTACATAAAAAGGCTCGTGATCAATACGAAAGTATTATTTATCAGAAAGTTTTTACTACTGAAGGTTCAATAGTAAAAACAAAGAATTTTTTAAATACAATAACAGATCAACTTAATGCTGATATTAGTTGCCATATTAGTTTTCGTAAAAACTAATATGTCTTAACTAACATAACGTACCTGTGAATTAATATTACCATAAACCTGATCAAAAATTTCTTGTTTACGTACATTAACCCGTTTTCTCATAGTTAATAAAATAGCACCAATCATTGCTACTAATAAAATTAAACTAGCTATGATAAAACTATAAACATAATATGTATATAATACATTACCTAAGGCTTCGATATTAGATGTTGGATCTATCTGATTAGACCAAAGGATAGTATTCAAATTCGTAGATAATATAATATTGTCTGCTTCAAATTGAAACAAGTTACTAGAAAAAAATGGTACTAAATCACCATTTATTACAGATAATATTTCAAAGAGAAATATTAATAAAATTATTCCTCCTACTGGAAGATAACGTAATATACTTTCGTTTAATTCTGTTATTCGTATATTTAACATCATAACTACAAATAAAAATAATACTGCAATTGCTCCTACATAAACAACCAAAAATAGCATCGCTAAAAACTCAGTTTCTAATAGAATTAATAAACCAGCAGCATTACAAAAAACAAGAACTAAAAAAAGAACTGAATGCATAGGGTTTCGTGAACTAATAACCATAATTCCTGAAACAATAGCAATACTAGAAAATATATAAAATAATAAAGCTTCTATATTCATAGATTTTGTTAAATTTCTTAATATAATGGATACCAATCAAATCCAACTAAAATACCGGCTATAAAAAGTACCCAAGCTAATGAAAGTGGTAGGAAAACTTTCCAACCTAATCGCATTAACTGATCATATCGATATCGTGGATATGCTGCTCGTACCCAAATGAAAACAAATGCCATAAAAGCTACTTTAAAACCAAACCATAGAGGTCCTGGAATTAATGTAAAAGGTAACACTGGAAATAACGGTAACCAACCCCCTAAAAATAAAATACTGCATAATGCACACATCATTAAAATGTTAGCATATTCTCCTAAGAAGAATAAAGCAAATCCCATAGCAGAATATTCTACATTATACCCAGCAACTAATTCAGCCTCAGCTTCAGGTAAATCAAAGGGTGCTCGATTTGTTTCCGCTAAAGCTGAAACAAAAAATAGTATAAATACAGGAAATAATGGAATTATGTACCATATAGATTCTTGTGCTAATATTATTTTTGATAAATTTAAAGACCCAGCACAAAGTAATACACTAATAATAATCAAACCAATAGACACTTCGTAAGAAACCATCTGAGCGGCCGAACGCAAAGCACCTAAAAAAGCATATTTTGAATTACTTGCCCAACCGGATATAATAATACCATAAACACCTAAAGATGAGACAGCAAAAATATATAATAATCCTATATTAAGGTCAGATAAAACAGTATGTGAACCAAAAGGAACTACGGCCCAACCTAATAAACTTAATAAAAAAGTTAAAATAGGAGCAATAATAAAAAGAATAGTATTTGCGTTACTTGGTAACACAGTTTCCTTAACTAATAATTTTAAACCATCAGCTAAAGGTTGTAATAGACCCCAAATACCAACAACACTGGGTCCTCGTCTACGTTGTATTGAAGCAATAACTTTTCTCTCTGCGAGAGTAAAATATGCTACTGATATTAGTAAGGGTACTACTATCAGTAAAATCTCAAGGACCCAACTAATAATATAATAAATCATGATACCTTTTATTTATTTTTCTTTTAAGCCAAATGTCAGATTTGAACTGACAACCTACTGATTACAAATCAGGTGCTCTACCGTTGAGCTAATCTGGCAATTTCAAATTAAAATCCCAACAAATATTTTTGTTGGGTTCTTAGAAAGATAAAAAATATTCTTTATGTCAAATATTAATTTTACTCGAACGGCTCAACGTCATGGATTCCATTTAGTTGATCCTAGCCCATGGCCTTTAGTTTCTGCTATGGCAAGTCTATCTTTTACTACTTCCGCTGTACAATACATGCACGGTTATTCTGGTGGTGGTTGGACATGTTTATTATCATTTATAGCTCTTTTAATGGCTGCTGCTGTATGGTGGCGAGATATTACTCGAGAGGGTACATTTCAAGGACACCACACAGCCATTGTACAGGTTGGTTTACGTTATGGAATGTTACTTTTTATTGCTTCAGAAGTGATGTTTTTCTTTGCCTTTTTTTGGGCTTTTTTCCATTCATCATTAGCTCCGGCTATTGACATTGGTGCTATTTGGCCACCTAAAGGTATCGCTGTATTTAACCCTTGGGAAATTCCTTTATTAAATACATTAATTTTATTATTATCTGGTGTTACAGTAACATGGGCACATCATGCTATTGTTGCTGGAGATCGTGAAGGTGTTATTTTAGGATTACTTTTCACTGTTGGTTTAGGTGCTATTTTTACTTGTGTTCAGGGTGTTGAGTATGTTGAATCTGCTTTCTGTATTTCTGATGGTGTTTATGGTTCAACTTTTTTTATGGCCACTGGTTTTCACGGTTTCCATGTTTTAGTAGGATCAATTTTCTTAGTTGTTTGTTTAATTCGACAAATTAATTATCATTTTACAAAACAACACCATTTTGGTTTTGAAGCTGCTGCATGGTATTGGCATTTCGTTGATGTTGTATGGCTATTTTTATTTGTTACTGTTTATTGGTGGGGAGGTGCATAAAACTTTTACCATTGTTTGTAGTATATTAATTATAACTCTATATAAATATTATATAGAGTTATAACCTTTCGGGTGTATAGCTCAGTTGGTAGAGCATCAGGCTTTTAACTTGCGGGTCTTGGGTTCGAGCCCCAATGCACTCATAAAAAAATGTAAAAATAAATTTTTTATGGTTAATTCTATTAATACAGATAAAAAACGGCGTTTATTATTTTTAAAAAATTTAGAAAAGCGCTTAAAATTAAAAAAAATAATAAATAATGTAAATGTTTCTGAAACTGAACGTTATAAAGCTCAATTAAAATTACAAAAATTACCGCGCAATAGTTTGAGCACACGCATAAAAAACCGTTGCATACTAACCGGTCGAACACATGCTATTGTGGGCCCTTTTAATCTTTCTCGTGTTAAATTACGCGATTTAATATCAAACGGTAAAATAACTGGGTTTAAGAAAAGCGTATGGTAATAAACTAATTACATATAGCTTTTCTTTGCAATATATATATTAAGCTACTATAACTTATTTTATTTTCCAAGTACTGGTTTATCAAAAATTTTTTAGTACCACAAAAAAAATTTAATTCTTTTCTTTTTGTTATTTTTTTTGATACTACAGTATTTTGTTTATTTTGATAAGTTATATATACAGCTTTATTTGTTTTGTGTATTCGTTTTTTCACAAGTTGATTATTTTTT
>Ga0114995_10000983_pt1 | contig 20170 bp, 24 predicted proteins | sample ArcticOcean_MG_C_11_FD_87038 | JGI IMG/M metagenome (GOLD analysis project Ga0114995, IMG submission 87038) | Marine microbial communities from western Arctic Ocean - ArcticOcean_MG_CB2_154 | ecosystem: Environmental > Aquatic > Marine > Oceanic | place: Arctic Ocean: Canada Basin | collected... | reverse complement strand
TTTTGAGACCCTCTGGTAGGTCGGACGGCCCCGAATCTTGCGAGAAATACATATCCATTAAGCGGTCTTTGTCGGAGGTCCTGCCCTCGGCTGCGGCTGCTTTGGCGAGCGCTAATATCTCTTGCTTATCCATTAACCGTTGCCCTCCCGTCGCTTTCGCTCTTGCTCAATGAAATCTGCGTCGCTGAGCGGGATCGTAATTTGTAGGGGCGGAGCTGTACTCAGCCACTCTGGCTCGCCGCCAAATATTCTGGTTAAGCCCTCAAGCCCTTTTTGCCCCATGGGGTTACCGGCTGCGGCTTGCTCCTTGGCGTCTCTAAACGCGTCTGCGATCAGCGACTGGTACTTGTCTTGTATTCTCAGCAAAGATCTTTTTGCCAATGGCGCGCCCAGACCAAGGTCTAGGTTGGTCAACTCGTTTTCAAGTGCTTGAAATTCCGTTGTGTTAAGCGCTCCCATTGTTGCTCCCGTTGCCTTTAAGTCTTTAAGAGCTTGAAGGGCTAGGTTCGACTTGAGAGTTTTTTGCAGTGACAATGCTTGGCCCGATTTCGTGAACTTAACCCCGCTTAGTAGAGTTGACATGATGCCGGTAGTCATAAACGGGTCGTCATTTATCATATCCATCAGTGCTTGAACATCTTCAAGCTGGTTGCCCGCCTGAGATACTTTGCCTTCAGCAGTAGAAGTTGCCTGCAATTGATCTTGTATCTGCTTAACTTGTAACGCGATTGCCGGCGCCATGCTTGGGTTTACCATCGCAAGATTTAGGAGCTGCTGGATACGCGCCTGCGGATCTCCGCCCGCAGCACCGCCGCCCATCATCCCTTGCAGTAGCTGGCTCTGAGCCCGCGCAGCCGTAGCCTTGCGCGTCATGTCGGCCTGATCGTTGAAGCGGCCCATCATGTCGTTAATATTTCCGCCCTTCCTGCCCTGCAACGCCGCGCCGGCGTCGGACAGCCCGGCAAACGCCAGCATTCGCCTCTGCGTCTTGGACAGGTTCTCGTATGGATCGGATGGCACCGCCGGCGCTTGTGCCGCCAGCAGCTGCTGGATCAGCGCCATGTTGTTCTGCGCCGGAGCGTTCACGGCGGGCACTGCCGATGGCACGTCGAGGCCGACGTCTGGCGCTGCGGGCGCAAAAGTCTCGGCGGCTTCCGCTGGTACTGTCGCGGATACTGGCGTAATCGAGGGGCCAGTCAAGAAAGCTGCTTCGTCTTCTAATGCTTGATCGCCCACCTTGGCGTCGAATGAGCTGTTAATTCCTGCAGCCATCAGCTTGTCAATGTCTGCCTGTGTTAAGATCTTCGGTTCCATGTTATCGTCCAATCCGCTTGTAGAGCTCGTCGTATTTCACGCGGCGGTATCCGTCATCGCCAATGACGACTAGGTCTGGATGCGTTGCCTCGAGCTCCTGCGCCATGACGCCAAACCTTGGCTGGCCTTCATGTGCCACATTTTCTCCAGCCTCGTTCCAGTCCCATGTATAGAAGTTTACGCCGGCCTGGCTGCCGACTGGTGTGATGTTTTTCTTGAGGCGTATGTCGGAGTTCATGCCAGTGGCAAGAGAGCCTGCCCCCTCCATCAAGGAGCCTACTGCCCTCAGCCCGCCGAACGGATCTCGCGTCGAGACGGTGCCAAGCCCTTGCGGAACGCCAGCCCCAGCCGCCAGAAGAGCGTTGAGCTGTGTGAGCGGGTAAGCCTGCTCCTGCTCGAACGCTGCGTAGTCGGCTTGCAGTTGTGCCTGCTCAAGCGCGCGCACCTGATCTCCCGCCGCCATTTGAGCCCCGAGGCCCGACAGCTCCGACTGCAAACGATCGCCGGCGAGTGCGCCCATTGCGTTCGCCGCGCGTCCTTGGATGTCTGCGGCACCGAATTGGCCCTGATAATTGGCCGCGTTGGCCGCCTGCTCGAATTGAGCCTGCTGGATCGCAAACTGATTTGCCGCCGCCATGTTGCCGGAGCGTGCCGCCTGATCTCGTGCGGCGGCCGCTTCGCGCGCCTGCTGACCGAGTGTGTTTGCCGTCATCTGCTGTCCCGACTGCATGCCGCGCGCTTGCTGCACGTTGCCAATGTCGAACTGTCCAGACTGAAGCGCCTGGGTGTATGCCTTCTCCTGCAATCCGGCGATCAAGTCCGCCGCCTGCTTGCCGTATGCTTCGCGAGTGGCTGCCTCTGCCACGCCCTGGCGTGACCCGCCAAATGCGCCGGCGGCCGTAGCCTGTGCGCCCATAGTGTTCAGCGCCTGCTCTTGGGCGCCGCCCAGCGTCTGAAGGCTGCGGTTAATTACGTTCTGAGTGTAGGGCGACATGTACGGGTCAAAGTTTGTCGTGGCCAGCTGGTTGACGCCGATCTGGCCGGGAGCCATTGCCGCGTTGACCGCTCCGGCGCCCTGCATTGTCTGCGCGCCTCCGAGTTGCGCGGCCGCCATGTCAGTCGGGCTGAACCCACTTAGGCCCTGCTGGACGCCGATCGCCTGATCGTATGTCTGGCCGCCCATGTTGAGATTGCCGTATCCAGCCAGCGCCTGATTTTGCAAGTCCGACATCCCGGCGACCATTTCGCCGGTGTAGGGCGTGTACTCTTGGTCTGCGATCGCAACGCCGCGCGGCAAGATGTTTTCGCGGATAAAATCTTCCTGCCACTGCGGCAGCTTGCTTGTCTCTGTTGTAGTCGATCCCATCAGGTCAGCTCCATCTCAAAGTGCGTGTACATTTCACGGAACGAAGCCGCTTCTGCGTATTTCGTAAAACCCTTGCGGGCGTCTGTCTCTATGGCGTCCAGTTTAGCTTCTTTGGCCACTTTTGTCAAAATAGCGAGCACTTCGTTGCCCCACAAGTGCATCTTCTCTCCGCCCATCCACTCGATCTTCATGTTTTTGCGCAGGGGCTGCTTCACAATGCACGTCACGACGGCGGCCATGGCCTTGCCGTCAACGTAAGCCAACCACAATAGGGACAGCCCGTTGCGCAAGTCATCGACAATGTGGCCAATGGTTACGTTGTGGCTCTGGCGGCGGACTGCCGGATCCAGCAATCGGACGGCGTCGTCCAAAACGCTCTCAACTTTATCGGGCAGGATCGCCAGCAATTTTAATTGCGGTTTTATGTGTACGACCTCACCCATGCAGCCTCGTAATCGACAGAGTTGACGCTGGTATTGCTGGGACTGGCGACGCTGCGGCGGTGTAATTTAGAAACCCGCTGGTGCTGTCAAACATATAGTTGACCTCAAGATAGTCGCCCGCAGCCACGGTAAAGATTTGGGTGCGAGACGTAACTAAAGTTGCGTTATTCTGGTGCAGCGCAGTAGCCATGCCGCTGTTAGGTGCGTCTGTTCCGTTTATGCTCGGCCAAAAGTAAAAGAGTACGGTGCTGGCGGAGGTCGACGACACTTGAGCCGAAAACGCTAAAACGTATTCGCCCGCCTCCTCGAATACAATGCGAGAGGCAGGCGTCCCCTGCGTAATGCCGGAGTTGCCCACCGGGGCGTCATAAGTTATTTTGTACGCAGTATTGGCGACTGCGGCGGTAACGTCGGCAGTCTTGATGAAATTGGCGTGGCCATCCTCTAGGACGATCTGACGCCAAGATCCGCCCTTCGATATTACCGGATACCCGTTTACATTATCCCACAGCAATACGCCGTCCTGCGAAGCCGAGGCCGCCGCGTCCTTAAAGCCAAGCTGATCCAGCGCCAGCCCAAGGTAGCGACGCATATTCTCGGCCCACTGGCTTATGTCCATAGTAATGGGTGGCAGCATCCGGCTCATCTGCGGCCGCCGGCCACTGCGTCCAGTCGCATGATGCCAACGCGCCAATCCGACGCGGCGTCGCCCGTGACACGCATTCTGATTTGACGACCCGTGAAGCGCCGGCTGGTCGGGTTGGCCATCGAAAACGGCCCATAGTCGCGCTCGGTGTCCGTCGGATAGAAGCGCGTCTTAAACGTGGCGCTCACGTCGCCCAGCGTCTTCTCGTCTGGGATCATCCCACGCACAGCCATAACCTGTTCGCCGACGCCAATGGCGATCGGGCCAGTCTCGGCGAATGGCGTTTGAGTTCCGTAGTTGAAGCCGATTTCCTGCTCGTACAGAGTGCCGTCGGCGGCAATCCAGAACGGCTGGCGGAAGACGCCACGGTCTACGCCGGCCGTGCGATCGATTGATCCGGTTGTCCAAATCTTCTCTGCATAATCAAAAGCAACGTATCGGTCGCATTCCGTGCTGCTCGAGCTGGGGTAGAACCACCAGATCTCGTTGAAGCGGCTGTTCACGACGGCGTGTACCTTAGACTTCTGGTCGTTGTTCATGTCGCTAAACACATAGTCAGCCACGTCGCATGATAGATCCTGCACAGCCCCGCCAGAGTAAACAAAGAATGAGCGCTGGCCCATCCACACGACGCCCTCGTCGATGGACGCGGCGGCGTTGGCCGCAATCAGGCCGCAGCTGGTGCCCACCCTAGAAAACCCGTAAACGTAGGGTGGGCCCGAATATGTGGCCGTGTGGGCATCTTGCGTTGTCAGCAAAATTGACTGGCCGCGCGTGCGCAGGCCCTTGAGGATCACGCCATTCGTCTGGATCTGGATGTCGCCGGCCTCGTTTGTCGTCGCCGGCGTCCACAAGTTATTATTCTCTCTGTCTGACCAGGCGACTTTTCGAGGGTCGCCGCCGGCGCCAAATGCGAAAACAAAGCGCTCTTCCGTAACCATCATGCTGGAGCAGCCAGTCGGCGCGTTAGACAGAACGGCGGCGGGCGTGGCAGAGTTAAGTGTCCACTGGTAAATCTTGCCATCGTCAGCCGTGGTTCCAAGCAAATACTCGCCCCAATTCTCTAAGCTCCATGTGGTAGCTCGCAGAATGCTGCCAGTGTCCTCTGAGGGCAGGCCGTACAATCCATTGCCGAATGTGCTGGCGCTGTAGCCAGTAAACGCCGTGGCATCCACGCGGCCAGCGGTAAAGCCAGCCGGAGTAATGTCCGCCACAGTGTTGCCAGCGGTCATGGCGTAAAGTTTGTTGTGTGTTCCAAATGCCACGCGGCGGTTGTTGGAATTGTCTTCCCACGCGACCATTGTACGTGCAACGCCGTTCAGATCAACGGTTCCGCGCTGACGCCATCCGCCAATGGGGCGCAGTGCGCCCTCATGCCAGCGAATTAAGTTGCCATCACGCCAGCGGCCCTGAGATTGGTACTCAGTGCCGTTTCTGTATTGGCCCGCTGGAATGTTGAGTGGGATTAACGGCATGTGCCTTCTCCCTATTTAAGCGGGTTTCGTGGGCCAGTCGGCATCGTCTAGATTTGGAAAGTTTGCGTGGCTGGTGACATCGCGCAAAGCCTGACGATAAGTTGTCATTGGCGCGTCCATAGTCACATCAGTCAATGCAAAGTAATCTGTCGCAGCCAGCAATGTATTACGCTTAGTGCGATTAGATGCAGCTAGATTATCGTCCCAAGCCTGTGTCTCTTCAGCGGTCTTGCTTGATGTAGTCCAGCCAACAATCCACGCGCCATCAGTTAAAATGGGCGAACCACCTTGCTCCGCAGCTTGAGTGCGCTCATCAATGCTTGGCGCATCCGCAAACGTCACTGGCATGACGCCATAGCTTGCAAGCATATCATCAGGGATTTGCTTGGGGAATGATGTGTTGGGATTATCACGGCGTAGTTGCCCTACGGAATAGGGGTATGTGTCTACGGCTCCGCTTGTAATTTTAACGTACATTTAAGGTCTCCTACAAAGAGGTTAGTGTGTCGACTACAGTTCGACTTACCGATGATTTATTGCCATTTCCTGTAGTTGTCGTTGGGGAGGAAGAGGTCAAACTCGTTGTTGCATTGGTTATCGTCTGCGCGGTGTCAGTGAATGTTGTAGTGATGTAGTAGTAGCGGCCATACGTTCCTGTCAGAGAACCATCTACGGGTAACTTTGCAGTAATCCAGTTACCACTAGCAAGGTCTTCTTTGCCAGTGACTAAAATGTCTCCGTTTGCATTAAATGCAACTCTATGAGCTGTCATAGTGTCGCCTGTGCCCAGCCCCCTCTGCCACTGCAATGCCCCAGAGGAATTATACAGTGCAAGCAAGAAAGCATTATAAGCCGGCGCACCAGTAGTCCCCATCCCACACAATAGGACATTATCATCTGCGTCAACAGCCATTCCAAACCCGTATTCGGTAACACCCGCGCCTAATGTCCTTGTAAACTGCAATGTCCCAGAGGAATTATGCTTATTAATGAAAGCGTCATTACTGCCAGCGCCAAAAGATGTCATTCGCCCTGTTGTGTAAATGTTTTCAGAGCTATCAAGAGCAATCCCAAAAGCGTATTCATTGCCCGTTGTGCCGCCGTAGCTACGTTGCCACTGCAATGTCCCAGAGGAGTTATACTTAGCTAGGAAGGCGCCGTTGTTAGAAAGGTCTGTTTGACCGCAAACATAAATATTTCCTGATGTGGCGACCGCCATGTCTTGGTAACCAACATACGATCCGCTTAAAAGCCTAGCGAACTGAAAGACCCCAGAAGAGTTTAGCTTTACTAGATAAGAAGTTTCAGTAGTGAAGTAAATGTTGTCAGAACTGTCAAGGCTCATCCCGACAGGAGTTCCGAAATAATCCTGTGTCTTCTTTTGATAGGTTAATGACCCAGAGCTATCGTATTTACATACGACAAAATTCCCCGTGTCTTGACCACAGCAAATTATGTCATCGTTACTGTCCACGCGTACTGCGTGAAACCTAGCGTTAGTGTCTGTGTTAGGGCCGTTATATGTTCTTGCCCAAAGAACTTCGCCGTCTGTTGAATACTTTACAAGAGCGCCCTTCTGAGGGTCACCGCCATTCTGTACGGTCTCCGCAACGACATAAATGTTGTCAGAACTGTCTACGGCAACATCTTCACCCTTTGGGGTTTTCATAAAAGAGTTAGTGGCTATACTGGAAATCCAGTAACTATCCCCACCAGCACCCGCAGCGGCAAGCAATGTAAGTTTACTAATATTACTCATACCAGTTACCCCGCCGCATCAATTGCCAGCGCACCGTACCAAATAGTCCCGCCGTCTGTCGTTGTGAAGACAAGCAGATCGGTCTCGCCAGAAGCGGGTGCATCAGGCGCAGTAGCGCCAGCCCAATCAACGCCAGCCGGATATGTTATTGCGTGTGTGCCACCCGCAGTCAGGCGAAGAATAAAGCCAAAGGCCGTCCCGCTTGCTGGTGGGTTGGTGAATGTAAAGGTTGTGGCCCCACTAGTAGCTAGAGAGAACACGTTGCCACTCTCACAGTTGACCGCTGGGGTGGTTCCAGAGAGTGCAACATACCGCTCGTTATAGCTGTCAACGGTAAGCTCGCCAGTGATGTCCACGTCTCCAGTGTATGACGACAGGTCAACGCTGGTTAGTTTTCCGTCAAGCTGCGTCTGGATTGCAGATGTAACACCGTCAACATATCCAAGCTCCGTGGCTGTCAATGTGCCGGGAATGCCGTCCAATACGTTCAACTCTGCCGCTGTGGACGTAACTCCGTCTAAGATGTTCAACTCAGCCGTGGTGGACGTAACCCCGTCTAAAATGTTTAATTCTGCCGCTGTGGACGTAACTCCGTCTAGGATGTTTAACTCAGCCGTGGTGACAGTGGCCCCGTCTAGGATTGCAATCTCAGTGGCGCTTACAGCCCCAAGGAGCGTATCCGTCTCGGTCCAGTTATCGTTTATCTTTGTGCCCCAGGTGTCCTCGCTCGCGCCGACTTCTGGTAGGGTAAACCCTTGGTTTGGTGTAGTGCCATCAGCCATTACGCGGCCCTCTCTAAGTAATCTGCCTCTGTCCAGCTTGTCGTCGGACTAGACGCCTCAAGCCACTTGTAACGCGCGGCGACTGTCGCTGTAAAGCCAAACTGATCCGACGCCTCCATCAATCTTACGCGATTATACACTATATCTGTGGTTATTGAAATGGTGGGGCTTGCAGCTCCTACCACGTCGATGACCGCGTTCGATGTCGCCACGATCGAAATGGTGGGAGACGCCGCAACATTTCGCGTGACTTGCGCCGTCGCGGTGGCGCTGACAGCTATAGTCGTCGACGCGCTGCCCTCTTCGATGCTAATATTCTTGCCGTACAGATACGATCCGTAAGTGTTGAGGCCGTAGCCGGGACGGAAGCCTGGGATCACTTCATACTTGATGGAGGATACCGACGCGATGCCGCCTAGACTTATGTTTGCCGCCGCATCCGCAACTCGAACGGCAGTCGGGGGCGTTGCCACAACTCCGATAGACGCAGACGCTGATGCCGTAATAACAGTAACCGCAGCCGCAGTAGCGGAAACGGCAATAGACGCAGCGGCCGCGCCCTGCGTCGTCTCCGGCTCTCCGTACAGCCCAGAGGTAAAGACCCCAGAGCCATATGTTGAGCGTAAAGCCATTAGCTGGCCGTGATGTCTAGGTCGCCCGTTGGGATACGGAACACGTCGCCGGCGTTAATCGCCTTGGCCGTCGTAAGCGCAGAGTGAATAATCATGTTGCCGCTAGTGGCCGCGTCCATGACGCCGATCCATCCGATCGTGCCCCAGTTGCCGCCGGAGGCCGCAGGAAACTCAACGCCGGCAGTGTTGGATGCAACGTCGGCAGTGACGCTGAAAGTCACAGCGGTTCTGGCGTATGCAAAGCCGGACACTTCAGTGCCGGCGGTGCCGGTGTCGGTGGGGTCAGATGTAAACAGGCCGATGTACCAAGTCGTCGGACGGGTCACAGTAGTTGTCGTAAGCAAGTATTCGAGCGTGTGCGTCTCGAATGGATTAGTCAGTGACATGGATTTCTCCTGTTAGATATATCTGGCGCGATCATACACCAATGTGGTTTTAATAGCCAGAGGCGCGCATCCGTAGACCAGACCGCGCGAAACGGGTCTCGTCAGACGACCTCTGAAGTGATTGTATTGCGTTTGAGTATAGCGAGGCCCACACCGATGTCCTGTTGTCATCGTTTAGGTACGGGGCGGACTGAACCAGCGCGCCGTATAGGTAGGCGTCGGGGGCGTCCTGGAGGAGCCAGTTAAATGTGTTTGTGCCGCTCAGCTCCGGCGTCTTTCCGTAATACATAAGCTGCATTGTATATTCGGCGTCCGGCGTCGGGAATACCTCGAGCTCGTTTCCGGCGTTTGCGTAGAAGCGCGGGCGACCGCTTATGTTATTTGCGGCGGCGCGCAGCTGCACCAAGTCGTCAATTGACGTTGGCTCAATTCGGAACGTGGTGCCCGATGTAATGCTGAAACGCAAAGTCTCCAGCCAGTCCGCCGGCGTCTGTATGTAACGGCTGTCGAGTGTGGCATCTGAACGCTGCACCATCTTGTAGTGTCGCAAGTCTCGATTGATGCTGCTCTCGGCCAGCGTGATGAAGTCAGGGATGACTGCGGTCAGATCGTCACGGTTAAGCCAGGTGGCAATTGATGCCTTTAGCTCGTCATACGTTGTAATCGCCATTAAAGTGTACCTTCTCGGGTGCGAAACGCTCGATTGTCCGACTGGTTCAGCCACTTCTTGAGGGCTTTCGGATCGTCTGCGATGCCTTGCTTCTTCAGCTCATAGTACACGGAAAGCGGGATGGAGGCCACCTTCGCGTGGTCGCCAAATTTCCCCGACACTTCGTTGAACGAGCGCTTGTTAGCCTCAATGATTTTTGTGGTGTCCTGCACCGTCTCGACGACGTACTCGCCGTTTCCCATGACGTGCCAAAATTTGGTAATCCCGGTGGCCTCGTCTCGGCTAAAAAGTCTCTTCATTTTTCCCTCCAAAGGTGAATGGGGCGGCCGAAGCCGCCCCACCGTATTAGGCTGCGGCTATGGTCAAGTCAGCGATCAAGCCGTGAGCCGCCTCATTCGACATTTTAACGCCGGTCTCGCAGATTAACATTTTTTTGTCGGCGTCACCGGTCTTGGCAAGATCCACGGCCTGTATAGGTCGCAGTGTCGCGACTGATGCGTACTCAGGGTCGAGGCACCATGCGTCACGCTCGCGGCTAAAACGGTTCGGAACAACAGTCAGGCTACCAAAATCTGACATATAAATATCAGCAGCACCGATGATGGTGGTGGGGCCATCTGATGGCGCTTGGAAGCGCTGGGCAGCAATGCCAGTGAAGGTCGATACGACTGTCTTGTTGTATGGGCCAACCATCAGGATTGATGGGTTGCCGCCGGCAGTGTATGCCTTCTGCATCACGTTTTTGAGCATAGTCTCCGTAAAGATACGCGCCGTGCCGTCGTTACGAGCGTCTGTTCCGTCAACTGCGGTGGGGTTTGTACCGTCAGAAGCCTTGTCGACGTTGGTTGAGATCCACGCTCCCAAGCCGGCAGTTACGCGGCCGGCTGATGTCGAGCCACCAGAACGAGCTGTGTTGCCGGTGTATATTGACTCTAAATCGCGCCGCACTTCGCGGCCACGCTTGGCCAATTGGTATGCGACTTCGTCGTTGCGGCCGGCTAAATCTTGGAAGCCGAGGTTGTCCGCTATGATCATGGTCCGGCGACGAATTTGTGTATAGTTGCCGATGCGCACTGTGGGGTTGGTGACGTCAAACGAGGCAACGTCGTCGCCGTCGATGACTGGCGTGACGTCTACGTCTGACAGGCTGTCTGTCTGCCATTCAAAGAATGTGTTGGACACGTTTTCTGCGCCGACGTTAGAAGTGAACGGCACCTCATCAGGTGCTATGTTTGAAATTACGTTAGAAAGTGACTCTCTGATGCCCTTGGCTGAGAAAGACGTGAAGGTGTTGGCAATGATGGTCATAGTAGTATGCTCCTATAGCATTAATGCTTTGATTGCGGCTGCGGCATCGTTGACGCTGCCAGTTTTACGTGCGCGGTTTTGCGCTTCCTGTACTGAAGAGACACGTTTAGGCTGTGACTGGCGTGAACCCGATTTCAATGTCTTGGTGCGCGACTTCATAGGCTTAGCTTTAACCTCGTTGGCGCGCGTTTCTCCACGATCATAGAGCATCGCCTTCCTCGCTAATTTCACAAGCGTTGCATTCGACATTCCGCTTACGTCTTGCTCGGTAAACCCCTCGTTAAGCAGGAAGTCCCGTATCTGGGTTGCTTCCTTGGCGGCGACTTTGTTGTCACGCCACTCAGGGATAATATCAGGCAAGACATGGCGTTGCTGCTCCAGGTAGCTTTGCTGCATTTCTTGCTGCTTGTTCTGCGCAATTTGCTGCATCCGCTGCTGTTCAGCTTGGACGGCTTGCAGTTGACCCACGCGGGCCTCTTGCTGTTTCCGCCACTGACGTTCTGCCTTCGCTGCCATTACGGGGTCTGCATCATACAGAGTATCCCAGTCTGGCTCCTGTTCTGCTGTCTGTTTAATGCGCTCCGCCATCGCTGGCAGTAGTTGCGCATATTCAGCACGTTCACGCTGCATCTCCTGGAACTCATGTTCTTGAGCCTTACGGCCCTCGGCGAGTTCTTGAGTTTTTCGCGTGTAGTCCTTCTGCCGAAGAAACCCGCTGCGCAGCTCTTCAATGGTTTTCTCCTCACCGTCGACCTCTATGGTCGTGGATAAATCGAGGGTTCCATATCCGTCGCCGTCATCGTCTTCATCGTCGTCCAGATCGCTCTCAGACCCCTCAACGGCAGAGTTATCAGCTTGCGCCTCATACCCGTCCTCTTGGTCGTCCAGCATTTCGGCTTCCTCCGCTTGCGCGGCGTTGGCCTCAAGCGCATCATCTGTCGCTACGTTATCCTCTTGGGGCGTAAGCATACTTCTGATTGCATTCTGAGCGCTGTACAGGTCAGTCCCTTGCGGGGTGCTGTTATCTGACATCTCTTATTCCTCTATTATGCTACTTTTGTCTCTTAATTTCAATAGTAGCGTTATCAACCATCCCACGGAGAGACTGGCGAACCAGGTCAACTCCCCGAAGCCTCATGTAAACAGCCTCCCGGCCGTCGGTGTCGCTGGTGCCAGTTGCCTTGAACTGCGACCAGCAATCCGCCTCGATCTCCTCAAGAAACCGAAGCAAATCTGTGTCAGCGAGCAGGCGCTCCGCCTGTTTGCCGTCGGTGATGATTTGCTGCTTAGTCTTCACGCGCGGCCTCCGTAATTATGTCTGCCTGCGCCTTCATCACTTCGCGATTGATCGCCATGTCCGCCCTGATCTGTGCGACGTCAAGCTGCGTGCCATATTTCGCCTTCAGCTCCTCGGCCTTGACGCGGATGTCCGCCTCCAGCTCGTCGCGCTTGCGATCGTCTTCCATCATCATCTGCTCGCGCTTAAGTTGTAGCTCGGCTGCCTTCTTCTGCATGTCCGCTTGAATTTGCTGGATCTGCACTTGGATAAGTTGCTCGTTGATGTCTGGCTTGTTGTCAGGCGGCGGTGGCTGGAATTTCGCCGGGTCGCTCCAGAACTGCGAGGTGTCCTTGAAACCGGCCAGAGACGTCATCTCCTTCAGCGTGTTGCTCAGCTTGGAGATGTCGGTCAGCGGGTTCTGTGGGCCCATTGTCGACATTGCCTCCTTCTGCATTTCGCCGATTTGGCGCAGCATCATCATCCGCTCGGTGTCAGATCCACGCCCAAGCGCCACGTTGATTGAGACGTCCATATTCGCGTTCCAGACCCGTGGGTCCATTTCCACGAAATCGTTGTTCAAGCGAACCATGCGCGCCTTATCTTGGTGCGTGGTGATGTTGTACAATACAAGCTCGTACAAGCGCTTTATGCCCGTCTCAGCGAATACACGAGCTATCATCTCAATGTGCTGCTGTGCGGAGCTTACCGTGGCTGCCACGGCCGTTGCAGTGCTTGACTGGAGTGCGCCGGCGTCGAGGCCCATGGACGCCTTGGAGATGCCGGTGCGGGCCTCCTTGACTTCGTCCATGTACTGCAAGACCGGAAACGCCTGCTGGCCCACGAATGGCACGGTGAGCTGCTGGATGCTGCCCGGCGCCCGCTGGCGGACGATCGAGCCCATTTCTGTGTTCATGGCGTCGTCCATGTTGACCATGCCCTCGACAACAGAAATTCTTGGGTGAATACTGAGACTTAGGCTGTCCAGAGAGTTGCGCATCACGACGGACTTGATCCGCTGGATGTCCATCACGGTGTCCGCGACGCTCATTCCGAAAAAGTCGTGCGGCTCTGGATCTGGGCACATAGTGGCGAACGGCGCCATCGCGCAGGGTTCGTTGTTTAGGATCTTGTTGCCGTCTCCGCCGGTGCAGATCTTGCGCAGCTCGGCGATGCCGTCGCCGTCGTAGTCGACGCGAATGTAGTTCTCAACGTACAGCACCTTGCGCATGGCTGGGTCGCTGCGGGAGTTCATGTCGCTGGCCAGAGCCGGGTTGCGCGTGTTGCGCTCGACGTTGGTGTCCATGTCGTCGTTGGATGACGACAGCTTATAGACCTCGTCGTAGTCGTAGCCCATCGCCACCAGCTCGGACACGGTCACAATGCGGCGGTGCGCGCAGTAGTCGGCGTCCTCCACGGACTTCGCGTCACGCGAAATCAAAAACTCCTCCGGCGGGAGGGCCTCCAGCTTCACGCGGCCGTCGGGGCGGGTGTAGGTGACGCGCAGATCGTGGACCATGGGAGGCATGATAATCTGGCCGGTCATGGGGTCGATCTGCGGATCGCCGACTGGCGTGCTCGCGTCGATGTCGACTTCCGCGTCTGGGTCGGCCATCAGGGCCGACAGGGCGTTGTCGTCGACGCCGGTGTATTCGATCGTCTCGAAGTCGGTCTTGTCTTCCCAGTAGCACTTGAGAATGCCGACCTTGCGGACCAGCGCGTCCATGAATGCGCTGTGCATCTCCAGGAAGCCGCGATTGTCGCGGTTGATGATGTAATTCGCGTACTCCGTGGCCTGCTTGGCCGCCGGCACGTCTTCAGCGTTCTGTGGAACGTACTCGACCGTGCGATCAGATCCGTGGAACATTCGCATTAGAGACGGGATGATAGCTTGTACAGTATCCCGTACGTCCATGCTGACCACCTGACTGCGGCCCTGCTCCTCGTCGCCAAACGGCTCGCCCCGGTAGTATTGCGTCGCCGTGGCGCGGATTGGAGAGACCCAGTTGTCAATGAAGTCGATCGCGTCGTCGATTTGGCCTCCGACAATGCCCTGCAACTCCGTGTCGTCCATGACGTCTGGGTTCAGTTCAGCCTCAAGCTCGGAGGCCATTTCGTTCAGTTCATAGTCCATCTTGTGGCCCTTCTTGCAACGCGGTTGCGGTTGTGTTAACAGTCATGTCACCTTGGGAGGAAAACATGATGGAAATAGAATTTACGCCAGATCTAATACGGGAAATGTTAGTGTTAAAGGCAAAAGACCTTGGCGTTGACGACAGCGGACTAGACGAATTTGACGAATTAGTTTGTGCGCTAATTGGCATTGATGATCCAGACCCGTTCATCTTTCCGACCTAGCCACATAATTCAAAATGCCTTCTAATATTTCTGGGCGAAGCCGTTGAACCGGCATTATCATTTTTATCGCTTGGGTTCTGTTGGCAGATGAAAGCGGCCTTCCATTTTTATCTAGTTGCCCTTCCATGCGATCGTATAGATCTTTGAATACTAAACCCTGTGGGACCGGCGGAAGTGACCCGAAATAGTCTCCTGTGATTTGCGTATTGTAGGTGGAATGCGGCACAAGTTGTCCCGGTGCGTTGCTTGGGTAGGCCGCTGGCTCTTTACGCAATGTCGGAGATAATTCGTCCAGCTTGCTGACGCCTAGACCAAACATGCCAGCTGGCATGTCTTGCTGGGTTACGTCAGTAACGCTTAAACGTGCTTTTGCTGGGCTTGGCATTCCGGCGGCCTGCATTGGCGAAGTATCCATCAGCCTTATAAACATTTTACGATTTGGAGAGCTTGTTTTCATAGCCCATTCTGTGAGATCAGGCGAATTAACGCCGACAAATTTTTTGTCAAATGTGCGCATTGCCGCGTCAAATATACTTGCTGTTTTATTTGTAAATTTAGACCTTTTTACGAGCTCAGCCATGGCCCCGCCGGTCATGGTCGCAAAATCATTTGCGTCTGGAGCCATTGAACCGGTCATGCCGTATATATCTTCGCCTTCGTATAATTTTCTTGCGGTTTCTGCCTCGTCTACAATTCTTTTTATGATGTTGCTGTTAGACGCCCACACAGCTCGATCTTTTTGAGCTGCTGGCCCTAACTTAAAGTCAACTCCGCCTTCGGTGTAAATTGGATTTGAAAATGCAATGCCATCAACGCCCTTAATAAGCTGGCCACGGCTTGTGCGGTCTCCGTAGAGAGGCAAAATTAGTTTATTCTCCATCTCCTCCCAGCTACGCCGAATGCGTGGATTATTTTCTCCAAGATCCACGCGGTCGACTTCCACGTTAGACAAATAATCTTCCATTTTTGTGTTTTGGTAGCCTAACGGGTCTAAATCTAACTTATTAGGGCCGCGCGCCGCGCTGAGATCTTTTCCCTCGCCGCCACGCTGGAACGCCTCGAGAATACCTTGGGCATCGCCCTGAGCAATTGAACGGCCGGCGTATGTCGCGTCGGCGGCTAAACCGCCGTAGTCCACGTCTGCGGCAGCCCTTGCAACGGTTTTGGCGCCCTTAGCCACTGGCACTGCCATGGCAAATGTGGATGCCATGTCGGCGTAGCGGGCGTCGTTGGCCTCCGTGAGCTGGTCCGGCGTCGCGGTGGCCAGTGTCACGCCCTCGGGGAGATAATCTACCGCAGTATTTGTCACTGCGCGCTGTACTGTGCCGGCGGCGTCTCTGATTATGCCTCGAGCGGTGCCGACTGGGTCTGCGACCGCGCTCTGGATGCCGCCCACCATGCTGTCGCCGATGGCCTGATTAACTGCCAGCGGATCCTGTTGGATAGAGCGCAGCAAACCGGCTCCGCCCTCGCCGACTACTCTGGCCATGCCTAATATGTCTTTAAGCGGGCCGCGTAGGCCCGGCGGGATGTATTGCTCGTAGCCTGCCATTAGTTGAGAAGCCCCTTCGGTCGCATTTGTGGACGCGGGGACATGGTGACGGGGTAATTGTCTCCGGTGCTCTGATTGTAATACTGGCGGACGCTGTCGACGTATTTACGGTCGTCGTTGTGCGGTAAATTATCGTATTTACGGTCGCCCCTTTTTACCGCTCCAACGCCGGCAGTGTAGGCCGCGACGGCCTGATCCACGTTGCCATCAAATTCTACCAGCAACGCCTCCATGTAGCGGCTGGCAAACTCTTTGTTAATCTCGGGCGTGTCGAGCAACTCGATGGCGGCCTCTTCAGTCTGGTCAAAAGTGCCAAACCCCATCTCCTTGGCCACGTCAAATATATTTTTCGCGCCGCTTTTCTCGTAGCCCGGCTTCATTGCGGTCGGTATCTTAACTTGCATGACGCCGCGCGCGCCGGTGGGGCTGACGAGATCGTTCAAGTCGCGTGTCGGACCGTCGTGGACTGGGTCTCTGCTACTTTCCTGGCGTTGGATGGCGTCAAGTAACGACTTAAAATTAAGATCTGCCATTAAAATTTCCCTGCTTTGATGCGCTTTGCGGTATCGTACATGCGGCGCGAGAAGCCTGGGTTTGTCTTATCCCATTGTTGTATAAGTTTGTTGCTGCCCTCGGTGGACAGCCACTGCTGATACGCGGCCTCATCTGCCTCGGGGCTGCCGGCCATTACGGCTCCGTCTGCCGTCGGAAAGAAATCGGCGGGGGCGTCTATGGCCCTGCCAGCCATTCTGCGCGCAAACGGCGCGTCCACGTCCGTCGCCGGCATTGCCGGCATACCGCCATCCACGCCAAACATATTGCTGTCAGGCTGTGACATTTCCATAAACGTGCCACTTGCGTCGTATGGGCTAAATTGCGTGCTCGGAGAGGCGGGTGCTGGCATCATATTTGGGCCGGCGGACATCTGGGTGCTCATAGCCGTAAGCGGCGCCGCTGCCTGCGTGGCTCCGCGCCGACGTGGGCTAACCCGACGCTGGGCGTTGGACAGCAGCGGCTGCTCTGGCATATTGTTGCCGGATCCATTGAAAATGCGGGCCAGGAGGCCGATCATTCCCGGCATCTGCCCCATCGAGTGGCTAAAAGTGCCCGGCGTGGGCGCGTTGGACGGGCGGGAGCCCTGACGGAAGTCGCTGACCTGTGGGCCAGTAGACGTGTCGGAATAGTGTGGGGCGTCGGCATACCGGCCGGCGTGAGTGCGGTACGGATTGCCGGACTGGTCGCGCGCCTGCTGGCCGTATCTGGGGTTGCTCTTTGACGTTACCGTGGCGAATGGGCCGGAGCCCTTGCCGAGATACGCGCGGTACCTGTCGGCGGCGGCGGATCCGTCGTTGCTCTCGATCGTATTGGCGGTGCGGTCGTAGTAGTCGCGCGTCTTCTCTTCGAAGCCGAAACCCATCTTCAAGTCGTCAAGTATTCCCATTTCGCGCCCTCGCCGTTCATTTCTCCCAAGAATACACCAAAACCCGTTAAATGTAACCCCGCGCACTAGGGGGAGGCCCATTGCGCGGGGGAGCCTGGAGAGCTCAGCAGCCGGGTGGGAGGGAGCCGCTAACAGGGGCAGGATAACAAAAAAGTTTACCGGGGGCCAGTTTATTACGATTTAGGGGTTGTAGTCTGTAGATGTTAACATTAGGTTAACTGGTATAGAGAGACACAAAGGAGCACAAAAATGTTGAGACTTAAAAAACAATACGCTGGTTGTTACAAGGTTGAAGGCCACGATCGTGATTATACAATCTTCATTGAGCGGTCATGCGATAGCGAAGGCTGGGTCTGCGATGGCATTTACTATGGCCGATTGTCAGAAGCCAAGGCTTCTATCTTCTCAGAACTCGCAACATAACCAACCGGGGGCTGCGGCCCCCACACACAAGGGAGAGACAACATGCACACCAAACTAGAAACCACGCAGGAGGCCGTAGAGCTGGCCCTGTACCTTGCAATCACCGCCGACTGCAACGAGCTGTCCGCAAAGGCGCTTAGCCAAGCCAAGTATTTTGCCCGAGACATCACCCCGGCGGAGATGATCGACGCCAAGGCAAACGTGAAAAAGCAGGTCGAGGGCGAACGCTTGACGCAGGAGTTTATGGACAAAACTCTCGCGCAACTAGACGTGGACCCCTACTACCGTCAGGCCGTGGCCGACGCGTGGGAAGCGTATAATATTAATCACTAAACCACCCCACGAATACCACGCCGGAGCGGTTTATTCCACGCTCCGGTGGCCGCGCTGCCAAACGCCATAGTCGTGTGGTCATTGGCCAATGCCAAGCACAGAGCATCAGCGCGATCCGGCGAGCGGATGCCGCGCTTTTTCATGCTCTCCTTGCTCTCAACCTGGATCTTGCCCGACGACGTAAACATATATCGAGGCCCCGCCAGCTCCGCATACAGAGCGTCGTCCTTCGGCAGTGACACGTCCATTCCCTCCAGCCACGACTTCGCCTTAAACCACAGCTCCGCGCGCAAGTTGAGATACGTCTGCTTCGCCACCGCGCGCTCCGACACGTTCAATCCCCGCGCCGGCAATCCCAGCTCACGCAGGCGGTCCAACACGCCAGCCCCGAAGCCATTACTGTCGATTATGATCTCCGCCGGCTTGCGAGACATGGGCATGTTGTCATATTCCGCCTTCACCGCGCCAGACAATTGCATCAGGTCCAAGTTACGCCACACAGTCATAGGATGGATCATTGGACCCTGGCGCTTGCACAGCACGCTGCTGTCGCCGCCCTGCCGCGCCACGTCCAGGCCCCACACGGCCGGCGTGTCCTCGTGGACCTTAATTACGTTATTAAACGCGTGCTCAATCAGCGACACCGGGATCACCGTGTCCTCCTCAGACGGCGGGAAATTTCCCAGCACGCGGACGTGATACGCCGGGCTGTCCTCGCCGTAGCGCTTCTTCATGTCCTCGACAAAATCGTCGGCCACGCGCGGGCTGTCAACGCACGAGACGTGCATCGTGTGCCAGTCATCCCGCAATCGCGTGTGGGTCTCGTAAAAGAAGCCAGTATTACGCGTCGGGTTTCCCGTCAGCACCGTCGTGGCGTGGACGCCCGACATCGAGCCCGAGGCAGCCTCAAACACGGCCTCCGGGACGCCGCTGGCCTCGTCCGCCAGCAATAACACATGCTCGCTGTGGACGCCGGCCAAGGCCTCCGGCTGCTCCGCTCGAGACGTCCTACACGAAATAAACGTACTCTCGGGCGCGCTCTTTAACTCAATCCGATCAGACTTGACGTCCAGCAAAGTATTAAACGGAGGCTTGAGGCGCTTGGCCACGGACTTCATCTCCGCGAAGCACGCGTCAAACAACTGCGCGGACGTGGGCGCCGTCACCACCGTCTTGCTCGGGTAGCGCATCAACACATGCCAGATGGCCGCCATGGCCACGCCCGTAGACTTGCCGACGCCGTGGCCAGACCTAACGGAGATCCGCCTAATCGCGGGGGCGGCGACCGCGTCCAGCAACTCCACTTGCCACTCGTCCGGCTCGATGCCAATGACCTCGCGGGCGAAGCATACCGGGTCGTCGCGGTAGCGCCGCATCAGTTTGACAAACGGGTTCTCGGGTTGCTTGGGGACGTTCATTTGTTAACACTCCTGTGCGTGGTGGTGTGAAATTTTTTTCGGCGTGGGTGCGTGATTAGGTCATCAGCTTTTGCACCGGCAAAAGATTTGAGAGGGGGGGGTCAAAACGCGGATTTTTGTGGCGAGAAGGGCAGGGGAGGGCGGAAAAACACGGCCGGATCGACGCCGAACCGCATCCGCAATTAGAGTGATAATGGATATTATGTTAAATCTTTTCGCATCGATGCGACGTTCGCCCATGCAGGCTTGACCGCGATCGCATTCGATGGCACGCGCACACGCGTGCGCCTCACCGCCTCGATGCGTGATTTCGCGCTCACACGCCATCCGTTTCCTCGCCATCCTCTATCACCGCATCCTCGACCACCTCGCCCTCGATCACGTCGTCGGTCACGCTGTTGAGTAGCATCGCCGCCTGCGCGTGCAAATCGTTGACGCTGATGTTGATGGACACGTCACGCTGCCTCACGTCATACTCGGGCGACATCTTCGACGCCTTCCACTTGTACACGTCGACGCTCAGCCTGGCGCTATTCACGTTCGCCTCGATCTGGTGGATCTCGTCCGCAATCTTCTGCGCCTGCGACG
>Ga0114995_10000972_pt1 | contig 20255 bp, 40 predicted proteins | sample ArcticOcean_MG_C_11_FD_87038 | JGI IMG/M metagenome (GOLD analysis project Ga0114995, IMG submission 87038) | Marine microbial communities from western Arctic Ocean - ArcticOcean_MG_CB2_154 | ecosystem: Environmental > Aquatic > Marine > Oceanic | place: Arctic Ocean: Canada Basin | collected... | reverse complement strand
GCTTGCTTTTCTTGAAAAAGATCAACTCCTTCTGCTTTTTTAAAGTTTTCAACAACATAATTAACAATAACTTGATCAAAATCATCACCACCTAAATGTGTATCACCAGATGTTGCTAATACTTCAAAGACCTCATCTCCAACTTCTAAAACAGAAACATCAAAAGTTCCACCACCAAGATCAAAAATTAAAACAGCTTCATTTGTTTTCTTTTCTAGTCCATAAGCTAAAGCAGCCGCTGTTGGTTCATTTAAGATACGTAAAATCTCTAAACCTGCAATTGTACCAGCATCTTTCGTTGCCAGACGTTGTGAATCATTAAAATAAGCTGGAACAGTTACAATAGCTTGCGTAACATTTTCTTTTAAATACTTACTTGCATCATTTACTAACTTTTTTAAAATAGAAGCAGAAATTTCTTCTGGACTAAACTCTTTTTTTAAAATAGGTGCAGAAATTTTTATATTTCCTGATGAATCTTTTAAGACTTTATAAGAAATACGTGAAACTTCTGATTCAATTTCATCAAATTTACATCCAATAAATCGTTTTACCGAATAAAATGTATTTTCTGGATTAACAACAGATTGACGTTTAGCTATCTGACCAACTAAAGATTCACCGTTGGCAGTATAAGCTACAACAGATGGAGTTGTTCTTCCACCTTCAGAATTAGGAATTACATTTGGATTAGCACCTTCTAAAACTGAAACAACTGAATTTGTTGTTCCAAGATCAATTCCTATAATTTTTTTACTTTTACTTTTAGTGTCAATTGTGTCACTCATAGTCTTTTAAATATTGACGTTAAATTATTACAATTCATATTATATTTAATTTATTTAATAGAAGCAAGCTTTGATTTCCATTTAGTTTTTTTGTTACTTAGAATATAATTTGATATAGACAATAATTTGTAAATTGGTTAATATATTCTTTGGTTATTAAAGTTTATTAAAAATAAAGAGGGGTGTCTTGTGTCTCTTGGTATCTTAGGAAATAAAGTAGGCATGACTCAAATTTTCGATACAAAAGGTGAAATAATCCCAGTAACAATAATTAAAGGTGGTCCTTGTTATGTTACACAGATTAAATCAACTGAAAATTGCGGTTATGATGCTATTCAAATCGGTTATACAGAAGTTGCAGCAAATTCTCGAAGTTTAACGAAACCTCGATTAGGTCATTTCAGTAAAGTAAATCTTCAACCATTCAGATATTTAAAGGAATTTAAGATCAGTGATAACGAAGAAACTTATGAAATTGGTCAAAAGTTTAGTGTTGAAATGTTTGAAATAGGCCAATTTGTAACAGTAAGTGGTTTAACAATTGGTAAAGGAAACTTAGGAAACATTAAACGAAATTTCCATACTCGTGGTGGAATGTCTCATGGTTCAAAAAGTCATAGAATGCAAGGTTCATTAGGTGCAGGAACAACTCCAGCACGTGTGCTTCCAGGTAAGAAAATGCCAGGACGTTCAGGAACAGAACAACGTACTATCAAAGGCTTAGAAATTATTGATATTGATAGAACTCAAAACCTTTTAGTTATAAAAGGATCAATTCCTGGTAAATCAGGAAATTTAGTAAGTATCAAATAAAATTAAAATTTACTATGGAAAAAATTACTAAAAAAATTGAAGATATTGAAAATCCAATCAATAAACTTTTCACAGATAATAATGAAAAGAAAAAAAAGGCAATCGGTCTAATTCATAGGGCTTACTTAACACAAATTAAAACTTCTCGTAAATATTTAGCTTCTACAAAAACTAAATCAGAAGTACGTGGAGGTGGTAAAAAACCTTGGAAACAAAAAGGTACTGGTAATGCTCGTGCAGGATCAAGTCGTTCTCCATTATGGAAAGGTGGTGGTGTAAGTTTTGGACCTAAACCACGTGTAGTTACAAAAAAAATAAATAAAAAAGAACGTAGATTAGCAATTTTATCTGCGCTATATCTTAAAAAACAACAGTTTATTTTTGTTGATGAAGTTAATTTAAAAGATTCAGCAAATATTAAAACAAAAACAGTATCAACTTTTCTTTCAGATTTAAAGTTAAAAACAAAAGAAAAAATTCTTTTTATCTTAACTGAACCAAATAAGAATTTTTGGCTGGCAACACGCAATTTAAAAAATGTTGAAGTAACAACTGCAAATTGCTTAAATATTAAACAATTATTATCAACTAATCATATTATTTTATCTAATGCATCTTTAGATTCAATAAATTCAATTTATGGAAAACAATATGCTTAACCTAGGTGATCTTTTAAATTTAATAAAATATCCTTCTTTAACAGAAAAATCTATTAATCTTTACGGAGATCGTCAATACACTTTCATCGTAGATCGAGTGCTTACAAAAACACAAATTAAATATATCATTGAAAAAATATTTAAAGTTGAAATAATGCAAGTGAACACTTGTGTCTTACCTGTAAAAACTAGACGTGTAGGTCGTTTTTTAGGGAAACGAGCACGTTATAAAAAAGCTTATGTAAAATTAAAAGAAGGTAATAATATTACTGAACTTTTTAATTAAAGTATTAATTTAACTTAAAATATTTATTCAAAGTGTAATATATGGGAATTAAAATTTATAAACCTTATACACCGTCATCACGTAACAAAAGTAGTTTAGATTTTTCTATTTTATCAAAAGTAGAACCTGAAAAATCATTAGTAGTTTCAAATCACCGTGCTAAAGGTAGAAACAACCAAGGTAGAATAACGACTCGTCATAAAGGAGGCGGACATAAACGTCGATACCGTTTAATTGATTTCAAAAGAAACAAATACGATATTGAAGGAAAAGTTATGTCAATTGAATACGATCCAAATCGAAATTCATTTATTTCTCTTATTCAGTATGAAGATGGAGAAAAACGATATATTTTACATCCTGAAAAATTGAAAGTTGGTGATGTTATTTATTCTGGAACAGACAATATAAAAGTATCTGTTGGGAATTCTATGCCATTAGATAAAATTCCATTAGGAACAGATGTTCATAATGTTGAATTCTTTCCAGGAAAAGGTGGTCAATTAATTCGTTCTGCTGGAACAAGTGCGCGTATCTTAGCAAAAGAAAATAATTTTGTTGTTTTACGTCTATCTTCAAAAGAAATTAGATTATTCAAAAAAGAATGTCGTGCAACAGTTGGACGCATTAGTAATTCTGATTTTTATAATGTTGTTCTTGGAAAAGCAGGTCGTTCACGTTGGTTAGGAATTCGTCCTACAGTTCGTGGATCAGTAATGAATCCAGTAGATCATCCACATGGTGGGGGAGAAGGAAGATGTCCAATCGGTCGTGCAAGACCTTTAACACCTTGGGGTAAACCTGCGTTAGGTTTAAAAACACGTAAACGTAAAAATAAAAGTGATATGTTTATTATTCGTTCACGTAAATAATTACAATTATTATTTTTAATCAAATATACAATTAAAAAATATGGGAAGATCTATTTCTAAAGGTCCTTATATTGCTTACCATTTGTTAAATAAAATTAATGCAATGAATGAGCAAGGGAAGAAAGATACAATTAAAACTTGGTCAAGATCATCAACTATTTTACCGTTAATGATCGGACACACTATCAGTGTTTACAATGGTCGAAAACACGTACCTGTTTTTATTACTGATCCGTTAGTAGGACATAAGTTAGGTGAATTTGTACCAACGCGCACCTTCCGTTCTCATAAAAAAAATGAACGTAAAGTAAAAAGGTAAGACATGACAAAGACAAAAGAAAGCGTTTCAGCAACGTCAAGATATATTAGAATTTCTCCAACGAAAGTAAATGTTATCATTTCAAAAATTCGTGGAAAAAGTTATAAAGAGGCTCTTCAAATATTAAAGTATTTACCACAAAAATCGGGTGCGATTGTTTGGCAAACTTTGTATTCAGCTGTTTCGAATGCGACTAATAATTTTGATTTAGAAAAAGAAAATTTAATTATTACTGAAGCATATGTAAACCAAGGGCCTATTTTAAAAAGAATGCGTCCACGTGCGCAAGGGCGCGCTTTTTCTATTCAGAAAAAAATGTCACATATTACAATCAGAGTTTCTGAAGGTTAATTTGTAAAACTTAAATTATTTTTAAAAGAGGAAATAAACTGTGGGTCAAAAAACACATCCAAAGGGATTTAGATTAGTTACAACTCAGAAACATGCATCTGAATGGTACAGTAACAAATTAAATTATCCTGAATTAATCGAAGAAGACTTTTTTATTAGACAAAAAGTTGAAGAGGTTTTTGAAGAATTTTTAACAATTTCAAAAATTGAAATTAATAGAATAAATCAAGACGTTGAAAATAAAGAATACGTAAACATTACGTTATATGCTTTATTTCCAAGAGCAAAAGAAATGTACCGTAAAATTGCAAAATATTTTATTGAAACAACTGAAAATCCATCACCGAAAGTAGTTGCTATTTTAAATAATCCAAAAGGAAATTTAAAAAGATTTACGGCTTTATTATTAAAACGAAATATTAAAAATTTGATTCGTTCATTCCAAATTAAATTACAAAAAAATTATTTTATTAATATTAAATTTATTAAAAATCCTTTTGAAGATGCAACATTAATTGCAAAATTCATTGCAGAACAATTAGAGAAACGAACTCCGTTTAGACGAGCTATTAAACTTGCTATTAAAAAAGTGAAATTAACAGATCTTAAAGGAATTAAAATTCAAGTTTCTGGAAGATTAAATGGTATCGAAATTGCTCGAAGTGAATGGAAACGTGACGGAAAAGTTCCATTACATACCCTAAAAGCAAAAATTGATTACAGCTCTGAACGTGCTGAAACAATTTATGGAACAATTGGTATTAAAGTTTGGTTATTTGATAATTAAACAAAAAAATTAAAACATTTTTAAATAGAACTAATATTATGTTAAGTCCAAAACGAGTAAAATATAGAAAAATGCATCGCGGACGCCTAAAAGGTAAAGCATGTCGTAATAATAAATTAGTTCATGCTGATTTTGGTATTCAAGCTCTTGAACCAACTTGGCTAACTTCTCGTCAAATCGAAGCATGTAGACGAGCAATTACTCGTCAAACAAAACGAACAGGACAACTTTGGATTAAAGTTTTTCCAGATAAAAGTGTTACAGCTCGTGCAGAAGAATCAAGAATGGGGTCAGGAAAAGGAGCAGTTGATTACTGGGTTGTAGTTATTAAACCTGGAAATATTTTATTTGAACTTGGTGGTGTTCCAAGAGAAATAGCAATAAAAGCATTAAGAAATGCTTCTTACAAGTTACCAATTAAATCAAGAATATTATTACCCACGGAGACTTAAATTATGAGTTTACCTAAATATAAGGAATTAGATAATTTGTCGACTATTGATGAAATTGAACAAGAAATTTTTATTTTACAAAAGAATTTATTTGATTTAAGAATTAAAAAATCAACAAGTCAAAATGTTAAACCACATTTGTTTATTCATGCAAAGCGCCGAATTGCACAATTAAAATTAAAAAAAGCTTTATTATCAAACTCTAAGAATTAAATAGAAGCAAAATTTATGGCAAAAAAAGAAAGAATTGGAATTGTTGTAAGTAGCAAATCGGAAAAAACAATTGTTGTTGCTATACAAACAAAATACCAACATCCAAAATATGGAAAAACACTAATTAAAACTAAAAAATACATGGCTCACGATGAAACTAATCAATGTAAATCAGGTGATTTAGTTTTATTAGAAGAAAGCGCACCTATTAGTAAAAATAAAAAGTGGAATTTAAAAGAAATCTTAAAAATATCTTAAGAATAATTAAAACGTAAAAGTTATGATACAACCTCAAACATATCTAAATGTTGCTGATAATACAGGAGCAAAAAAGTTAATGTGTATTCGCGTTTTAGGTAACAATAGAAAATACGCTAATGTTGGAGATATTATTATTGGTGTTGTAAAAGATGCTATTCCAAATATGGCAGTAAAAAGATCTAACGTTGTCCGAGCAGTTGTTGTAAGAACAAGAAAAACTGTAAAACGATCAGATGGTATGGCAATCCGATTTGATGATAATGCTGCAGTAATTATCAACACTGAAAATAATCCACGCGGAACACGTGTATTTGGTCCTGTTGCACGTGAAATACGTGACAAGAATTTTACAAAAATAATCTCATTAGCAAATGAAGTAATATGAACAAACATTCAAAGAAGAGTCACATCAAAATTGGAGATACAATTCAAATTATTGCAGGAAATCAGAAAGGATTCATTGGCACAATTAATGCAATTATGAGAAAAAAATCTTTAGTTTTTGTTGAAGGTGTTTTACCAAGAATCAAATACACAAAAAATCCACAAGGTGGAGAACAACAAAAAGTAGAATTACAAATTCCTATTCACATTTCAAATGTTATGTTGTGGGATAAAGAAACTAACAAAGCGAGTCGAGTTGGTTATAAAACAGATGGAACAACAAAAACAAGATATTTCAAAAAGTCTGGAAACGCTGTTTCTTAGATAAAAATTATTAAAATTCGAATAAAAAGCTGAATAAAATGAGTAATTTAAAAAACGATTATTTAAATACGGTTGTTCCAAAAATGGTGGACGAATTTAAATATGAAAATAAACATGAAATTCCAAAACTTGTAAAAATTCAAGTAAGTGCTGGTTTAGGATTAAATGGTCAAAATCGAGTGTTTTTACAAAAAGCTACGGATGAAATTCGTACCATAACTGGACAACACCCAATCTTAACTGTTGCAGGTAATTCTGTTGCAGGATTTAAAGTTCGAGAAGGAATGCCATTAGGGTTAACAGTAACTTTAAGAAGAAAAAAAATGTATGCCTTTTTAGAAAAATTTATTAAACTTGTTTTACCTCGAATCCGAGATTTTCGTGGTTTAAGTCCTAATCAATTTGATAAACACGGAAATTACAATTTAGGAATTTCTGAACAACTTGTTTTCCCTGAAATCGATTACGATAGTGTAGAACAACGTAGAGGTTTTAACATTACAATTGTAACAACAGCAAAAACTGAAGCAGAGAGTTTCTTCTTATTAAACGAATTAGGATTCCCATTTCAAAAAAATACACAAACTTAAAGGTAATCATAAAGAGGATATAAATGACAAATGATCTTGTTTCAGACATGCTAACCCGTATACGTAATGCTAGTTTAGCTAAACATAGTTTTACACGTGTTAGATATAGTAAATTAAATCTAGCTGTTTTAAAAGTATTAGCCTCTGAAGGTTATATTAAATCTTATACTTTTGAAAAAACTGAAAATAATGCCCATGCAATTAAAGTATTATTAAAATACAAAGGTTGGTGGATTAAAAAACCTTTATTCTCAATTTTAAAACGAGTAAGTAAACCTGGACAACGTGTTTTTTCAGGATACAAAAATTTTGATAAGGAAATAAGCGTTTTAAAATATGAACAAGGTAAAGCAATTGTATCGACTTCAATTGGTGTTATGAGTCATATTAAAGCTACTAAATTAAAAAAAGGTGGTGAAATTTTATGTTATATTGGCTAACTTATTAATTGGAGAATTTATATGTCACGTGTTGGAAAAAGAGTAATTTTAATTCCCAAAGATGTCACTATTGATATCTCAGGAAACAAAATTAGTGTTAAAGGAAAATATGGATTGTTAGAAAGAGAAGTTGATAATGACATTGTTACATTCAACTTAGAAAACGATCAATTAGCAATTATTTGTATTCAAACATCAAAAAAAGCAAATGCGTATCATGGATTAATGCGAGCATTAATTCAAAATATGGTAACGGGTGTTAGTGAACAATTTACTAAAACATTGATTGCACAAGGTGTTGGATATAAATTTCAAATTGAGAATAAACAATTAGTTGTTAACGCAGGATATTCACATCCAGTAAACGTTGAAATTCCTGAGGGATTAACAATGAAAACTGAATCACCTACTAGATTATTAATTACAGGAATTGATAAAGAAAAAGTTGGTTTTATTGCAGCAAAAGTTCACGATATTAGACCTCCTGAGCCTTATAAAGGAAAAGGACTAATGTACGAAGGTGAAAAAATTATTAGAAAAGCTGGGAAAACTGGAAAATAATTATATTTACTTATTATTTTTTATAAAAATGAAAAAGAAACTTAAAAAAATATATTTACAACAAAAAAAACGTGCCCTAAAGAAAATTGTAGGGACCATTGAAAGACCTCGTTTAGCGATATATCGTTCACATAAGCATATATATGCTCAATTAATTAATGATACAACAGGTACAACAATTGCATTTAGTTCAACATTAGATAAAGAATTAAAGGGAAAAATTGGAAATACTGCAACAACAGAAGCTTCACTTTTAGTTGGGGAAAGTATCGGTGAAAGAGCTGTAGATAAAAATGTAACTACTGTTGTTTTTGATCGTGGAACTAGACCATACCATGGGAGAGTGAAAAGTGTTGCTGAAGGAGCACGAAATAAAGGTTTAGTGTTCTAACAGAAAATTTTAACAATTAACATAGAATTAGTAAAAATCAATATGGAAAATACGGAATTACAAAATTCTCCAACAAAAACAAAAAAACCAAGTTTTAGAAACAAAAAACAATCAGTTCTAAGATTATCAAAAGTTCAATACGACGAAAAAATTGTTCAAATCAAACGTGTAACAAAAGTTGTAAAGGGTGGAAAGAAAATGACATTCCGAGCGGTTGTGATTATTGGAGATAATAAACGCAAAGTTGGTGTAGGAATTGGTCGTGCAGAAGATGTAAATTTAGCCATTGATAAAGCTGTTTTAAACGGTAAGAAAAATTTAATTAATGTTCCACTAACATTAAAAGATTCAATTCCACACGTTGTAAACGGATCATACGGTGCATGTAAATTAATGTTAAGACCTGCTTCATTAGGAACAGGTGTTATTGCCGGAGGTTCAATTAAAACAGTGTTAGAACTTGGTGGAGTAAAAAATATCTTAGCGAAACAATTTGGATCAAGCAATATTTTAAATAATGCTAAAGCTACAATTGCTGCTTTAACAGAATTAAATGAAAAAGTAGAATTAGGTAAATATCAATCAAACCGAAAACAACTTTTTTATAACAAAGTTATGAAGAAATACAAAAATGTTAGAATCTCTAGCTGATAAACTTCCAAAACAAAAGTTTAAAAATAGCCCCACCAAAAAAATATTATTAACATTATTTGTTTTATTTATTTTTCGTTTTTGTAACACGATACCCTTATCGGGAATTGATCAAGATGCGTTAAAAAAATCCTTTTTACAGATGGAAAATCGAAATTCAATAATGCAAATTATTAATATGTACTCGGGTGGTGGCGGAGCGACTTTATTAAGTCCTTTTTCGTTAGGAATTATTCCTTTTATTAATGCGTCAATCTTAATTGATTTATTAACGGCATTAATACCTAGTTTAGAAAAATTACAATCAGAAGAAGGAGAAACTGGAAAACGTAAATTAACGTTTTATAAAAAAGTTTTAACAGTTATTTTTTCAATTGTTCAAAGTCTTTTTCTTATTTTTTATTTAAAATCTTATTTCTATAATGTTGAATTAATTAACTTTTTCTACGTAACTTTAGAATTAGTGACAGGAGCAATGTTGATAGTGTGGTTAAGTAATATTATTGATACAAAAGGTATTGGAAATGGAACATCGATCATAATTTTTACCAATATTGTTGTTACAGTTATTAGTAAGAACTTATTTGTAGGAGGAAATGATAGTTTATTCCCACTCGAAATTTTATTTCTTTTATTTTTAACTCTATTAATTTGTATTTCTCAAACAGCTAGAATTAATATTGAAGTTGTTTCAGCAAGACAATTAGCTTTTTTAGAAAATATTGAAAAACGAAACTTAAGTGAAAAATTATCAACAAACTTTCAAGTAAAAGATAATGGGTTATCTATAAGATTAAATCAAGCTGGAATTTTTCCAATAATCATTGCATCTAATCTTTTACCTTTTTTGTCTTATGCAGCAGATTCGATGTTTGGATCCTCAAAACAACTAGTAAATATTTTTTATTATTTGTTAATTGTTGGCTTCAATTATTTTTATACAATTGTTTTTTGGGATCCTGAAAAAATTTCAGAACAATTAAGAAAAGCTTCAGTTTCAATTGTAAATGTAACACCAGGTCGTGAAACTATTTCATATTTAGAAAATGTTGTAAGATCAACTTCAATTATCGGAGGGATTTTTTTATGTTTCATTCTATTCTTATATGATTCTTTCAAGCAAGTAATAAATAGTTCACTCTTAAATCAAATAAATATTTCATCCTTAATTATTCTTGTAGGGGTGGCTTTTGAAATTCAAAAAACATTGAAAGCACTTTATAAAAATATTTTAGAAAATATTAATTAAAATTAATTAAAAATAATATGAAAGTACGTCCATCAGTAAGAAAGATGTGTGAAAATTGTCGCGTAATTAAAAGACATGGAAGAGTTATGGTTATCTGTACTAATCCAAAGCATAAACAAAGACAAGGTTAATTTAAAATTATTAAAAAAATATGGTTAGAATTCTTGGTAATAACTTATCAAATAAGAAAAAAATATATATCGCATTAACAGCTATATATGGAATTGGAATTAAAACTTCACACAATATCTTAGAAAGATTACAAATTGATCCAAATATTAAAGTATCAGACTTAAATGATGAAAATATTTCAGCAATTCGTGATATTTTAGAAACGGATGAATTTAAATTAGAAGGAGATTTAAAACGCCTAATTAGTTTAAATATCAAACGTTTAATTGAAATTAGTTCAGTTCGTGGACGTAGACATCTAAAAGGCTTACCAGTTCGTGGTCAAAGAACACGCACAAATAATCGAACATCTCGTAAACAAAGTTTATTTATCCGTAAAAAATAACTTATAAAAATGTCAAAACAAAAGAAAAAACAAAAAAAATCTATTAATGTTGGAATTGCAAATGTTAAAACAACATTTAATAATACAATTGTTACTATCACTGACATTTTAGGAAATACTATTTGTTGGGCTTCATCAGGAACTTCTGGTTTCAAAGGAGCAAGAAAAAATACCCCTTTTGCAGCTCAAAGCGCAGCACGTAATGCAGCATTGAAGGCTATGGATATGGGAATGGAAAAAGTTGAAGTCGTAATTAAAGGTAGAGGAAATGGGAGAGAAACATCAGTCCGAGCACTAAAAGCTGCTGGATTAAATATTCTTTCAATTGAAGATAAAACTTCAATTCCTCATAATGGATGTCGTCCACCCAAGAAACGTAGCTTATAAACTTACATATTGAAATTTTATGAATACATTAACTTGTATAGAAACTTATATTGATAAAGATCGCAATTGTTACGGTTCATTTTTAATTGAGCCACTTGAATTAGGTCAAGGTATTACTTTAGGAAACGCTTTAAGACGAACATTGTTATCAGATTTAACTGGTGTAGCTATAACGGGTGTTAGAATAAACAACTTAAAACACGAATTTAGTGTAGTCGAAGGATTGCGCGAAGACATTTTAGAAGTTTTATTAAATCTAAAAGAAGTTATTTTCAAAGCTTCATTTCATAGTAATCAAGATGCAGAAAATCTAAAAGCAAAAGGTTATTTAAAAGTACAAGGACCTTTGGTCGTTACAGCAGGAATGTTTAACCTACCAAAAAATACTTTAAAAATTATAAATCCCCATCAATATATATGTAGTATTGTGGATAATTCTGAATTATATTTAGAAATTGATATTGAAAAAGGAAAGGGTTACAGATTAAGTGAAGATAATCGGAAAAATAAAATAGAAAAAAAAGTTTCTGCAGCAAAACCATCAATGCTGTTTATTGATTCTATTTTTATGCCGGTAAAAAAAGTGAATTATAAAATTAAATTAATTCATGACAGTAAAGGAAATATAAAAGAATCGTTACAGTTAGAAGTTACTACAAATGGAAGTATAACTCCAAAACGTAGTATACAAGAAGCACTGAAAATTCTAATGCATTTATTCTACTCTTTATTTGTTAATCCTGACTTTGTATCGATATCATTGCAACTTGCAAAAAAAATTTATAAATAAAAATTCAGAAAACTCGATTCATTTTAAATATTGATTTTGATAAAAAAAACTAACATCATGAAAACAATCTTTCCAAAACAAGAATGTCATGTTCCAAAATGGTATGTCATTGATGCAACAGATAAAACTTTAGGGCGTTTAGCAACTGAAGTAAGTAAATTATTACGTGGAAAAGAAACTTCATACTTTACCCCAGGTGTAAACCAAGGTAATTATGTAGTAGTCTTAAATGCCAATAAAATTAGAGTTAGCGGTAATAAAGAGACAGAAAAATTATACTACCGTACTTCAGGACGTCCAGGTGGTATGAAAATTGAAACTTTTAAACAGTTAAAAGAGCGAATCCCTTCAAGAATTATTGAAAAGGCTGTTTGGGGTATGTTACCCAAAGGAGTTTTAGGACGAGATTACTATCGTAAACTTTATATCTATTCAGATAATAAAATTAATTATTTAAAAGGTAAAAATGTTGACGTTGCAACTTCAGATAATTGGATAAAAGTTGAGATTTAAGTAAACTAATAATTAAGATTATAAAATTTTATGAATAATACAACAGACGTTTTGTACACAGGTTTAGGTAAACGAAAAACATCGGTAGCCAAGGTCTTTTTAAAAAATGGTTCAGGACAAATTACAGTAAATAGTAAAAAGTTTGAAGACTTTTTTCAAAGTGTTTTAGAAGAAGCCGAATTAATTAAAAATCCATTTATACTAGTAAATCTTGCTAATACATACGATATGCACATAAGTGTAAAAGGTGGTGGAATTAATTCACAAATGGATGCAATTAAATTAGCTTTTTCAAAAGCAATTTGTACTATTAATCCAGAATACCGCGACATCTTAAATCAAAACTTATTATTACGCCGTGATTCAAGAATTAAAGAAAGACGTAAATATGGTTTAAAGAAAGCACGTAAAGCATCACAATTTTCAAAACGTTAAGATTAATAATATTAAAAAATTCATTATGGCAAAAGCTGGATTACATCCTGATTTTCATGTAACTAAAATTTTCTGCGATGGAAAGGTAGTTTTAGAAGTAGGAACAACCAAAGAAGAAATGACTGTAGATATCTGGTCAGGTAATCATCCTTTCTATACAGGTTCTCAAAAGATTATTGATACAGAAGGACGTGTTGAAAAATTCACACGTAAATATAATTTAAAATCATCAAATAATAGTAAAACAGAATAAATATGCCAACAATTCAACAATTAGTGAGACTAAATAGAACGAAGGTTATTTATGCAACGAAATGTCCTGCATTAAAATCTTGTCCACAACGTCGTGGTATCTGTACTCGTGTATATACAACAACACCAAAAAAACCGAACTCAGCAATCCGTAAAGTTGCTCGTGTGAAATTAACAAGTGGATTTGAAGTAACAGCTTATATTCCAGGAGAAGGACATAGTCTTCAAGAACACTCAATTGTTTTAATTCGTGGCGGACGAGCAAAAGATTTACCGGGTGTTCGTTATCGCGTTATTCGTGGTGCATTAGATTGTACTGGTGTAAAAGATAGAAAACAAAGTCGCTCAAAATATGGAACTCGTAGACAAGTTGCTGCGAAATAAGATATTATTTATAAACTTTAATTAAATAAAAATATGTCACGTAGAATATCAACTAAAAAACGTTTTCCCCAAAAAGATGCCAAATATGATAACTTATTGGTAAGTCTTTTAGTAAATAGACTTTTAAAAAGTGGTAAAAAACGTTTAGCAAAAAGAATTGTCTATAAAGGTTTTGAATTAATTGAATTTAGAACTAATCAAAATCCAATTTTAATTCTAGAAAAAGCTGTAAGAAATATTAGTCCAAGAGTTCAATTAAAAGCAAAACGTATTGGTGGAGCAACTTATCAAGTTCCAACCTTACTAAATAAATTTCGTGCTACGAATATTGCAGTTAAGTGGATTGTAGAATTTTCTAGAAAACGTACTGGAAAAGGAATGTCATTAAAATTGGCAAATGAATTATTAGAAGCTGCTAAAGGTTTAGGTAACGCAGTTAAGAAAAAAGACGAAACGCATAAAATGGCTGAAGCTAACAAAGCTTTTGCACAAATGAGATAACAGGAGTTTGTTATTTTCGCTAAAAGTATATAAAAAATATATATTTATATAAATTAAAAATTAAAATGGCAAGAGATAAATTTGACCGTAGTAAACCACATATTAATGTTGGGACAATTGGACACGTAGATCATGGTAAAACTACATTAACAGCAGCTATTACAGCAACATTATCAACAATTGGTGGTGCTGTATTAAAAAATTATGCTGATATTGATGCAGCACCAGAAGAACGTGCACGTGGTATTACAATCAATACCGCTCATGTAGAATATGAAACAGATTTTCGTCACTATGCACACGTAGATTGTCCAGGTCACGCGGATTATGTTAAAAACATGATTACAGGAGCAGCACAAATGGATGGAGGTATTTTAGTTGTATCAGCTGCTGATGGTGCTATGCCGCAAACAAGAGAACATATCTTACTTGCACGTCAAGTTGGTGTTCAAAAATTAGTTGTTTTCTTAAACAAAGCTGATCAAGTTGATGACGATGAATTAGTCGAATTAGTTGAACTTGAATTACGCGAATTATTAGATAGTTATGATTATCCAGGTGATGAAATTCCATTTATATCTGGGTCAGCTTTATTAGCATTAAATAAGGTAACTGAAAATCCTACTGTTAAGCGTGGAGAAGATCAATGGGTTGATAAAATTTTTGAATTAATGGATCAAGTTGATCAATACATTCCAACACCAGCTCGTGAAATCGACAAACCATTCTTAATGGCAATTGAAGATGTGTTCTCAATTACTGGACGTGGTACAGTTGCAACTGGAAGAATTGAAAGAGGGCAAATTAATGTAGGTGAGACTGTTGAATTAGTTGGAATTAATGAAACTAAAACAACAACAGTTACTGGATTAGAAATGTTCCAAAAAACATTAGATTCTGGGATGGCAGGTGATAACATCGGTATTTTATTACGAGGTGTTCAAAAGGACGATATTTTAAGAGGTATGGTACTATCTAAACCAGGATCAATTAATTGTCATACAAAATTTGATGCTGAAGTATATATCCTGACAAAAGATGAAGGTGGTCGTCATACAGCAATCTTTAAAGGATACAGACCTCAATTCTATGTTCGAACTACAGATGTAACAGGTCAAATCGCAGAATTTTCAGCTGATGGAAATGAAATTGAAATGGTAATGCCTGGTGATAATGTAACTATGCGTATTGAATTAATTGCACCAATTGCTATCGAACAAGGAATGCGTTTAGCAATTCGTGAAGGTGGTAGAACAGTTGGTTCGGGTCTTGTAACAAATATTATTAAATAAACAAATTATGAAATTTCGTATACTTTTAAGATCATTTGATAATGAATTAATTAACTTGGCATCACAACAATTACGTTCTATTTTATTACAAACAGAATGTAAAGTTCGTGGTGTAGTTGCTCTTCCGACAAAAATTAAACGTTTTTGTGTACTTCGTTCTCCACATGTTGATAAAGATTCAAGAGAACATTTTGAAGTTCGTTTATACAAACGTTTTGTAGATATTACTACAGATTCTCCAGCTATTTTAGATTTATTATTAAAAACAGAATTGCCTGCAGGTGTTTCTTGTTCGTTAAAAATAATTCAACAAAAATAATTAAAAAGTAAGAGAATACTAATTATAAAAAAGAACTTAAGTCAGAATTTCTGACTTAAGTTCTTTTTTATAATTAGTATAAGTTTTCTTCTTCGTGTGTTGATATAGTACAATCAGATGTAGGGTAAGCGACACATGTTAATACAAAACCTGCACCTGTTTGATCTTCATCTAAGAATGTTTGATCAGGTTGGTCAATAGTACCAGCTGTAACTTTACCTAAACATGTTGAACAAGAACCTGCACGACAAGAGTAAGGTAATTCGATATTACTATCTTCTGCCGCTTCTAAAATGAATTTATCATCTGGACAATCGATTGTTGCATTAATTCCTTCTGCGTCGCTTTTAAGTGTAACTTTATATGTTGCCATTATTATTATTATCTCTAATTAAAAATTAATAAGTTATTATAGATAGTGATCAAGAAAAATCCTAACAAAAGTTTGTTGAAAAATCAATAAGTTATAAGTTGTTAGAAAGGATTAATATCAAAATTTATCAATTTTAATAAGATATATGCAATCCCAGCACCACCGAATCCACCTACAATAAAACCTGAAGTAAATTGATTCCAACCTTTAGTATTTAAAAAATCAACAGAAGTTCTTTCATTTGGAAAATTTGTTTTATTTTTTGAAAAAGTAACAGCCCCATAAATAATTAAACACGCAGTTAAAATTATAATTAAACTAATTGTTGAAACAAACCCAACAAAATTTGCAACTTGGCTGTCTCGTAATGGTCCAAGTTTAACAAACGGACCTAGCAAGAAGTAACCGTGCACATAACCTATGTTAATACCTCTTAAAAGAGGAGATAAACCAGCTTTATAAGCTGGTAATAAACTTAAATATGTTTTTGTTAAATTTGAACTAGTGATTGGAGTTGAAAGGTGTCCAACAAATGGATCTCCTTGAAAAGGAGATACTACATCAAACTTATCAGCTTTCTTAAGTACCATATTTTATATTTTTATTTTAAAATTAATCTCATTGTAGTATTATAATAAAAGTTATTAGTTTTTGCTAAAAATATAAATTAGTTATTTAGATACTCTTTATAATATGGTTCAATCTATGTTATAAATAAACTGTGGTTTATAAAAATTAGAAACTATATTAATTAAACTTTAAAGGAATTTTTTAATGACTGTATTTTTAAATTATTTAATTTTGTGTGGTCTTATGTTTGGATTAGTTACAGCTTTATATTTAGGATTAAAAACAATTAAATTAATTTAATTTATTTTAAAAATTTGTAATAATTAATTAGATTTAAGTAAAAAAGTAACTTTTTCATGAATGATAGTGTAATAAAGGAAAATATTGTTGGCGCAAGAAACTTAAATAGTATTCTTATAATGATTATTCTATTAGCTGCCGGGACCGGGTTTTTCTTAGCAGGATTATCAAGTTATTTTAATGTGAATTTATTAAAAATTACAGATACTTCAACAATTACTTTCATTCCACAAGGAATAGCAATGCTATTTTATGGGACAGGAGCAATTGGAATTGCAATTTATCTAATCTTAACTATTATTTTGAATATTGGTAGTGGTTATAATGAATTTTCAAAATTTGACGAGACAATAAGAATTGTACGGTTAGGTTTTCCGGGGAAGAATAGAACAGTATTTTTATCTTATGAATTTAAAAATATTAAAAATTTGAAATTTTTAATTAAACAAGGTTTAAATCCAAGATGTAATATTTTATTAGTTCTGAAAGATCGAAGAGAAATTCCGTTATTTCCCGCACAATTTTTATTAAACCCAAGCGAAACAGAAAAAAAAGCGATAAATTTATCCAATTTTTTAGAAATTCCCTTAGAAAGTTTAGTCGTTTAGAAAATTAGATACAAGCTTAGAAGAATTTTTATTATCATAGTATATAGCGGGCGTAGTTTAGTGGTAAAACTTCAGCCTTCCAAGCTGATTATGAGAGTTCGATTCTCTCCGCCCGCTTTATAATGGTTTTGATTTATCTGTGTTATATAATTTATTTTAATAGCATTACATTTCTGATGCTTATACATTAGAGTAAAAGATTAGAAATACTAAGAATTATAATGTTCTTAATTATTGAATATAATAGGAACTATAAGGAGTGACAAAAGAAGATTTTTACTATAAAGGATTAGTGAAAACATGTCTGGTGGATCTACAGGTGAACGCCCATTTACAGATATTTTAACAAGTATTAGATATTGGATTATTCATAGCATTACAATTCCAACTTTATTTTTGTCAGGTTGGCTATTTATTAGTACAGGGTTAGCTTATGACGTTTTCGGAACACCACGTCCGGATGAGTATTTTACTCAAGATCGTCAACAAGTACCATTAGCTAATGAAAGATTTAATGCAAACCAAGAACTTGAAGATTTAAAATAATCTGAAATATACAAAACCGTACAATAAAATAGATATTTTATTTTAAAAACATAAAAGTTTAGAAAAATTATGAACAAAAATTTCAATAGATCCGTTGCGTATCCTATTTTTACGTTCCGCTGGTTAGCTATTCATGGTTTAGCAGTACCTACAGTGTTCTTTTTAGGTGCTATTGTTTCAATGCAATTCATTCAACGATAAAACGAGGTTTTATATGACAGGTCCAAATCCTAACGCTCAAGCGGTTGAATTAAACAGAACATCTTTATACTGGGGATTATTATTAATTTTCGTTTTAGCTGTTTTATTCTCTAGCTATTTCTTCAACTAAATTAGAAAATATATTTTATAAAAATAAGTAACTATGGCCGATACAAATAGACGTGTACCACTTTGGGCAATTGCTCTTGCAGGTGGAATTGCTGCTTTTAGCGTTTTAGCTTTATTCATATATGGTTCTTACGCTGGATTAGGTTCATCATTATAATTGAAAAATTTAGTAAAAAGAAAAAAGTGTTGAGTATATAAATTACTCAACACTTTCTTTTTCGATATAAATAAACAATGTAACCATTGCAATTCCGGGTAAAAATATCCCGATTATTGGTACAAGAATAGATGGGAAATAAGGAGCAATCATTGTTAACCTCTGTCGGTTGTTTGTTTATCTATATTATAATACAAGTTTATTATTTATAGAAATAATAAAAGGATATTAAAAAAAAAATTCAAGCATAATATGAAGGTCAATTCAAAAATTGTTGAATCTATGAGACAATTTGCTGAAAGTTATGCTAAAACCACAGATACATTTTTCTGTAGCGATCTTGAGGTAACAGAATCTGTTATTCAAGGATTAGCAAATAATAAAGAAACTTTTGGTGCTCCTCTATGTCCCTGCAGGTATTATGACAACAAAGACGATGAAGTTAGTTTAGCATATTGGAATTGTCCATGTGTTCCAATGCGTGAACGCAAAGAATGTCACTGTATGTTATTTTTAACAGAAGATAATGAGTTTGCCTCGACGAAACAAGCTTTTTAAATCTAAATTCAATTATTCATTTTAAAATAAACAAGGTAAAAATATGACATCATCATTATCAGGATTTATAAGTAGTCTTTTTTTTGGGACATTCCTTGTAATTGTTCCAATTACTTTAGCTTTAATTCTAGTAAGTCGTTTAGATCCTCTTAAACGTGTTGATTGAGAGGGATTCCTAAATGATTAATGTAATTGTTGAACCAGCACTCCTTCTTGGAGCTATTTTTGCTGTTGTAATGATTATTCTTTATAGTCTAAGATTTATCAATTCAGATTTGGCAACAGATTGGGATATTTTTATAACAACATTAGGAATTGTTTATAGTTCTATTATTGTAATACATGGCTGGAGATTAGATCCCATATTACTTTTCAGCCAAGTTTTATTGATTTTTATAACTTTCTCTTTTTGTTGGATATTAATTCGTCAACGAGAAATTATTAGACGATTAATTAATAATCTATAATTTCTCTTTTTAATAAATTTTTCCTTATAATATATAAACTAAAGAGTTCATTTGAGAAATCATATTTGAATGATTTTTATAAACGTACTAATTCGAATCGTAATTTACGTTATTTCATTATATATACAGATTTAAACTTATGTTAGCATTAAAATTATTTGTTTACGCAACTGCGTTTTTCTTTATCACACTTGCTGTTTTTGGATTATTATCAAGTGATAGTTCACGTAACCCATCAAATTTAGGTTAATTTAAAAAATTTTAGTTGTGCTTAAGTGTGAAAAAATTTTTTAAAGAAAAAAATAATGGGAAAAGTATATAATTGGTTCCAAGAACGTCTTGAAATTCAATCAATTGCTGATGATATTTCAAGTAAATATGTACCACCACATGTAAATATTTTTTACTGTTTAGGTGGTATTACATTTACACTTTTTTTAGTACAAGTTGCAACAGGTTTTGCAATGACATTCTATTACAGACCATCAGTTGCTGATGCATTTGCTTCAGTAGAATACATGATGACACAAGTAAATTTTGGATGGTTAATCCGTTCAATTCACCG
>Ga0114995_10000942_pt1 | contig 20566 bp, 15 predicted proteins | sample ArcticOcean_MG_C_11_FD_87038 | JGI IMG/M metagenome (GOLD analysis project Ga0114995, IMG submission 87038) | Marine microbial communities from western Arctic Ocean - ArcticOcean_MG_CB2_154 | ecosystem: Environmental > Aquatic > Marine > Oceanic | place: Arctic Ocean: Canada Basin | collected... | reverse complement strand
CGGTGTAGGCGTTATCATTGAATCTAAAATACTATTCGATTATTTGTCTAGCCTAAATTGGAGAAATAAAACTTTACTAATGATGAGAACTGGAACATTTGACGGCTTGTCGATGTCTAAATTCACATGTTAGGATATATAATATAATAAAAACTTTGTTCTACATACTTGTTAATGTTTTCATCATCGTGTTTGATTAAGAATTACTAAATTTATGTTTTGAAATTTACCTTCTTATTTTTTTAAATGATAAAATATTTTCTTGTTTTCTTGCTTTTATTTTCTTTCTCTTCTTTAGCTCAAAATTCATTTGATTACACGGGCTTCTTGTTTATGGAAGACTATCGCCCTATAAGTTATAGAGTAGTTATAGAGGAAAAAGACGGACTCGTTAATGGGTACTCCATTACTGGATCTGGTACTTCTTTCGAAACTAAAAGCGAGTTGAGTGGAACCTATCTCAAAAAGGAAATAAGGCTCAAAGAATTTCAAATTATTTCTACTAAATCAGAAGAGCCATTGTCAAATTTTTGTTTTATTGACTTTACGGTTATTAAAGAAAAAAAAGGATTTTCTGGAGATTTTGTAGGCGCATTTCCTGATGGTAGGACTTGTGCTGAAGGAAAGATTGTTTTTGCTGAAAAGTCTAAATTAGATAAAAAGATAGCTAAAGCTAAGAAGTTGCAGGAAGTAATTACTAAGAGGTTGGAAAATAAGCCTGTTTTGTTAAAATCAGGAGATGTACATCAAATAGGTTGGGAAAATAAAAAGCTAAGAATCGAATTGTGGGATTCGGCAATTGAAGATAATGATAGAATTTCTGTTTTACTTAATGGAGTTGTTGTTCTAGATAACAAAGAAATGAAAAACAAAAAAGAGGTGTTGAAATTAGAATTATTGTCGGGAGAAAATATCTTGGAATTTATTGCAGAAAATGAAGGAGAGTCCGCTAACAATACTACTCGTATAGAACTCATTGATCGTAAAACGAAACATCCTATTTTAACCGAGCTACAAGTTGGCAAAAGGGTGAAGATTAAAATAAAATTGTAATAATAAAAAAGCCCTCAATTGAGGGCTTTTTTATTTAACTGTTCATGGTAACCAGAAACTCTTCGTTTGTTTCGGTTCGCATCATTCTGTCTCTCATAAATTCAATAGATTCTACAGGAGTCATATCTGCTAAGTGGTTTCTTAAAATCCAGATTTTCTTAGTAATCTCATCACCTAGAAGTAAGTCTTCACGCCTAGTACTAGAAGAGGTTACGTCAATAGCAGGATAAATTCTACGATTAGATATTTTTCTATCTAACTGAAGTTCCATATTACCGGTACCTTTAAATTCTTCGAAAATCACTTCATCCATTTTAGAGCCAGTCTCCGTAAGAGCGGTAGCTAAAATAGTTAGTGATCCTCCATTTTCGATTTTTCTAGCAGCACCAAAGAATCTTTTTGGTTTTTGAAGTGCGTTAGCATCCACACCACCAGTTAATATCTTACCTGATGCAGGCTGAACTGTATTGTAAGCTCTTGCAAGTCTTGTAATAGAGTCAAGTAGAATAATAACATCGTGTCCGCACTCTACTAATCTTTTAGATTTCTCTAAAACGATATTAGCTATTTTAACGTGTCTTTCTGCTGGTTCGTCAAATGTCGAAGCAATTACTTCTGCATTTACATTACGAGCCATGTCAGTTACTTCTTCCGGACGTTCGTCTATTAAAAGTATCATTAAGTATGCTTCAGGATGATTTGCTGCAATAGCATTAGCAACCTCTTTTAAAAGTACCGTTTTACCAGTTTTAGGTTGTGCAACAATTAGTCCTCTTTGTCCTTTTCCGATTGGAGCAAACAAGTCAATCATTCTTGTAGATAAAGAGCTCTTTCCGTTTCCTGTTAGTTTGAATTTCTGATCTGGAAACAAAGGAGTTAAAAATTCGAAGGGAACTCTATCTCTTACAATATTAGGGTCGATTCCGTTGATTTTATCTACTTTGATAAGAGGAAAGTATTTCTCACCTTTTTTAGGTGGTCTAACCGTACCTCTTACAGTGTCTCCTGTCTTAAGTCCGAATAAACGTACTTGAGATTGGGAAACATAAATATCATCTGGAGAGTTCAAATAATTGTAGTCAGAAGAACGTAAAAAACCATATCCATCAGGCATCATTTCTAGGACACCTTCCGATGTAACAATTCCTTCAAATTCAAACTCTTGATGTTTGTTTTGATTAGGATTGTTTTGATTAGAGTTATGGTTGTGATTATTCTGACTCTGATTCTGGTTCGGATTGTTTTGTTTGCGATGCTCGATATTTCTTTTCTCAGGTCGTGGAGCATTGCTAGTTTCTTTGTTGTTAGAAGAAGGAGCTGCTTTAGTAGCCGTATTGTTTTCTTTCTTTTTAACTAGTCTTGTTCTTTGTGGTTTTTCTTTTTCCACTTTCTCTTCCTTTGGTTTAGCAAGAGAGGCTTGAGTTGCTTGCACATCAAGTATTTCGTAGACAAGCTCTTGTTTCTTTAGTTTTTGGTATTTAGGAACACCTAATTCTTTAGCAATATCCTTTAATTCAGGTATAAGCTTTTTGTTGAGTGAGTGTATATCAAACATGTTGATAATATAATATTTAAATTGTGGTTAATTAATTTTCAAGAGAGATGGTTGTAAAAGGCATGCAAGTAGTGATGCCCTTAAGGATTTGTTAATGCAATAATAAGAAAAATTAGTTAGAATGAACTTTATATTAAAAAATATTGATTTAATTTTGACAAAAAATAAATTATGATTCAAAGAGTTCAAACTATATATCTTTTTTTTAGTCTTCTTGCAGTATTAATAATAACTTACAGCGTTCCTGTTTTATTTGATGATACTAATAAATTATTTGTAACGGATTTTATATTTGCTCATATAACAGCTCTCATAACTGTTTCATTGTCTTTATTTTCAATATTTAAATACAAAAACAGAGGTCAGCAATTGATAATAAATCAGATTTCTAAACTTTTCTTATCGGCTACTTTTTTCATTGTTTTTATTCAGAAAGGGGAGCTGACGCCAGATAAAGGAATGGTCTTGTTTTTTATTCCTTACCTATTAATTATACTGGCTAATTGGTTTATTAAAAAGGACGAGAAGCTCGTGAAATCTGCGGATAGAATTCGTTAATTTCTCTCTAATTCTATTACTTCTAAATTTTGCACTTTTCCTAGGCTAACATCAAATCGTAATAGAGTTATTACTTGATGAATGCCGTATTTTCCAGCGCCTCCAGGGTTCATGTGTAATACCCCTCTTTTTTTATCGTACATCACTTTTAAAATATGTGAGTGGCCACATATAAAAAGGTCTATTTTTTGTGTGTTTAATATTGCACGAGTTTTCTGGTTGTAATTTGGTGGGTAGCCTCCAATATGAGTAATCAAAACATTCAGGCCTTCACAATTAAATTTTAACTGTTCGCTTGTAGCAGAGCGAATTACATGATTGTCAATGTTTCCGGAAACAGCTCTAGTTGGTTTAAATTTTGCTAATTGATCTAACACTTCAATTGAGCCAATATCTCCTGCATGCCATATCTCATCACAATTTGCAAAATGTTCGTAAACTTTTGGGTGTAGGTAAGAATGAGTGTCTGAAAGTAGTCCGATCTTTTTCATTAAATAATTAATAAAGATTCTATTTTTAGCCATCCTTCCAATCCATTGCTGAATTGAACAAAAACCCAATCTTCTTTTTCTAGAAGAATTAATGCTTTGTTTCCTTGCCCTATTTCGTTTGTAATAGAGCTTGTATTTGCTTGCTTGTACAATTCTGTTTTTTCAGATAATATTCCGTAAGTACTTTGGTTAGAGTTGATTTTTGATTTAAGTGCACATCCACTAACAAAGCTCATTGCTAAAAGTATTATAATGGTATTAAACATCCTTTTTGTCTTGTTGTTGAAAAAGAGGTATATCGATAGGCAGCTAAACCAAACAAAAGTCAGAGCAATAATAGACCATATTCTTAATGAGAAAACGCTAATGAATCCCCCCCACCATTTATAGGTAAATAGTTGAGGCAATTTCTCTAAAAGTAATATTCTCTTGTGAGTGATTTCTAAATTTGATTTAGCTTCTATATTATTCGGATTTATTGCCAGAGATTTTTCGAAATTTAAAATCGATTTAGGGATATTTCCTTTTAGATAATGGCTATTACCAAGATTAAAATAAATTTCTTCAGATTCATAACCTAATGTTACTATAGAATCATAAAATATGATGGAAGAATCGTATTGCTCGCTTTGGTAAAAGTTGTTTGCTATGGAGAATAAACTGTCAAGGTTTGTAGCATTTACTTTCGTAAGGCTAAAAAATAAAATTATTAAATAAATGACTCTCATTATTTCAATTGTTTTTCTATTTCTATAATAATTCCACTAGCCTTATTGTAAGCAATATTTAGGTCATTGTTTTCGATAGAAGCGGGAGAGTATCTACAATATTCGCAATCTTCTAGAATAGAGATGTAATTACTTAGAATATCTTTATCTATCTTTCTTTCTATGAAAATTTCCGAAATTTTTTCTTTTGATAGGTCAGCTATTTCAGTGTTAAATTTTTGAGAAAAATAATTTAGAAGAGATTTTTCTATTTCCTCGTAAAAACGTTGTTTTTTGTCGTTTTTAAGGAATATTTCAGCGTTTTTCAGTCTTTTTTGCGCAATTTTTAGTGACTTCCTGTATTTTTTGTCGATCGGATTTTTGTCTATAATCCTTATGTAAGTTTGACGAATTCCAGCTGCTACAGTTAAAAGGACAGGAAGAGCTAGTAATAAAATATACCACCATTGCTGATACCATTCCCCTTTATTTATTAGTTTAAATTCCGATTTTGTTTTAATTGGACTTAAAGATTGGCTGTTCTCATCTATTAACTGTTTAGAAGATGCAATAACGTTTTTCTGATAATTTCCTTTATTAACCTTTATGTTAATAGCGTTAGTTTTTAGAGTTTCATATTTTTTAGTTCTTAAATTGAAAAAAGAAAACTCTTGTGAAGGAATTTCATATTCTCCCTGATACCTTGGTATAATCAAGTAGTTAAATAATAATTTTCCTTTAATTCCATTTTTTGATGTGAATGATTTATCTTTCTTTTCTGGGTCAAATACTTCAAAATCATCAGGAAAATTAACAGGGATATTGTCTATTAGGTGTAAGTTTCCTGATCCGGACAATTCTATCTCATAATTAATTGCAGTATTGGCATCCGCTATTTTTTTATCTGTTTTAGATCTTAGTTTAAATACTCCAACTGCTCCGTTGAAGCTAGCAGGTGGGTTAGGAGGGAGGTCTTTAACTTTTATAGTTATTTGTTTAGATTGAATTTCCTCTACTACGTTTTTATAATTATTAAACATGCCGAAAATATCACCACTTCTATTCTGTGATTTCAGTTGAACTGTAATATTTATTTTCATGGGATCAATTTTCAAATCCCCACTTTTTTGAGGAGTTAACATCGATTTATTTATTTCCCACACTCTATAGTTAACACCGTCAATATTTTGAACTTTTGCTTTTGAATTTGTTTCAATTTCTTCATTCCAAAATCCATTAAGGTTTGGAAATTGTGTGATTGAAATGTCAGCTAAATTTATTTTTGAAAATAGTTTATAGCTAACTAAAACTTGTTCTCCTTGAAATATGTTTCTTCTACTTACTTCTACCTCTACTTTTACGTTATCGCCAATTTGAAATCCACTTTTCTTGTTTGGGTCAGCTTTTTTAACGGTAATTTTAATAGGTTGAGATTGTATCTTCTTACCTTCTATTTTAATAGTAGCAGCTGGGATAGTTAATACGCCTTCGCTCAAAGCGCTTACGTAATAAGAAAATGAAGTTGTTTTAGAACTATTAATAGTCCCATTGATAATCTGCATGCTACTCGATGAGGATTTATTTGGGCCGCTAATCTTTCTTAGGCCCAAAAGGTTAGGAGCCTTGAATTCGCTCGCACTACCATTTGCGCTAAAAATTATTTGAAATTCCTCTCCAACTTCTACATTTTTTTTAGAAACGATGGCTGTGAATTCTTGAGCAAAAGTTAAGTTTGCTATAAATAAGAGTAGAATTAAAATTCGATTCATGTTACCAATCTTTTTCAATTTTCAAATTAACAGCTTTCCTTTTCTTTTTCTGCAAATCTTCTTGTAATTCTTTCTCTTGTTGTTCTAAAGCATCAAGCATCTGCTGAGCTTCCTCTTCAGTCATCTCGTTAGGGTCTTGAGGGTTTTCGGGTTTCTGTTGGTCTTGTGGTTCTTTATTTTCTTGCGATTCTTCTGATTCTTTTTCTTCTTCCTCCTTTTCTTCCTCTTCCTTTTTTTCTTCTTCTTTTTCTTCCTCCTTCTTGTCATCCTCTTTTTTGTCTTCTTTATTCTCCTCTTGTTTTTTCAAAAGGTTTTGAGCTAAGGATAAATTATATTTCGATTCTTGGTCTGACGGATTGTTTCTTAAAGCATTTTTGTAGGCTTCCACACTTTCTTTTATCTTCTCTTGCTTAAATAATGAGTTACCAAAGTTGTGGTAAGACATTGATTTTTCTTCTTTTGTTTCTGCTTTCTCCGCTAAGGCTTTAAATAAGGACTCTGATTTCTCGTAATTCTCTTGCTTGTAAATGGCATCAGCTAAATTAAATGAAGACACAAAAGAGTCTTGGTCTTTCTGAAGAGCATTCCTAAATTTTTGTTCTGCTTCGACATAGGAACTATCCTCATAAAGCTTAACACCTTGTCTTATGTCTTTATTAATGTTTTGAGAGAAAACATTAATTTGAATAAGCATTATAATAAAAAGTATGAGGTTATTTTTCATCTTCAAATAATTGAATTTTATTACTCCATTTATTTTTTCTTTCTAATAAAATGACTTCAATAAGCAATAGTAAAATAGAGAAGCCAAGAAGCCATTGAAATCTGTCCTTGTAGTCCGTAAAGACTTTGCTATCAATTTTATTCTTCTCCATTTTATTGATTTCATTAAATAAGGCATCTAATCCTGATTTAGTTGAGTTAGCTCTGATGTATGATCCATTTCCTGATGCAGCAATTTGCTTTAACATAGTTTCGTTAAGCTTTGTTATAACGGTCTCGCCATTATTGTCTTTTTGATAAGACTTTATTTGTCCTCGATTGTTTTTTAGTGGAATTGGGCCACCTTCTTCAGATCCCATTCCAATGGTATGTATTATAACCCCTTTTTTATTAGCCTCTTTTGCTTTTTCTATGGCATCATCTTCGTGGTTTTCTCCATCTGTAATTACGATGATTGATTTGCTTTGTCCGTTTTTAAAATCAAAACTTTTAATGCATAAGTCTATCGCCTTTCCTATTGCGGTTCCTTGAGTCGGAACTATTTCTGTATTGATTGTTGATAGAAATAGTTTAGCGGCTGAGTAATCTGTGGTAATTGGTAATTGCACATATGCATCTCCAGCAAAAACTACCAAACCAATTCTGTCTCCTTCTAATCTGTCGATCATTCTCGATATTGATTGTTTAGCTCTTTCCAATCTATTAGGTGGAAGGTCTTGTGCTAGCATACTATTAGATAGGTCTATGGCTATCATTATATCTATTCCTTCTCTTTTAACTTCTTCTAATTTTGACCCAAATTGAGGGTTTGCCAATGCTAGTATTAGTGACGCTATAGAAAAGGAATATATCCAAAATTTTAATTTTAGCTTGAAGCTGGAGGACATAGGCATCATTTTTCCTACTATTTGCGAAGATCCTATTTTTTCAACTGCAGCGTTTCTCCATCTCAAAAAAAGATAAAATAAAATAACAAGCAATGGAATTATAGCTAGCAAGTATAAAAATGTGATGTCTTCGTATCTTAACATTATGTAATACTTTTAAATAAGAATTTTTTACAATAAAACTCGATTAACAATAAGGATAGAGCAATAAGTATTAAAAGTCTAAATTCTTCGTTTTTCTTACTAAATTCTTTAACATCAATTTTTGATCTTTCTAATTCGTCTATTTCAAGATAAATTTCTTTTAAGGCTTTGTTTGAGGTTGCTCTAAAGTACTTTCCGTTAGTTGTTGTAGCAATATCTTGCAGTGTCTTTTCGTCTATTTGAACTTCAACATCTTGGTATACAGTAGTGCCAAATGGTGTTTTAAACGGATAGGGGGCAAACCCTTCTGTTCCTACGCCTATGGTATATACTCTAATGCCAAATTTTTGAGCGATTTTAGCTGCTGTGAGAGGAGGGATGCTTCCTTTATTGTTTACTCCGTCTGTTAGCAAAATAACCACCTTACTAATCGCTTGACTGTCTTTTAGTCTGTTTACAGAAGTGGCTAGTCCCATTCCGATTGCAGTTCCATCTTCAATCATTCCACTTTTCACATCTTTAAATAAATTTTGAAGTACTTGATGATCTGTTGTTAATGGGCATTGGGTAAAACTTTCACCACTAAAGATTACTAATCCCATTCTGTCATTTGGTCTAGCAGAAATAAAATCTAATGCGACATTTTTAGATGCTTCCAATCGGTCTGGTTTTAAGTCTTGAGCCAGCATACTTCCTGAAATATCCATAGAAATAATTATATCAATTCCCATAGTGGTAGAGTCTTGCCAAGAGGAGGAGGATTGAGGTCTAGCGAATCCAATAATGATAAAGCATAAGGCTAAAGTTCGAAGAAGGAAAATGATGAACTTTCCATTTTCTTTCCAGCTTTTTGTTTTGAAGGATTGAATAGACGATATTTTTAAGCTTGAAAATTGTCTTTTACTATAAAAATAGCGCCAAACCCACAATAATGGAATTATCGCGAGCAAGAAAAGAAACTCAGGATTAGCAAATGTCCAGTTATTGAAGTTCATCTTGCTTAGGTTTAGTTTGTTCTACAAATAAAATGGCCATTTCTAAACATTCTTTATTCTCAATTTCTAATGGTTTGAATTTAGCAAACTTAGCAAGGTCAGAAATAGTAAAAACCTTTTCTATGCTCTTTGTGTCAATTCTTTGTTGTTGTAATGAAAAAACAATTTCATTACTAGAAATCTCCATAGCTTTTAAGCTCAGTCCGGATTCAATATATCTTCTTAAAATTTCAGAAATTTGGGAATGATATTCTTTTACTTCATTTTGTTTTAATAAGTTTTTGTCTTTAAGCCTTAGCAAAAGGTCAAGAGCAATTTGATGTGGAGGTATAATTTCTTCAACTTTCTCAACTATTTTAATTCTCTTCTTTTTGTTTTTAAAATAGAAGTAGATTAATAATCCTATCAGAACAATGCAAATAAAAATTAAGATATACGGAAGTACTTCTAAAAAGCTTATTGGTGTGTTTACTGGTTCTTTAATGTCTTTTATGCCTTCTTCTTTGTTCGTTTTTATAGTATTGACATAAACCAATATGGAATCGGAAGTCAATTTTCCCATGGTAATTGACGGAATATAAAAAGTTCCGCTATCCCAATGAGTTAAGGTATAATTCTGATTTAAAACCCATCCACTATCTGTTTTAAGTGTGTCGGTTTCAGAAGTGTGAATTATTTCAAATTTTCCAATTGAATCTGTAAACGTTTTCCAATTTTTTAAATCATTCAAATTAGATTTTATTGAAAAATCAATCTGGTCACCAATTAAAATGCTAGAGCTATCAATTTTTGTTTCTATTTGAGCAAAAAGAAAAATCGGTATTATTAAGAATGATAAAGTAAATCTAGTTTTCATTTACTTTCTTTTTTTAAAGAAATTAATAAGTGGTTTTATGTAGTCTTCTCCAGTATTCAAATCAATGCTATCCATTGCACAAGATTTAAATATTTCGTTTATTTTTTCATTGGATTTGTGAAAGTGTTTAGCGTAATCATGTCTTACCGAATCGCTGTCTGTGTCTACCCATTTAAGTTCATCTGTTTCAGCGTCTTTTAGTTGTATCAAGCCGACTTTAGGCAATTCCTTTTCTCTTAGGTCATTGATTTTGACGCTAATCATGTCATGTTTTTTATTTGCTATTCTAAGGGGTTTTTCAAAGTTTTCATCTTTAAAGTCAGACATTAAAAAACAGATACTTCTTTTCTTCATCACATTGCTGAAGTATTTAAGAGCTTCAGAAATGTCGGTTTTTTTGTTTTGAGGTTGAAAAGATATAAGCTCTCTTATTATCCTTAAAATATGTGGTTTTCCTTTTTTTGGAGGAATAAACTTTTCGATTTTATCACTAAAAAATAGAACACCAATTTTATCATTGTTTTGGATAGCCGAAAAAGCAATAACTGCAGAAAGTTCAATGATTAATTCTTTTTTTAGTTTTTCTTGAGTTCCAAAGTCATTTGATCCACTAACGTCAATAATTAACATTACAGTCATTTCCCTCTCTTCCTCAAATATTTTGATATAAGGGTTATTGAATCTAGCAGTTACGTTCCAATCAATGGTACGAATGTCGTCGCCTGGCTGGTATTCTCTTACTTCGCTAAAGGCCATACCTCTTCCTTTAAAGGCAGTGTGGTATTCTCCAGCAAAAATATGATTGGAGATCCCTTTTGTCTTTAGTTCAATTTTTCGAACTTTTTTTAGTAAATCGCTTGCGCTCATTTATGGAATTTCAACCTGATTTAAAATTTCAGTAATAATGTCTTCAGAGCTAATGTTTTCTGCTTCTGCTTCGTAAGTTAGGCCTATTCTGTGTCTAAGTACGTCATGACAAATTGCTCTTACATCCTCTGGGATAACGTATCCTCTTCGTTGAATAAATGCATATGCTTTGGCTGCTTTTGCCAAGCTAATACTTGCTCTAGGAGAACCTCCAAAGCTTATCATGTCTGCAAACTTATCTAGCCCATATTCTTTTGGATATCTGGTAGAGAATACAATATCTATTATGTATTGTTCAATCTTTTCATCCATGTAAACTTCTTTAACCAATTCTCGCGCCTTTAAAATAGATTCTGCTTTTAGAACCTGTTGTGCGACAGGAAATGATTTTGAAAGGTTGTTGCGGATAATAATTTTTTCTTCTTCTTTTTTAGGATAATCAATTACTACCTTTAGCATAAACCTATCGACTTGAGCTTCAGGAAGAGGGTATGTACCTTCTTGTTCTACTGGGTTTTGAGTAGCAAGCACTAAAAATGGTTCTTCTAATTTGAAAGATTCTTGTCCAATAGTAATTTGTCTTTCTTGCATAGCCTCTAAAAGAGCAGATTGCACTTTAGCTGGAGCCCGGTTTATTTCGTCTGCTAAAACAAAGTTTGCAAAAATAGGTCCTTTTTTAATGGAAAAGCTTTCGTTTTTAGGGCTATATATTTGAGTTCCAATAACATCTGCAGGAAGTAGGTCTGGAGTAAACTGAATTCTGCTAAATTTAGAGTCAATGGTGTCGGCTAAGGTGTTAATTGCTAGGGTTTTTGCTAATCCAGGCACTCCTTCTAGTAAGATATGTCCGCTAGAAAGTAGACCGATTAATAATCGTTCTGTCATCTTCTTTTGGCCAACGATTACTTTGTTCATTTCTAGAACAAGTAAGTCAATAAAAGCACTTTCTTTATTGATTCGTTCGTTGAGCTCTTTAATGTCAGTTTTTTCAGAAGTATTATTCATTCTATATTATTTTAAAATTAGGCAAATTTAATCACTGCTTATTAATAAATCAACTCACTAACGATGTTTATTATTTTGTATTGTTTGAAATATCACTTTTTTTGTATTTTTTTTGGCTCAATTCGATAACTTTGCGTCAGAAATGATTAAGAGATATTTTTTAGAAATAGCATTTGATGGGACTGCTTATCACGGATGGCAGGTTCAGCCTAACGCCGATAGTGTGCAAGATCAAATTAACATTTGCTTGTCTAAGCTTTTGAGAACTGAAATTTTTGTGCAAGGAGCAGGTAGAACAGATTCGGGAGTGCATGCTAGACAAACTTACGCTCATTTCGATTTTGAGAATACTATTCCTGAAGATTTTGTAAATAGGTGTAATTCGTTTCTACCTAATGATATTCAAATTATTGATTGTTCTCAGGTTGAACTTGAATGTCATAGCAGGTTTGATGCCATTTCTAGAACATACGAATATTTCATTTTTAATAGTAAAAACCCTTTTTACATTAACAAAGCGTTTTATTTTTATAAGAAACTTAATTTGGAGTTGATGAATCAGGCGATTCCATTTCTTATGGAATGTAGCGATTTCACTTCTTTTTCAAAATCGAACACACAAACAAAAACTAACAATTGTAAAATTTATAGTTTAGGTTGGAAGGAAAAAGATGAAATGCTAATTTTTGAAATTAAAGCTGATCGTTTTTTAAGGAACATGGTTCGTTCTATTGTTGGAACCTTTATAGAGCTAGGACTTGAAAAAATCACCCTTTCAGAATTTAAACAAATTATTGAGTCCAAAGATAGAACAAGAGCAGGTTTTTCGGTTCCAGCATGCGGTTTGTATCTTAAGAATGTTGATTATCCCCAAAATATATGGATCAAGTAAAGACAAATAAAACGTATGATTTTTCATTATTCAAAAGAGTAATGTCATATGTGAAACCATATAATAAAATATTTTTTTCTACTTCTTTTTTCGCAATTTTATTATCCTTTTTGTCTCCAGCTCGTCCAGTGCTTATTCAGTATGCATTTGATAATTTTATTTTAATACCAAATCCAGAAAAATTACAGCAAATAACACTTTTGTTAATGTTGCTTTTAACTATTGAAAGCATCATTCAGTTCTTTTATACTTACTGGGCTAATTATCTTGGTCAGGTGGTCATTAAAGATATTCGCCTTCAGGTTTATAATAAAATTTTAAACTTTAAGCATTCTTACTTTGACAACCACCCCATAGGAGCATTGGTTACTAGAGTTGTTTCGGACATTGAAACTATAGCAGATATTTTTTCACAAGGATTCTTGGTGATACTTGGCGATTTATTAAAGCTGATTGTAGTCATTGTAGTCATGTTTGTGACGGATTGGAGGTTGGCTCTAATTAGTCTTGCTTCTGTTCCAATTTTATTAATAGCTACTAATTGGTTTAAGAAATCCATCAAACTAGCTTTTCAAGATGTAAGAACTAAGGTTTCAGAGTTAAATACATTTGTTCAGGAAAGAATTGTAGGAATTTCTGTTGTTCAATTATTTAATAGAGAGAATATTGAGTTTGATAAGTTTAAAAAAATTAATGAGGCTCATAAAGATGCTCATGTCAAATCCATTTGGTATTACTCTATCTTTTTTCCGGTTGTGGAAGTTCTGTCTGCAGTTTCTATAGGCTTATTGATTTGGTGGGGAGGATTAGCTGTTGTTTCTGGAGATGATGTTAGTTTAGGAGAGTTAATTGCTTTCATTTTATATATACACATGCTATTTAGGCCCATACGTCAGCTGGCGGATAGGTTTAATGTTCTTCAAATGGGAATGGTTGCTTCCGAAAGAGTATTTAAGGTGTTAGATACAGATTCTATAATTGAAGATAAAGGTCTTAAAACGATAGATAATTTAGAAGGAAGTATAGAGTTTAAAAATGTTTGGTTTGCATATAAAGATGAGGATTGGGTGTTGAAAAACGTTTCATTTAAGTTAGAGGCTGGTCAAACTCTGGCTTTAGTTGGTGCTACTGGAGCTGGTAAGTCGACTATTGTTAATTTGTTGAGCAGAAATTATGAGATCAACAAAGGTCAAATTTTAATTGACGGAATTGATTATTTAGATATTAATTTAAAATCTTTAAGGTCTAGTGTGTCGGTAGTGTTACAAGAAGTTTTTCTATTTTCCGATTCTGTTTTGAATAATATTACTCTAAAACAAAACATTTCTCTTGAACAAGTAAGAGCCAGTGCAAAAGAATTAGGTATAGATGGCTTTATCAACGAACTGCCTGAAACTTATCATTATAATGTTAGAGAAAGGGGTGCGATGTTGTCTGTTGGTCAAAAGCAGTTATTATCTTTCTTGCGGGCTTATGTTACTAATCCTAAAATTCTGGTTTTAGACGAGGCAACCTCAAGTATAGATTCTGAGAGTGAAGTGCTAATTCAGAATGCTATTAATAAATTAACTGAAAATAGAACTTCAATTGTTATCGCTCACCGTCTTGCGACAATTAAAAAAGCATCTAAGATATTGGTATTCGAATTGGGTGAAATCATCGAACAAGGCTCTCATTCTGAACTTCTAGCCCAAGATAAAGCATACAAAAAATTGCATGACTTACAGTTTAAAAAATAGCTGAACGAGTATATTGGCTTTATTTTCTTTATTGTTCTTTTCTTTTTCACTAAATTGCATGATTATACATAATTGAATTCTATGAAAAATCTTTTTTATCTTAAAAACTTAACACTTACTCTAGCACTATTTCTAGCTTTTTCAAGTTCTGCTCAAATTTCGGTAGACAATACTACTCCATACGATTCTCCAATATTCTTAATAGACAGTCTTTTGCTTGGGAGCGGGGTTGTTGCCTCCAACCAACAGTTTCAAGGTGACCCAATTCAAATTGGATATTTCAACGGTACGTTGAGCAATCTAGGATTAGATAGTGGTATCGTAATGTCAACTGGAGATATTGGCATATTAGTTCCTAACGGTGGTTTTGGAGGATTTCCTGTTAGTAATGCAACAGACCCAGATTTATTAACGGTTGCTAATTCTGTGCCTGATTTAATAGGTCAGAATTTTGTTGTTACTTCTGTAAACGATGTAGTTATTTTGGAATTTGATTTTGTGCCAACCTCTTCTTTTTTATCCTTTAAATATGTTTTTGGTTCTGCAGAATATGGTACGTATGAAAACACTCAGTTTAACGATGTTTTTGGCTTTTTCATTTCTGGCCCTGGTATAACTGGTCCATATTCTAGCCCCGCAGGTTTTCCTGATGGGAGTATTAATATTGCTACTATTCCTGATTCTGATCCTGAATTGCCAATTACTATTTCATCAGTAAATGCTGATTTGAATGCTAATTTATTTATTAATAATAATCCTGCAGGTGGGGTTATCGCTGATGTTAATGGATTTACTACTGTTATTTCTGCAGAGGCAGAAGTTCAGTGTGGAGAAACCTACCACATAAGGCTTTCCATTGCTGATGGATCTGACACTGGTTTATCATCTTACGTGTTTTTAGATGCAGGAAGTTTTAGCTCTCCTGAGCTTGAAGTTACTAATAGCTTAGAAGTAGATTCAAATAAAATATATACAGATTGTGGTGTTGATGTAGTTTTAACTGCTAATTTTGATGTTGATGGTAGTTTTGTGTGGAATACTGGTAGTGATAACCAGTCTATTTCTGTTGGTCCAGGTTCTTACTGGGTCGCAGCTACTGATGAAACCGGTTGTTCTGCTAATTCTGATACCATTGTAGTTTATTCTCAGCCGATTCCCGAAATTTCTTTTTCTACAGATTCGGAGTTTTGTTCTGGAGATATATTATTGCTAGAGTCTAACGTTACAGATGGGACATTACCTTATACATTTGATTGGAACACGGGATCTGATAATGAGAATTTAAATGTTTTAGATGGCGGCCAATATGTTTTAACCGTTATAGACTCCAACGGATGTACTGACACAGACACTATCGATATTATTGAATATAACGTACCTCAATTATCTTTTGGCCCTGAGGAAATTGTTATTTGTGGTGGAAATGCTGTTGAGGTTAGCGCCTTTGGTGCCGAAACATATTCTTGGTCTCCAAATATAGGATTAGATAATCCCAATTCACAAATAGTCAATATGAGTTCATCAGCTTCCATTACTTACACTCTAACTGGAACAGATGCAAACGGTTGTTTTAGTGTTATTGAAGTGCCTACCACTGCTGCAAACGGATTTGAAATAGATGTTTTTACTGAGCCTGTTAGTTGTTTAGGCTATGATAACGGTACAGTATCTATTATTGTTGGTAATGGAGCTATAACTCCTGTATCTTATTCTATTGACGGAGGAGAAACATTTAATAGTTATTTCGTTTATGAAAATTTACCTTTCGGAACTTACGAAGTCCTTGTTAAGGATGCCTTGGATTGTGCTCTAGTGCAGGAAGTTAGTGTAGAAGCTTCTCAAGAACCTATACAAGTTATTACTGGTTCTCAAGATGCATTGTGCAACGGAGAGTCCAATGGTTCAGTATTTGTTGAATCAATTACTGGCGGAAACGTTGGTGCAGATGGTTATAATTTAAATTGGTTTACTTCTACTAATTCCAATATAATAAGTACGGACTCATCTGTTTCTGTTCCTGCAGGGTCTTATTATTTAATAGTTACTGATGATAATGAGTGTGAAGCAACTGATCAGGTTGTTGTTGAAGAACCAAATAACCTGAATCTTAATATTGAAACTTCAGATATTAGTTGTTATGGCGCTCAAGATGGAATTATTAATGTGAATATTATGGGTGGTGGAAATTCGCCATATGAATTTAATTGGACTAATTATGGTGGGGCAAATACTTCTAGTTTATTTAATTTAGGTGCTGGTCAATACCAACTTGAAATTACAGATGAGAATGACTGCTTATATTATTATGAATTTACAATTAACTCCCCATCTCAGCCTTTAAGCATACAATCTACATCTTCTTTAGCTAGTTGTTATGGTGTTGCCTCTGGATCTGCTTTGGTAGTAGCCTCAGGAGGAAGTCAACCTTACTTTTATAACTGGAGTAGTGGTCATGTAACTCCAAACGCAGAAGAATTATTTTCAGGAGATTACTCGTTAGTAGTAACTGATGCCTCAGGATGTCAGTTGACCGATTCTGTTTCTGTTTTAGAAAACCCAGAAATATTTACTAATACTTCTTCAACAACTAATACTTGTTTTGGATACTCAGACGGAAGTGCATCAATTATTGCTTCAGGAGGTACTGGTAACTTATCTTACTTATGGTCTAATCAAAATCAACAAAATGCTGTTTTCGGACTTTCCTATGGAAATTACTGGGTAATAACCGAAGATGATTTAGGATGTAAAGTGATTGATACTGTTTTAGTTGATCAGCCTGCAAACCTTAGGGTAATGTTGAATTCTACGAACGTTCTTTGCAACGGAGATTCTACTGGTCAAATTTCTTCAACAATTATTGGTGGAACACCATTTTTAAATGGTTCTTATACTTATTCTTGGTTGTTACAAGGACAGTCTGTAGGTTTCAACTCTCCAAATATTTTCAACCTAGCTACATCACAGTTGCCTTACGAACTAATAGTAACTGATTATAACAATTGTACTTCTAACGGATTTGTATTTGTAGCAGAGCCAGAAGAATTAAAAATTGACACAAGTGAGTTAATCCCTGCTTATTGTGAAAATATTGCAACTGGAAGTGCTTCTGTAATTGCTGTTGGAGGTTATTTAAACACAAATAGCGAATATCAGTTTTCTTGGAATGAAGGAAATCAAACTTCTATGTTAGTTGATTATGTTTCTGGCAATTATGTTGCTTATGTAGAAGATGATAATGGTTGTTTAGATTCAATGCTAATAGAAATTCCATTAGTTACCACATTTGAGTCAGAAATGGATTCTACTCCTTTAAATTGCTTTGAAGATAACTCGGGTCAGGCGATAGTATCAATTGAAGGAGGATTTGGTCCATTTGTATATAATTTTAATTGGCCAAGTGGAAGTGAGCAATATGTAATGAATACAGAATCCTTTTTAAAGTCTACTCTTCCCGCTGGTGTTACAAGTGTAGTGGTTACGGATGTAAACGGATGCTCATTAACTGATCAAACAATGATTACTCAACCAAATCAATTATTATTTGATGTAATGAAAGATAATGATGAAAGCTGCTCAGGAGATGTGTCTTCCTGCGATGGCCAAATCACAATTAATATTTCTGGAGGAACTGGTGATTATCATTATCAATGGACTGATTTAAACAATAACTTAATTGATAGTGTAACTTCAGCTAATTCGTCTATGATAGCCTCTGATTTATGCAGTGGCTTCTATCAATTTGAAATTGTTGATGAAAAAGGTTGCAATGCTAGTAATAGTGGTAATGGTCTGCCTATTCCTGTTGAGATAGTTTCAGGATACAATGTAATGTCTTCTATTGATCTGAATTCGTATAACAATAACATTAGCTGTTATGGTGATACTGGTGCTTCAGCATCGGTTTTAAATCCTAATTCATTATTTAATTATAGTTGGTATATTGATGGTGATTTCTTTTCTACAGGACTCGAATCTGATTTAACAGCTGGGATTGTAACCTTGCTTGCTAATTATGGTGAATGCAATACTATCTCACAAGAATTAATGATAAATCAGCCTTCACCAACAATTGTTTCAGCTGAGATTGTTGATATAGTTTGTAATGGAGCAAGCTCTGGTTATGTTTCGGTACAAGCCATTAATGAGCAAGGAATGCAATTCAATTGGTCAAATGGAATGCAAACTAATAACTTAAGTTCTTTGTCTGCAGGTGTTTATAGCTTGTCTGTTACTAATTCAGATGGATGTATAACTAACTTTGATTTTGAAATTTCCGAGCCATTACCTATAGTGGTTGATGCAAGCGTTACATCAGTGAGTTGTAACAATGGAGATGATGGAATAGTATCAATTGATATAAGTGGGGGGCAAGAGCCATATAGTATTGATTGGCAAGGTCAGGATCCTTTAAATATAAGTGCTGGTTCTTATTCGGTTATTATAACTGATGCTAATTCTTGTCAGTTTAGCGCTGATTTTGATGTTGAAGAGCCATCGTCAGTAAATGCCTTTTTTAATGTGAATTCTATTCCTTTCAATGGTTCTGCTAGTGGAGGAACACCGCCATATACCTATGAATGGTTATACTTTGGTAATCAGGATAGTTTTGGTTCTAGTTTTAATCCAACACAGAATGGAGCATATACTTTAGTAGCAACGGATGATAATGGATGTCAAGGTGTAATGACATTGGATTACAACGCTGCATCAGTAGGTCTTGATGAAGAAATCGAAAATAGTTTCAATATCTTCCCAAATCCAATGAAGAACTTTTTAACTATTGAGGCGCTGAGTTCTTCTAGCGAAGTTGAGTTTACATTAGTAGACTCAAGAGGAAGGGTGTTGATGAGCAAAATGTTTACAAACAGCCTTGTTGTTAATAGAGAAAATCTTGCTTCAGGCTTATATACAATCAACTTAAAGTCAAATTTTAAAAACCAAAAAACTAAATTAATTATTTATGAATAAGTATTTATTACTTTTCATAACCTTAACATTTATATTTTTAAAAACAACGAAATCACAAGTTTCAATTAACATTGGAGGCCAGTTTGATGACCCTCAATTCTTGGTTGATGAAGTCTTATTGGGGGTTGGTGTAGTAGCCTCTAATTTCTCTTACATGGGTGATTCTATACAAGTGGGAACCTTTGATGCCAGTAGTTCTAATTTAGGTATTTCTTCAGGAGTGGTTATTGGAACTGGCGATATTAGAAGTTTAGATCCTAATTTCACTGCTTTTACTGGTTTTGTAAACGTATCCCCTGTAGTTCAGGATCCTGATTTATTGGCTGTAGCAAATTCTGTTCCAGAATTAATTGGTGAGAGTTTTGTTGTTAATAGCATTAATGATGTAGCAGTTTTAGAGTTCGATTTCGTAGCCTCTAGCGATACTTTGTCATTCGACTATATCTTTGGTTCATCTGAATATTTTTTATTTGAAAATACTGCCTTTAACGATGTGTTTGGCTTCTTTATTTCTGGTCCTGGAATAGTTGGTCCTTACTCTAGTCCGACTGGTTTTCCTAATGGCTCTGTTAATATTGCAGTTGTTCCTGAGTCTTCGCCAGAATTACCAATTACGGTTTCATCTGTAAATAGTTTTTTAAATTCCAGTTTTTTTGTAACTAACCAAGGGTTTACAACAGTTGCGTCAGTAAGAGGATTTACAACCCCTATAGATGCGCGAGCTTTGGTTCAGTGTGGTGAAACCTATCATATTAGACTAGCAATTGCTGATGGTACTGATGGCGCTCTTTCTTCATTTATTTTTCTAAGTTCAAATAGTTTTAATTCTCCTGAAGTTTTAGTTTCTAATAGTCTTGATGGTCAGTTACTAACGGATTTAGAAATTCCTTGTAATTCTAATGTTGATCTAATTGTTCAGCTTCCTTATTTACAAGGCTATGATTTTAATTGGAATACTGGAGATACTACTCAAAGTATTAGTGTTTCTGAAGGGGACTATTGGGTAACAATAACAAACGATCAGAATTGTTCGCTTAGTTCGATAGACACTATAAAAGTAAGGTATAAAAATCAACCATCTTTTAGTTTAGAAGATGACCTAAAAGTATGTAGTGGTGATAATATTCTTTTAAAAGTTGATACTATTATTTCGGGAACTCCTCCTTACAATTACTATTGGTCAAATGGATATGCTAATGAAGAGATTACAGTTAGTTCGGGAACTTATCATTTAACTTTAACAGACGCTAACGATTGTTCTGCTATCGATAGTGTTACTATTAGTGAATTAATAAGACCTAGTGCGAACTTATTAGGAGAGATTTCTCAATGTTTTGATTCGGATGATGAACTT
>Ga0114995_10000939_pt1 | contig 20583 bp, 11 predicted proteins | sample ArcticOcean_MG_C_11_FD_87038 | JGI IMG/M metagenome (GOLD analysis project Ga0114995, IMG submission 87038) | Marine microbial communities from western Arctic Ocean - ArcticOcean_MG_CB2_154 | ecosystem: Environmental > Aquatic > Marine > Oceanic | place: Arctic Ocean: Canada Basin | collected... | reverse complement strand
TGCTTATGAACGATCAATTTGCCTCTATATATTAGATCCCCTGGGGCAGTACTGGTACTTGAGTTGTCTTTAGAGTCTGGGATATGTAATTTCTACCACTTCTTACCACTATTTACCACTTCCTACCACCTAACAGACTTGTCTGAGCTCAGAGAGCTGATAGACGCTGGAGTGCTGGTTTACTTGATTTGGTTACTTTGGTCCCTATACCCTATTATACTTAGAATGATTAGGGTTACTATAATTGGTTTGATGTATTGGATTATATCTGGATCCATGGGTTATTTGTAGGGTTGGTTATCCTTATAGTTCCTGTATATCTGGTAGGTTATCATTCCTATTATTGATATGACGATTATAATGGTTTGGTGGTCGTTAGTTGGCATGCGGCGTTATTCTGGTTGGTAGACTAATTGGTGTTTTGAGATACCCTTGTTCTGGTTCTTTTGGAATCCTAAGTCTTTATAGAATCTGGTTAATCTACTGGTGCTGGTAGCGCCGAAATCTTTTGATGGTGTTAAGTAGATTGGTAGGTTGAGTTGGTCAGCGTGAGCTATGATGAGACGCATTACTTGAGTGCCGATACCTTGACCTCTTTTAGCCTTAGGAATTATGATCCTACTAAGATCTAAATAATGGCCTGCATTCCAAAGATCTAGATCTATACCATACTCCATCTCTAAGTGTTGGAGTTCCATTGACTCTTGGACATAGGCTTCAAATAAGTGGACTCGTTTTATCATGGAATATATATTAACTTTCCTTCCTTAGACCATCTGCATAATGATCAAATCTATCATGTTCCGTTGGAGTTATTAGGAGTAAACCTGGTTTGATTTCACCTTCAACTGTTTTTTGAAACATATAACTCATCCATGTTTGTTCATGTGGTCTAGCCCATGTTTCTGTTAAAAACATTTTTCTATTACCTATCTTAGTAACTATCTGTGGCCAATTACAATAATAGATTTCTCCGTGTGCAAATGGTATACTTCCATAAGAATCTAATTTTGTTATTTTTGTTTTAGGCGCGTCGGAATCTAAACCTCTAACTGGCAACTTTGGTTTTTCTGGCCATTGTTTTATTCTAAATGAACTTGGAACATTATACCATGCCCATTGTGTTCTATTGTCTCCGTAGAATTCTGTAAATGATAACTTTAGGAAATCAAACTCATTTAACTTGGAAATTGTTAAAGACTTTCTATATAATCCGCTTACCTTTCTATTGTAACCATTTCTACATACACCATCTTGAGGGTGGAAAAACATATCGTCCTCAAAAAAGAAATAAAAATCATATCCTCTTTCTTCTGCATGTTCTGCTATCCATTGTCTACCTCCACAGATACCTAAATTGTTATGCTTAATATGTTCTATGTTGTTTTCTTCACACAGCGCCTTATATTCAGGTGTAGTAGTCAAATCAGTAGAATTATCTAATAAAATCCAATGAGGTTTGGTAAGAAACTCTTTGTCATAGGCTTCCATTGATTTTCTTAAAGTTTTTACTTGATCTGGACTATTAAATGTCAAAACATACAGAGCAGTGTTACTAGTATCTAACATATTTTTAGTTTCTACTGAATTAGATTCATTTAATGCAACATGTTTGTTGTTTTTTACATCTTCAAAGAATTTATTAACTAAACCATTCTCTTCTATCATGAAATATTGATAGTTTTTAGGTTTTGTGTATATTAAAGCTGAAAATAATGATTCTTCTGTTCCCATTAAACCATTATTCAACGTTTCAGATATTAAATTGTAATAATCCATGTTGAAATCAGTAATATCTTCAATTGGACCACCGAAAAATCCACCTCTACATACTTTATTTACCTTATCGCCCGCTATTTCATTTAATTTATTAATTTCAAAGCCGTGAATCTCATTATTTGCGTCATATGGAAATGCCAAAAATGAAAACTTATCAATATTCGACATTTTATCTAAAACACGATCATGTGTAAAATATCCAACATGTACTGTATTAGTAATACCAGCATCTAACCAAAATAAATGGCTAGAATCAAATTTATCCATAAGTTTAGCGTCATTTAATAAAAATGGCTTAGACATTACTAAAGGATTGTACATTTCTAACCTAGCTTGAGTAGATTCAGCTAGCCATGAAGCTCTATTTAGCCAATCTTTATTACTTCTAATGTTTTGTATCTGTTCGTAGAATTCATTTCTGAACCAATCTTGATCTCTAGAAATAAATTGAGTATTTTCTTCACTTCTTATCTTAAAAACGAAGTCTCTTAGCTTTTCATCACCAAAAATGATCATATTATTGTCAATTCTTAGTAATTCTGCGAATTTATCTAGATATTGCTCATAACTACGCGACCATCCTTCAGAAAGTTCTCCTCTTTTTATATCCCATAAACCAGTGACAATCGTGGTTTTATTCATTATAGTACACCTTCAATTTTTTTTGCCCAGCCATGTTCTTTACTATTTGGCCAAACTACCCATTTAAATGGTTTAGGTCCTTGGAATGTAATAGGTATATTCATAAAATCAGAATCTTTATCCTTGTTTAACATATTTAAAAACTCTTTAGCACCTAAATCCTTTCTATATACTTGTGTTCCATCTTCTTCTTCTAGCATTACTGCACAGAATTCATAATCATCATGTTGAAATGCGCTAGGTTTGTGTATATCTATAAAATGTTTAAATTCTTGATAATATGTTTCATCAACGCCTTCTCCAGAAGGATTTGGAGCTAAGTGATTTTGTTTAGTATGTGTTTGAATTCCTCTATCGCTAAATCTTATACCCGAGTGCTTCTCCCAATCTTCTATAGTGCGCACAGTACCTAAACCGTATTTACCAAATGATAATCTGTCTTCTTCGGTTATAGTATGCCCATCGACTCCTAACAGCTTACGTGTTTTCTCATGTGTAATGCGATTTCTTTCACCCCATGTAGGATCATCATCCCATTGTTTAGTTCTTCCCTTACGAGTATATTCGTGCCATGCTAGAATTTTATGAGGGTGGAATGAATCATATCCATGTGTATAAGCTCTAACTGCTATTGTTATTTCTTCACCATGAAAATAGAAAGTTGGATCGTGTTGTACTTCTTCTGCGAAAATACCATCTGCGAATGTAAAATGACCACTGTAAAATCTAGCTGGAACAGGTTCTGTCATTGATTCCCAACCGGGTATAGTTGCAGGTAAAAAGAATATTATGCCTTCTGGTGTAAATCTATCAAAATTCATCAACCATGGCGCTTGTACTCTGTCTTCTGGATCATTTTCAGGATTATAACTTGGAATATATCCTGTTAATAAAGGCTTTGCATGTCCTTTAGATCTTAAACCTTCTAACATGTCTATTATCTCTTGATCCCAGTTTTCTATAAATCTGTGATGAGAATCTAGTTGAAGAGTATAATCTTCTCCTTTATATAATTGTTGTATTTGATTTCTAGCCCAACATGCGCCTTGAGCCTCTTTATAATTAACGTCTAGAATTCTAAATCGAGGATCATTTTGATATTGTTCTAACGAATCCCAAGCATCTTCGGTTGAATGTTGCCAACAAATACCAAATACCAATCTATCTGGATTGCTAGCCTTATCTAAAGCATCTTTTATTGTGTGTAGTAGTTCAGGATCTCTGTAACTTGCGATCTGAACAAAAATTGTTTTGTTGTCCATTTGGTTCTTTATATTAGTAATATTATATTATATATCACTCTTTTATAAAGTTCCTTCTATGTAGACTATTTTAACTAATTTATGTTAAGGTCTCTTGTCGTTATGTGTAACTATACCATTAGCTATATAAGTATCTAATGACTCAACATCTAGTTTCCACACTTGGTAATTACCATGAGTTTTTACCACAGATGTTATTTCTACAAGATCGTTTGCTTTATCAATTAAGAAGTCACCTACTTGTATTGATTTAGCTTCAATGAATCTATAAGAATCACCCCTTTTAATAAAATGAACGTGTGTTGCAGATGATCTTAACAAGCCAGAATTAATATTGTATATTTCTGTTTTCCAGTAAGCCATTTTATCAGTAACTTGTGCAAGATCTGTTCCTATTTTTGGATCAACATGACTCCATTCAAGTAACTGTTCTTTGTTATCAGAATCAGGAGCTGTTGCAATTGATCTAGACATAACTGCATCGCCAATTACTATGTCTTCTATGTTTTTTGATGTACCATCATGCATTTCTATTTGCGTTCCTGATAATAAACATCCTATTGGCTCACCACCTGAACATACTGTCAAATCTCCTATCCATGTAATCCATGCATTTGTAGATGTAGCAATAACTGTATAATTATCTTCTGCAAATGCAGATCCTGTACATGTATATGTGTTACCTATAGTTTTTGGTGAGTTTGATCTTGCAGTAAAATTAGGACTTTCTTCATCACAAGGATTCATTATATACTTGTACATTATTGCCGGTGCACTTGAACTCGGCGTTGGAGTTGGTGTTATTGGGAATGGAGTAGAACCACCGCCACCGACTCTGTCACTACTTGAACTTGGTGTTGGCGTTGGCGTTGGTGTTGCTGCTGCATAATATGCGGCGGCAGTAATATAACCATCTTTGTCAATTCTAACAACTATGTCGCCTGTAGAAATCAGGTAGCTATATGCTGATGATATACCATAATATCCATCAAAACTCCATTCCAGATTTTCACCTAGGCCTCCATTAAATACAGTATGCGTTGAATTATTTTTAAATATTTGTTTACCTATAAGCGATGTTAAGTTTTCTTGACTTAGATTTTGTATATCTAAACTGTATACTTGGTATATTGTACGTTGTCCACCTGCTCCACCGTGGAAACTCGAACCGCTATTCTCATCTGCTGTTAAATAAAGTGTGTTATAAGATTCACATTCACGGTTGAAATCACATACACTACCTATTTGCATAGTGTGCGTTTTGTTTATTTCACCTGGAACCGTCACCGAACCTGTTAATGCACATAAACTAATAGTTGCATTTGGAGCAAGCGTAAATGTTTGTGCATTATTTTCAACATCCGTGTATGTAATAGTCATATTCTGACCACTATTCAATGATGTTATGTCATGACATTGAGTTACTGGTGTGGATCCTGATGACGTGTTATGTGTATGTGCTGTTATCATCTTTTATAGTTTAATTTTTTATACTTGGCATGAACCGTTCGTATGTCTAAATGTTAAAGTAGTTGTAAAACCAGTAGCACTTTGTCCGCTATCTCCTGATATTTCATACCATAATTTATATGTATTAACATCTGTTGAGCTAATAGCTACTGATTCTGTAAATGTACCTCCTTTACAAGTAAATGAGTGTAGTACTCCTGAAGCACCGTCTGGTTTCATGTACATCAATTTAACAATAAGATCAGCTGATGGTGCTTTAGCACCAAACCAGTATCTAAGTTCTTCTAAATTATATGTAGATCCCCATGCTTCTGGAACAGAAATAAATGAATCTTGTATGTTACTAAGTGTAACTCCTTCATTTTGTGCAACTGGGTTAATAGCAAGATGTTCAAAACAGAAACCTAAACCATTACTACCGGCAGGTCCTTCCGGTCCTTGTGCTCCAGTATCTCCAGCTGCTCCGTTTGATCCGTTTGATCCATCAGCTCCAGCAGGTCCTTGAGGTCCTTCCGGTCCTTGAGCACCAACATCACCTTTTGCTCCTGGTGCACCGTTCGATCCATTTGATCCAGCATCACCTTTTGCTCCAGTAGATCCAGGAAGTCCAGTAGATCCAGTTGCACCTCTGACACCTTGGTCACCTTGATCTCCTTTAGATCCGTTTAATCCATCATCTCCTTTGATGCTAGTACCGTTTGCACCGGCCTCACCTTGAATTCCTTGTTCACCTTGAACACCTTGTGCTCCAACATCTCCAGTTGCACCGCGATCACCTTGAATTCCTTGAATTCCTTGTGATCCAGTATCTCCTTTAATACCTTGTTCACCTTGATCACCTTTTGCTCCAGCAGATCCAGTATCACCAACATCTCCTTTAAGACCTTGTGATCCAGTATCACCCACATCTCCTTTAAGACCTTGTGATCCAGCATCACCTTTAATACCTTGTTCACCTTGTGATCCAGTTGCACCTTGTGTTCCAACATCACCTTGATCACCAACGTCACCTTTAAGACCTTGCGATCCAGCATCACCTTTGACACCTTGGTCACCTTGTGGTCCAGTTGGTCCTACATCTCCACCTGCTCCTGTTGCTCCAGTTTCACCAGCATCACCTTTGGTACCTTGTATACCTTGATCACCAGCATCACCTTTTGCTCCAGTAGATCCAGTATCACCTTTAATACCTTGGTCACCAGTTAAACCAATTCCACCAGTTGCACCTTGCGATCCAGTATCTCCTTTGATACCTTGGTCACCAGCATCACCTTTAGCTCCAGTATCACCTTTAACTCCAGGAACACCTTGTAATCCAGTATCTCCTTGCGATCCAGTTGCACCTTGAACACCTTGTCCACCTTGTTCACCGACATCACCTTTAATACCTTGTTCACCGACATCACCTTGAATTCCTTGTGATCCAGCATCACCTTTAACTCCAGGAATACCTTGTATTCCTTGCGAACCGCCAGCTCCAGTTTCACCTATTGGACCTTGAACTCCTTGAACTCCAGTTTCACCTTTTGCACCGTTATCTCCTTTAAGACCTTGTGGTCCAGCTTCACCAGCATCACCTTTAATACCTTGCGATCCAGTTTCACCTTGTATTCCAATATCTCCTTTAACACCTTGGTCACCTTGAATTCCTTGATTACCTGCTACACCTTGTATTCCTTGGTCACCAGCATCTCCTTTGATACCAGGAACACCTTGTAATCCAACTTCACCTTGAGTACCTTGCGATCCAGTATCTCCTTTGATACCAGCTTCACCTTGTGCTCCAACATCACCAGCATCTCCTTTAAGACCTTGCGATCCAGTATCTCCTTTGACACCAATATCTCCTTGTTCACCTTGAATACCTTGTAATCCAGTTTCACCTTGTATTCCTTGCGATCCAGTATCACCTTTTCCGCCTTCTGGTCCAGTTTCACCTTGTATTCCTTGCGATCCAGTATCTCCTTTGACACCAGCTTCACCTTGAATTCCTTGGTCACCGCTATCACCTTTAATTCCTTGAATACCTTGTGGTCCTTGAATATCTCCTACATTATTCCATGTAGTTCCGTCCCATACATATAAATCTCCATCGATGATATAACCATCACCGTTAGTATTTCCTTCTGTTGGTAATAAATCTGAATTGGCTAAAGAACCTTTTATTGTAACTGATGTTCCAGTTGCTCCAACTTGACCATCATCACCTTTAATTCCTTGGTCACCAGCATCTCCTTTGACACCGGCTTCACCTTGAATTCCTTGGTCACCAGCATCTCCTTTGACACCTGGTAAACCTTGTGCTCCAACATCGCCTTGCGATCCAGTATCTCCTTTAATACCTTGGAAACCTTGAATTCCTTGGGCTCCAGTATCTCCTTTGATACCTTGATCACCTTGTAATCCAGTTTCACCTTGTATTCCAACATCACCTTGATCACCTTTAGCTCCAGTATCTCCTTTAATACCTTGTTCACCTTGGGCTCCAGCAGATCCATTAGATCCATTTTCACCGTCATCTCCTTTGACACCTTGAATTCCTTGCGCTCCAGCTTCACCTTGTCCACCTTGAACACCTTGTTCACCTTGGGCTCCAGTTTCACCTTTAACTCCAGTTTCACCTTGTACTCCAGCATCTCCTTTAACACCAGCTTCACCTTGTGCACCGACATCACCTTGATCACCTTTAGCTCCAATATCTCCTTTAACACCTTGATCACCTTGAACACCTTGTGCTCCAGTTTCACCTTGAACACCTTGTGCTCCAGTATCTCCTTTAACTCCAGCTTCACCTTGAATTCCTTGGTCACCAGCATCTCCTTTGACACCAGCTTCACCTTGTGCTCCAGCAACACCATTAGCACCAGTATCTCCTTTAATACCTTGTTCACCTTGGGCTCCAGCAGATCCATTAGATCCATTTTCACCGTCATCTCCTTTAACACCTTGGTCACCTTGAATTCCTTGGTCACCAGCATCTCCTTTGACACCAGCTTCACCTTGAATTCCTTGCGAACCGGTATCACCTTTAACTCCAGTTTCACCTTGTACTCCAGTTTCACCTTGAGATCCGACGTCACCTTTAACGCCTTGAATACCTTGGGCTCCAGCTTCACCTGTTGCTCCTGTTGATCCATTTACTCCGGCGTCACCTTTAACACCTTGAATTCCTTGTACACCAGTTTCACCAATATCTCCAGCATCTCCTTTGTCACCTTTAGGACCTGCAATTCCTTGTCCACCATTTGATCCAGCTTCACCTTGTGTTCCAGTATCACCTTTAACACCAGCTTCACCTTGAATACCAGCTTCACCTTGAGAACCGTTTTCACCAGCATCTCCTTTGACACCTGGTAAACCTTGTAAACCAACTGCACCTTGTGCTCCAGGATCTCCTTTAACACCTTGGTCACCTTGTATTCCTTGTGCTCCAGCTTCACCTTGATCACCAGCATCTCCTTTAATTCCTTGAATTCCTTGAACACCTTGTCCACCTTGATCACCAGCATCTCCTTTAACACCAGCTTCACCTTGAACACCTTGTGTACCTGTTGAACCAATTTCACCTTGTGCACCTGTTTGTCCAGTATCTCCTTTAACACCAGCTTCACCTTGAATTCCTTGCGAACCAGCATCTCCTTTAACACCAGCCTCACCTTGAACACCTTGATCACCTTGATCACCAGCATCTCCTTTGACACCTTGAATTCCTTGCGAACCGATTGGTCCTTGTATACCATCTTCACCATCATCTCCTTTAACACCAGCTTCACCTTGAATTCCTTGATCACCGTTAACACCAGCATCTCCTTTAATACCAGGAACACCTTGAACACCTTGGTCACCTTGCGAACCAGTATCTCCTTTGACACCAGCTTCACCTTGAATTCCTTGATCACCGGGATCTCCTTTAATACCTATTGGCCCGATTGGCCCGATTGGACCATCTGGTCCAACTGGTCCAACTTCACCTGATAAATCAACTTCTACCCAACAATCAGCAGCTGCGCCAGTAACTGGTACTGATGTATAAACTAAACCTTGACCAGGTATAAAATTAGATTGATCACTATAAATGTCACTAGCTTCAGGACTTAATAACCTTGCTCTATCCCATTCAGGTAAAGCATTGAATGCATCTAAATTTGAATTACCAGCATTGCCAAAATAACCTTTAGGCAGCAATTGGTAGTGCTTCAGAGTTTCTAGTACATAAACTAACATACCAATTCTTCTTCTACCAGAAGAGATACCATCTAAGTTATCTGTAAATCCAGTATTTGTACTAGAATATGTATTAATTGGAATTGCGTCTCTGTCTGCAATAGTTGGCATTTCAGTAATGCTACCAATCATATTAAATGAATGGAGAAGTCCGTTCTGGTTTGTGTTACTTCCAGGCACCATGAAATTACCATATTGCATTTCACCTGCATTGTGATTTTCTTTATCTGGTTGAATATAAGCCATCTTTAGTGTTTGTTTGTTTTTATCTTTAAATAAAAAGGGGGTCGAAACCCCCTTTTTTTAGTTTTCTATTTAATTACACGCTTGGTTGAGTACCTAAGAACTTGTAAGTTTGAGCTGCATTAGAAATTGCTAATGGTAGCTTGTACAATGTATAAGCATCTCCGTTCCATGTAAAGTCTTTTGAACTTGCCATTTGAACTGGTTGATTATTACCTAAGTTCGCAACTAATGGAGTAGCTACTAAATCTTCAGGGAAACCTGCATTATTAGGAACAACTAAGTAGTATAATTCTCTACCACCATAGTTGCCACCTCCTGTTACGAAGTAGTCCCATTGTTTCCAACTGCTTGTAATGGTCTCGTTTGAAAAGAAGTCCATTTCACCAACTATTGGCCAAGCACCAGTAGCATTTCCTGGAGCGTATGGTGTTGGGCTATTTGTTACCATAGCTTCCATTGCTACACCTAAATCTGTTGTGCTAGCTCCTTCTGCATCTATGTAATATATTGCATCATTAGCGGTTAGATCTGGTGTATACGTATGTCCTCCGGCTCCACCGTGGAAGAAGTATAATGAGTCAGGTTGTTCTGGTATTGGAGTTGCACTCGTACTTGGTGTTGGAGTTGGTGCTATCTCACTCGAACTTGGCGTTGGAGTTGGCGTTGCAGCTACACATTGTAATAATGCTGTAATCTTACCATTGCCATCTATTAAGAAGTCTATTCTATTGTTGTACACCGCATTCTGAGAATCTGCTATTGTATACCATGTATTAGCACCGTCCCATGGTGATGTACATGCTAAATCGCTATAGAACGTATCACCAATTACTGCATCTGTAACAGTAGTAAATTCAGCGTTGTTACCAAATATTGCCCATGTTGGCTCGTAACACATTGCATCTGATTCACCTTTAGTTTCAGTTCTAGCTGACCAATATCTACTTCCTGATATAGCAACCGCACTCGAACTTGGTGTTGGAGTTGGTGCTATCTCACTCGAACTTGGAGTTGGAGTTGGTGTCGCTGTAGCAGTTGTGCTTGGCGTTGGAGTTGGTGTTGGTGCAGAACAGTCTGCGATGTCTACAATCTTACCGTCATCACCTATTTGGAATTCTCTTAATTCAATACCAACTGCTGATAATGTATTTCCTACACTAAACCATCTATTTCCACCGTTCCATAGAGTAAGTAAATCTATGTCATTGTATACAGTATCACCTATTTGTGCGTCTGCAGTATTACCGAATTCATTTAAGTTAGAGTATGCATCAACTAATGGTGTTCTACAAAGTCCGTGATTAGTTTCTCCTTTTTCCATCTGTGCATGTGCGAAGAATCTTCCTCCGTTTGCAGCTGTACTAGTACTTGGCGTTGGCGTCGGCGTTGGCGTTGCTGTAGCAGTCGTACTTGCAGTTGGCGTTGGAGTTGGCTCCGGTGCTTCAAGTGTATAATACCATATATCTTGTAAACTTCCGTATGCTAATAAGACTGTAGCATCACCAGGAAGATCGCTTGCTGGGTTTATTACTTTTGCAAATCTATAAGTTCCAGTATATATGGTTCCAGTGTTATTTGGTGTTGGTCCTGTCTGATTTGCACCGCTCACTTCACCGTTATTCATCGATGATGGTGGAGTTGGCGCACTATATCCGTTACCTATAATTGTATATGCAACATCAGTAAACGATGATTGCGGTGTAAATACAAATCTATCGTAGCTAGCTATATTTGTTGCGAAGTAAAATTCTGGCGTCGTTGGCTCACTCGAACTTGGAGTTGGAGTTGGCGTTGGCGTCGCAGTTGTACTTGCAGTTGGCGTTGGCGTTGGTGCCGGAGTTCCATCTGCACAACATATTGTAATAGTTCCTGTCATGTGACTATGTGCAGTACATACATATGTATATGTTCCAAATGCATCTTGTGGTACTTTCCACACTAAATCTGCACCTTGTTGAACTGGTAAACTACCACTAACAATTCCTGCAGCTATATTACCATTAGTATTTGTAATATTTAATGGATGACCTGCACTATTTCTTTTGAATGTATAAGTTTCACCTTTACATGCATATAAATCAGGATTATAATTATTTGCATTATCTTCCCATTCTGAATTTAAACCTACTTGGTAGTAATTCTGACCTGATTTGTCACTAAATACTACAGAAAAATCAAATACCTTTTCGTAATCTTGTCCATCGGCACCTGCAGCACCTGCGGCACCATCGGCTCCAACTTCACCTTGAATTCCCTGAATTCCCTGAATTCCTTGTCCTCCAGCTTCACCTTGTGCTCCAGCTGGTCCTTGTGCTCCAGCTTCACCTTGTGCTCCAGCAGGTCCTTCCGGTCCTTGTGATCCAGCGGCTCCAGCTTCACCAGCTTCACCTTGAATTCCTTGATCACCTTGAATACCTTGGTCACCTTGAGCACCATCGGCTCCAGCCGCTCCATTGGATCCAGCTTCACCTTGAATACCTTGTGCTCCAGCTTCACCTGGATCTCCTTTAGCTCCAGCAGGTCCAGCTTCACCTTGAATACCAGCTTCACCTTGAATACCAGCTTCACCTTGAATACCTTGGCTTCCCTGTATTGATCCACCGTTTACCCATTGTGTACCGTTCCACATCCAAAAACTATCATCAGATTGTACTATATAAGCATCTCCTTGCGTATGTGGTCCTGATAAATTATTTAATATATCTGTATTTGCAACTTCACCTAAGAAATTAACACCTGGTCCTACACCACCTTGGGCTCCAGCATCACCTTGAATACCTTGTGGTCCAGCAGATCCAGTATCACCTTGATCTCCTTTAGCTCCAGCAGGTCCTTCCGGTCCTTGTGCTCCAGCCGCTCCATTGGATCCAGCTTCACCTTGAATACCTTGTGCTCCAGCGGCTCCAGCTTCACCAGCCACACCTTGAATACCTTGGTCACCTTGAATTCCTTGTGATCCAGCATCACCTTGATCTCCTTTAGCTCCAGCAGCTCCATTGGATCCAGCATCACCTTGAATTCCTTGAATTCCTTGTCCACCTTGAGGTCCAACTCCACCTTGTTCACCTTGAACACCTTGGTCACCTTGCACACCTTGTGCTCCAGCATCACCTTGATCTCCTTTAGCTCCTGGTGCTCCATCAGCTCCATTAGCTCCAGCAGGTCCAGCATCACCTTGAACACCTTGGTCACCTTCATCTCCTTTAGCTCCTGGTGCTCCATTTGCTCCTGGTGCTCCATCTGCTCCTGATGCTCCATCTGCTCCTGATGCTCCATCTGCTCCTGGTGCTCCATCTGCTCCTGGTGCTCCATCTGCTCCTGGTGCTCCATCAGCTCCAGCAGGTCCTGATTGCTCAGCTTTATATTCTACCCAACATGCACCTGGATCATTAGAAATACCTAATGATTCAGCATTTGCCTCAATAAGTGTAAAACCATTACCTGGACCTGCTTTTTGTACAGTAAATGTACCTTGTGGGTACATATAAACTGCTCTAGCAGCCTGACTTAGCGCTAACCATTCAGTATTACCTTGAGAACCTCCGTTTCCAAAGAAACCTTCAGGTATTAAAGTATATGTTTTCGGTGTTCCATCTCCAGAATCTAGTACTTGTACTACCATACCAACTGATCTCATACCAGTTGAGTAGTCATGTTCTGATTGTGTAAATCCTGAGTAATCATTTCCGTTTTCAGCGTACACCGGAATTGATGTCATATCACTGAATTGAGGTAGTTCTTGAAAACCACCCTTTAAATTTATCGAATGGACTACACCTTCATTGGCGTCAGTTCTAGAGATAAAGTTTCCGATTTGTTGTCCGTTAGGCTTAATCATTGTTCAAGTTGTTTATTTTATATTGTTTTTTTATTATACGTAATCTACTGTTATTGCTGCATTTTGTGCTCCAGTGTTCATTCTATATAATGTCCAGTTTTCACTGTTATATGTGAATGTTACCTTTTCAGGTGCAATATCTGCTCCTAAACCTCCAACAATTGAAAGTTTGCTATTAACTGTTAAATCAGGTACACCTGCTGAATCAGGAATTGCTATGAAATACCAACTAGCTTGTCCATCAGCTGTATATGAGAAACTAGTTGTACCTGCGTTCCATGTAGAAACAGTACCAAGTTGTCCATAACTACCTGGATTAGCTATCCAATCACCTAAGATTGCACCGAATTCACTTTGTGGTGCATTATCTGAAGTGTATTGTGGCCAGTCAGCAACTAAATTACCAGTACTTGCGTATGGATAAGTTGATCCTGTTCTTAATAAGTAACTATCAGGAACACCTGCTTCACTCGTACTCGGTGTCGGTGTTGGAGTTGCACTTGTACTAGACGTCGGTGTTGGAGTTGGAGTGTTAGTCGTACTCGAAGTTGGCGTCGGAGTTGGAGTGTTAGTCGTACTTACCGTTGGCGTTGGAGTGTTAGTCGTACTTGCCGTTGGAGTTGGAGTTGCTGTATTAGTTGTGCTTACCGTTGGAGTTGGAGTTGCAGTTGCCGTAGCTGTTGCTGTTGGCACTGGTTCACTCGTACTCGGTGTTGGTGTTGGTGTATTAGTTGTACTCACTGTTGGAGTTGGCGTTGCTGTAGCAGTCGTGCTTACAGTTGGCGTTGGCGTTACTCCCACGCTCGAACTCGGTGTTGGTGTTGGAGTGTTAGTCGTACTTACCGTTGGAGTTGGAGTTGCTGTAGCGGTTGCAGTCGCAGTTGGTACAGGCTCACTCGTACTTGGCGTTGGAGTTGGCGTTGCTGTAGCGGTTGCAGTTGGTGTTGGTATGTCTATGCTACTATCATTAATAATAACATCAACATTTAATTCACCTGTTGCAACACTAATAGAATCTAAAGCATCTAATGTCATAGTAAGAGTTTCAGCGCCTTCAGTTAAGTTATCTGCTTTAATACCTATCATTACATCACCCGCATTTTGATCATCTATTGTGAATGTTCCGTTCATTAATCCAGAATTTACTAGATCATTGCCGTCAATTCCAGTAAGTGTATAACCTACTGTTGTGAATTCTGGAATATTTACTGTAGTTACAGCGAATACTACATTTAAGCCTTCGTCTGTGTTTGGTACACTTGCTGTTAAACCTACATAACCTTGGCTTTCACTTGATGTTGGCGTTGGTGTTGGAGTTGCGCTTGTACTTGCCGTTGGAGTTGGCGTTGGTGCAACAAAACCACCTACAGTGGTTAAATTACTATTAATAATACATCCATTTGCATCTACTGCTCTTATTGAATAATCTCCTGGAGCTAAACCGCTAGTTCCGAGAGTATCATTAGGATCACCAAACGTGTATGTTTCGAGACTTGATGTCTGATTATTACTGAAATACGTATATGCAGCATCAGGAATAATGTCACCGTTTACATCTAATAATGTATATACATATGGTGCTGTACCGCCTGAAACTGTAATAGTAACTGTTCCGTTGTTAAAATTTGCCATTTTTTATGTTTTTATTTTCTTTTTATATATATCGTTCATTTAATATTAATATTATGATTCAAGTCCATTTGCATTTGCAGAACATGAAATATTTTGTCCGGAGTTTGCATAACTAGTACCCTGGTTATCTGAGCTAGGTGCCGTTATAATTGCGGTATATGAAGTAGTTCCACTTTGATATGTACTAGGACTAAATGATACAATATTACCTCCCCATGAAGCACTGCCATTGTAAGGTAGTATATTACCTGTTACAGGATCGCCTGTAGTACCATCATCAATTATTAATTCAGCTGCAGCGCAATCATAATTATATGCTGTTTCCGATGAATCTGTAATTGTTCCAGTGATACTTGTTCCGATTCCATCCAATGTCAATGTAATAGTTTCAGGTCCTTCAGTTAGAGCATCTGTAATAATTGTTACATCGTAAGTACCTTGATATTCAGGAACTCCCTGTGCATTATTAGACCATACACCATTTAATGTGAATTGGCCAGTGGTTGCGTTAGTATAGTCAGTTCCGGATATTGCAGTTCCACTAAGTGTAAATGGAATTGTATCTCCAGAGAAATGATTAGTAGTTTGCAGTGTAAATGTCATGACATTCTGCGAATTTTCATTCACAGGACTACTAACACTTAATGCGTAAGTTGGATCTTGCGATGTATCAACAATACTAGTTTGATCGTACGTGGCTACTAGTATTCCATTCTGGTCAAATAATCTTATTTTGTAATATTCTAGAGGTTCTGTTAACTGATCAGCAAATGGTATTATTGTATGTGGAGTGTTATAATCTACTCCATTATTATACGTAGTATATCCGGGGCTGGCTGGCCAAATTCCTGAGCCAGATGGCCATACACCTCCTGCAAAATCTGCAGCGCTAGCACCATTGCCATTGGCAGAAGTCCAAGTTCTTACATCCCATGTATAAGATGTACCAGGGTGTACGTATCTACCTTTAATATAAAATACTTGACTTGCATCTGCAAGAATACCGTGCTCATCCATTTCTAATCCACCACTTTCTGCAGGTAATCCTGGCACTATCTGCCATACTGAATTAGGTCCGCTTACAGTTGGTGTTGGAGTTGGAGTTGCACTTGTACTAGACGTCGGTGTTGGAGTTGGAGTTGCTGTAGCAGTCGTACTCGCTGTTGGCGTCGGTGTTGGAGTGTTAGTCGTACTCGCTGTTGGTGTTGGAGTTGCTGTGTTAGTCGTACTTACCGTTGGAGTTGGAGTTGCAGTTGCTGTTGGCACTGGTTCACTCGTACTCGGTGTTGGTGTTGGCGTATTAGGAACTGATATTGGACATCCTTTCCAAATTCTATATTCTTCAAGTAATGCAGCGTCTAATGGTTGTATTTCACTAACTAAGTAAAGTACATGTCTTCTGCGATGAGTAGAACTTAATAAAGGATCTGATGTAAATGAATTGTGTATTGAAGCTTTTTCTTGAAAGAAACTTCCAGTGCTGTACATAGGAGTCTGACAATTAGGATTATTTGCTTCCCAATCAGCTAATACTTGCAACCATGCTTGATCATCAGCATAATTTAACATAGGATAAACTGCACTTGTGGTTGGTGTTGGTGTTGGTGTTGGCGCTGCTTCACTCGAACTTGGTGTTGGTGTTGGCGCTGCTTCACTCGAACTTGGTGTTGGTGTTGGCGCTGCTTCACTTGAACTTGGTGTTGGTGTTGGCGCTGCTTCACTCGAACTTGGTGTTGGTGTTGGTGTTCCTGCATGAATCAAACTATCTTGTGCTACTATAGTATCTACTACAAATGTTACACATGGATCTTCAGGTGTTGAAGTAATTGAATCTACAATAAATGCACATACACCTGAATCTTCAGAACTAATAGTATCTACAACAAATTGACACCATTCTGAATCTGTAGAAGTAATACCGTCATGATGATCAGTTACAAAGAATTCACAATGGAAATGATCGCAACAGCTTAATATCCAAATATATTGATCTACACTATATCCTTTTGTTTGATATTTTGTAAAATCGTCATCATCTGCTGTTATTTTATGGAATACTAATGATTTTCCAATATCATCATCGCTTAATGTTAAGTCTGCGTTAGATCCGAAAATTCTAAATCCAGCTTGAGTTTGCTCGTTTAGGATTAAATTGTAATCCATTTCGGCATGTGTAAGTGGTCTTCCTAGATCATGAGGTTGTATTGCAATATACTTACCATTTACATAATTTCTATGTAAACCGTGTACGAAATTGTATTCCTCAATTGTATTTAGTTGTAGTGGCATTTATATGTCTTTCTTTTTATCTATTTAGTATATATTCATGCACAATCTCAGCTTGTCTTAAAATGTTTTATATTGGCTATAAAAATCAGTGATAAGCTCTGAATAATATTTGTTTTTTATAAGTTCTATGTATTCACAATCGCTAACATAATCACCCTGTTGTGCTATATAACTAAAACATACATAATTATCAAACAAAAACGATATTCTTTCTACTTTAGCAAAAATAGCTCTAGTTACTGATATACTTAAACCATTTAGATCTGCTTGTTTAGCACTATCTAATAATCTTCTTAAATTATTAACAAAAATAGAGTGCGTCGATCTCGGTGTTGTAACTTCATATGCTAATAAAGTCCACACTGATTCATCTCCAGTTGCACATTCACAATCTTCATTATGCCAATTGTATGCATAGTTCATTTCTATAAAAGTTCTAAGCTCTGCGACACTGTCAAATCTGGGTTGTGTCTTAGTACCATAGAATGCTGTTTTATTAAATAAAATCTTAGAAACTGGTCCATCATTTTCGTTTACTGTCTTTAATACCTTGTAAGCCTCTATTAATGAAATTCTATCAAATACCATAATTTACTTGTTTAATGTTAAGTTTGTTATTAAATATCCTATTACACCTACTGCACCAGTAAATAGAGTCCAGAATATTTTAGTGTAAGTTGATTTCCATTGTATTAGTGATTTATGTTCATCAACTAATTTTTCAAAATCTCTAGAATCTCTCTCTTGTTGTTTTCTCCAATCTGTATTTTTTGAAATCTCAACAATAGCGCCATCATAAGGATTAAGTAATCTTTTCTTTAATTCAGAAACATCTTCTTTCATGTCGTTCTGATTTCCTATTACTTGTTTAATAGATGCTTCTAATTGGATATAATTAGGATCTTCCATTTTAGCCTTAAGGCTAGAAAATGCTTCTAATAATTCTCTTACTAATTCGTTATTTGATTTATCATTTGACATATTATTATGATGGTTTATTTTTATCTTTAAGTGTAGTCTGTTCTTGGATCCATCTTTTACCTAATGGATTTTGAATAGACTTTCTAATATGTTTTGCTATTTGTTTTTCTACTTGTGCTAGAACATCACCACCAAATGCTGAATTATCTACGATTAACATTCTATCTGCACCGAATAATTTTTGAAAATGTCCTAAATTATCTTGTACGTCTTTCCACATTTTTTCAACCATAGAATCATCAAGCTTACGCTCTCTCATTTGGTTTCTTTCTAATGCTATTTCTAATGAAGTATTTACAAACACCATATAGGTGTCATATCCTAAATCATTGTATAATTTTCTGTGGCCTCTGATCTTATCAAAATTCTTACCAGTTCCATCAATTACTTGACCTAATCTTCCGTTAATGTAATTGTCTTGTAGCTTCTTAGTAATTCCTTTGGCTCTATCTCTAATTGCCATTACTTTTACCCATTCTTCTGGATTCTTAGCTAATTTTGCTAATTCTCCTGCATTATAACCAGCTTTCTTAAGTCCTTTTTCAAATGCATTATCATTATTTACAAGTTTTAAACCAGTTGCATACGATACTGAACTTACTGCTCCCTTTGGAAAGTTAAATAATTCTGTTGCAACATATGATTTACCAGAACCTGGTCCACCTGCCATAAAAAACGCCTTAAGTATTCCCTGATCGTATACACCTTCGTTTAAACTAGCTTTTTCAGTCAAGAATGTACTATAATTCTTAATAATCTTCATAATTTAGGATTTAATTTATAGTCTATATATCCTCTCACAAAAGGCATAAAAAAAGGAATGACTGTGTCATTCCTTCTTATTATTAAATTAAATTCTATTATTAAATTAAAGTGGCCAAATCATTACAGTTCCAGCATCATACCATTCGCTATACCAACCGAATTTGTTGATTTGTTGTTCGAATTTATTAAGAACACCTAATTCATAATTTTTATGATCTTCAGTGTAATAGTCGTATATTATTTTACCTTTATATGTATCTCTGTCTTCTCCAGAAACCCATACTCCACCTTCACTGCCATTGAATTCTTCAGTAGTAGATACAAAGGTTAATGAAAATTTAGTTTGTAAGTGATCTATAAAATCATCTCTGTCCATTTTAGCTTCTTTAACCATCTTAGATTCTTTGATGACAACATTAAATGGTAAATCATCAGCTTCTCCGTAACCATCACCTTGATGCATACCGTACCACTTTCTTCCATCTGTAAAATAGAACCATCCGTGAGCAACGTCATGAACAACATCGAAAGATCTGTTCAATTCTACTTTAACTGATTTACCTCTACCTCTTGCTAAATACTTTAATACTGGAACACCGTCGTCCCATTCTTTAGTAGTTGTCGTTGCTGTAATAGTTACTGATTTACCCTTAAGTGTTGCAGTGTATAATTCACCAGAAACGTCGTCTGCTAGTATTTCAGTAGATGATTTATCTTCATTTAAACCATTGTCAAATGTTTCATATACAACACTTTCGTTTGTCATATCTTCAATAGCAATTTTATTGTACTCTTTTGCGTATCTGTTCCATTGTGATGATTTAGCAAAATTATCAATTATATCAAATACACCGTCGTTACCTATTGTTGCATTACTGTCTGCAAATTGATCTGCTAACCATCTTCCTCCTTTTGAGTTTAAGAAATATAAAGCGCCTGCATCTGTAAATCCAAATGAAGATACTATATATGCAAATGTATTTTTCCAAAACTCTTCTTTCTGTGCGTCTTTATAAAGATTATCTAATGTACCATAAAATCCATATACATCATTAATATCGTTATCGCTAAATTGATCTTTTTGACCAAAATAAAACCTTTCAGATACTTCATTTGAAATAGACTCATTATAAACAACAAGACCTTCGTTATCTTCTATTGATAATTTAGCTTTTGGAAATTCTTTCTTTACACCTTCATAATGTGCAGGAATTGCATCCATTATTGAAACTAATTCTTGATTAATTACTTTTCCATTTTCAATAGAAACTATTGACCATGGTCCAGCTTTAGCTCCTTTTCTAACACCTTTCATAATGTTTGCCCATTTACCTTCATTGAGTTCTGTAAGCTGTTCGTCAATTGCAGCAGGATATTTAGTATCTTTTGCTAATTTCAATAAAGCTTCAAGATCTTTCATATTATTTCTATCATACTTATCAGCGTTCTTCTTAT